>OGKX01001244.1_pt1 | contig 11410 bp, 8 predicted proteins | sample 1572541 | NCBI WGS metagenome assembly OGKX01 (sample SAMEA2581982, study PRJEB24529) | metagenome | biome: Human gut stool | place: China | collected 2011
GAGATCTACACTCTTTCCCTACACGACGCTCTTCCGATCTACTGGCAATATTAGACATCTCATGCTCCCTGCGCTCTCTGTCAAATTTTGCAGTCGTCAGGAACACAACACTGTCTGTTACAATCAGGGGAATCAACACACAGACAACATAGAAAATATAAAACTTTTTTTTGATGGTGAAATCATCCATCCAAAGACCCAGCTTATGTAATGCCTTCCCCATAAGATCCTCTCCTCATTAAGCTGAAGAAGTTATAGCTGGTTATAAGACTGTGTTTGAAAATTATGTTAAGCTACTTAATAATAATGGAAAACCTGTTTATAATGATGCTAAAGGTAAACCTATTACTATTTGGATGAAGCTTCTTCGTTTTGTTAAGAATGATGGTAAATGGCGTGCTGTTGTTGGAAGTAAATCTTCATTTGGTGGGAAAATGATGTCTATCCAGCCTGTACCAGTATATTTGATGATAAGTGAGAATAAAATAAAGATAAGACCGAAAACGATAAAACCAGATTGAGCGTCAGAATAACTGGAAGTACTTAAAATAACCATTACAGGGGAAATAAAAGCGAAACTGGAACCAAGATAAGAAGGTATTTTACCCTTAGTGAGAAACAGATAGAGTAATGTACCAATACCGTTCATAAACAGGCAGGTAGTAGGATTTACGTTGAAGAGAAATGGGACGAGGACAGTTGCGCCAAACATTGCAAACAGATGTTGAATACTGAGTGGAATGTTGAGCAGAAGCGGCGGGCGTTCCTCTACTTGGATGACTTTGCGTTCCATGATGATGACCTCTTTTCTAAGTTTAAATGCTTATATAATTGTAAAATTTTTTTTGTAAATTGGCAATAGCAGTGACGATTTTGTGATGGAAAAGTAACATCTAGGTGAAGAATACTGAAAAACATAGTTTTGCCACATATTCAATGCTATAATGAAGGCATAATGAATTGGGAGGTTTTACTATGAAAAAAATAAAAACACTGGCAGCTGCAGCAGTTGTTGCCGTAAGTTTATTCTCAATGCAGGGGGACGCTATGGCAGCCGAAGCTAATACGATATCTGTCAGAGGTATTGCTAAGCAGGAAGTAGCACCTGATATGGCTTATCTAACACTTGGAATTAGTGTTAAGGGCGATACGGCTGAGTCTGTGCGCACTCAGGTGGCAGAAGCAAGTCAGAAAGTACGTCGGGCTTTGTTAGGGATGGCGATCAGTGAAAACAATATCCAAAGCTCAAGCTATAATTTGTATCCTGACTATGAAAACGTCAACGGTAAAAATAAGCAAAAAGGCTATGCTTTGAATACTACTTTACGGATCAAGGTTGACGATTTGAAAAAACTTGGTGATATTATTGATAAAACAGTCCAGGAAGGCGTGACGAATGTTAATCATGTAAGCTTTGCTTTAAGTGAAGAAAGCAATGTGCAGCGTCAGCTTTTAGCGGCTGCTGTTGATAACGCCCGTGCTAAGGCTGCTATCGTAGCTAATGCCGGCGGTCGTAATCTTGGTGAAATGCTTAGTGCAGATATCAGTGATTATAACGGTGAGACCATGGTTGCGGCTGGAACGAATTATAAACGTTCTTTAGCGGCCGATGTGGCAGCTCCTACACAACTGATGCCGGGAACTTTAAAAATTGACGCCAGTGTTGAAGTGACTTTTAAACTTAACTAACTAAATAAATAAAAGCCTACTGCTTTAAGCGGCAGGCTTTTATTTATTTAGTTTTATTTTTAGGTAATTCATAGACTTCCAAAGCATGCAGCAATGCAGACGAGCCGGGTTTGTATTCGTTGCACATATGTTGCCAGGCAGCGAAGTTTTCCAGTTCTTTGCCCCAGTAAAAACAATCATCTTCGCTATAGCAGGCGGCAACAAGAGAAGCTTTTGCATCGACAGGGGTTTTTCCCATATCATCCGTAAAGACAATAAAAACTTTTTCGTCTTCGAAATCCATTCCATAAATAACAATATTTTCTTCCTCTGTTGCCGATTCCCAGCAACCAAGCTGTTCAAATTCTTTTGCTAACCCAGCCATGATATTACCTCGCTTTTTTATTTCTGCAATCATCTTATTTATAGAATAGCCCATTTTTCAGTATTTGTCTATGTATGTTACTGATAAAAATGCCTGCAAAGTTCGGCGCAGTATAGTATAATAAACCAAAGAGTACAAATGAAAGGTGCGAAGCAATAGCCATGGAAAAGCGCAAAGCAAGCGAAATAATGCAGGTCGAATTTATTTGCCCTAAGTGCGGCAAACATCTGGCCTGGGCTGTCCGGACAGCTAGTATGAGCTGCCCTGGTTGCGGCAAATGGGTAACAGATAAAAACAGAAAACAAACACCGGCCGATGCTTTGATGCCTATTGACAGCGATCAACTGGTACTTTTTTAGATTTTTGAAAGAGGGGACATGAAAGTATGCAAAAAATCTGGCAGGAAGCAGAAGCGCTGCAGACCGAATTAGTCGAACGCCGTCGTGATCTACACCGTCATCCGGAAACTGGCTGGACGGAATTCAGAACGGCTTCAATAGTAATTAAGGAGCTACAGGCTCTGGGGTATGAAGTTTATATGGGCGATGACGCCTTGGTTGAAGAGGAAATGATGGGGCTGCCCGTAACAGAAGTGCTGGAACAGGCTATGGTACGTGCTGTCAGTGAAGGTGCCGATGCAGACTTAGTTGAAAAGATGCGGGGTGGTAAAACCGGTGTCGTGGGTGTGATGAAATTTTCCCGACCTGGTAAAATAGTAGCTTTTCGTTTCGACATGGACTGTAATGATGTCGAAGAGTGTGATACTGCTGATCACCGGCCTTTAGAAAGCGGCTTTCAGTCATTACATGCAAAAGAAATGCATGCTTGTGGACATGACGGCCATGTTACTATTGGATTGGGTTTGGCCAAACTGATATCGGAATATAAGGAAGAAATGGCAGGTACGATTAAACTTATTTTTCAGCCTGCTGAAGAAGGTGTACGTGGTGCTCGCGCTATGGTAGCCAAAGGTATTGTCGATGATGTCGATTATATGTTCGGCGGGCATATCGGCTTCAAAGCCACAAAATCTGATTCTCTGGTCTGCCTGACAGGAGGTTTTCTGGCAACTACAAAGCTGGATGCCAGTTTCAAAGGTGAATCAAGCCATGCTGGTGCAGCGCCTGAAAGAGGACGGAATGCCCTTTTAGCAGCTGCTGCATCATGTATTGCGCTGCACTCTATTTCCCGTCATGGGCAGGGGGCATCCAGGATTAATGTAGGTGTCTTGCAGGCTGGAACCGGACGTAATGTTCTTCCTGATGTCGGGCTTATAAAGATGGAAACTCGCGGTGCCAATACAGAAATTAACGAATTTATGGTAACTGAAGCCCGTCGTATGATCAAAGCTTCTGCCGATATGTATAATGTCGACGTAACTGTAAGTGAAGCGGGAGGTGCGCCAGCCTGTGTGACTGACCATGAATTGGGAGCCGAAATCAAGGCGCTTGCTGAAGCTTGTGGACAGTATGGTCAAGTCGTTGATTATATGGATTTAGGTGGCAGTGAAGATTGTTCTTATTTTATGGAAAGAGTACAGCAGAACGGCGGACGTGCAGCTTACCTGATGTATGGTACTGAAATTGCAGCCGGACATCATAACAGCTGCTTTGATTTTGATGAAAAGTGCCTTTATAAAGCGGTGGCCATGCTTACGGAGCTTGCTATTGCCTATACTAACAAATAAGAAAGGGCTCGCATAGCGGGCTCTTTTAATATAGGTAAGATTTTTATCGTGATTAAGTTATTAAAATAACACGCATTTGTCACAAAGGTTTGCTATAATATAAAAAGTACGAACCTATGAGAGGAGTTGTGATCATGAAATTACAACGCACATTTATTTTAACTTTAGTTTGCTTATTTATACTGGGATTAGGGATCGTCAGTGCGACAGAGCCGGAAAAAATTTATCCTAGTCCGGTACGTGACGTGATGGCCACTACCGGTGAAATAATTGCTGTTGACGGTGATAAAGTGACAGTAAAAGGCGATGGCAATTATCCTGTAGCCACAGTTATCGTAACGGATAAGACATTGCTTATCGATGGTAAAGACGGAGATCTGAAAGGTGATCGCGCCCTGAAAAAAGGCCGTAAAGTAACAGCTTATTATTCCAGTAAAATGACCCGCAGCTATCCGCCTCAAGCGGAAGGATTTGCTATTGTTTTTGGGAAAAACAATGAAAAACAAGGTAAGTATATGCATGTTGAAAAAGTTACTCCAAGTGAAAACGGAGAATCTGTGCGTTTGCTTAATTCAAACCGCGATATCATCGTAACGGTCAGCAAAGATGTTTATGAAGATTATCAGAATATCAAAGAAGGTGACCGTATCATGGCATGGTACAGTATCATGACCATGAGCCTGCCAGGTCAGACCAATGCTACCAAGGTAATTGTATTACCTTAAATAGTACAGTTTCAATGGGAAAGAGGGTTCATTGATGAAAATTTTTATGGATACCGCTGATGTCGATGAAATTGTCGGTATGGTGGAGTTGGGTATCGTTTATGGTGTTACTACTAATCCCAGCTTGATTGCTAAGAGCGGTCGTACACAGGCTGAAGTAATTCCTGAAATCTGCAAATTGGTAACGGGTCCTGTCAGTGCTGAAGTAATCAGCACCGAATGTGCTGGTATGGTGCGTGAAGCGCGTCAGCTTGCCCAGATAGCCGATAATATTGTTGTTAAGATACCATGTATTGCCGAAGGCTTAAAAGCAGTAAGAATACTTAGTGCCGAAGGTATCAAAACTAATGTCACACTGGTTTTCAGCTTGTCGCAGGCAATCCTGGCTGCCAATGCCGGAGCCTCTTATGTCAGTCCTTTTATTGGCCGATTAGATGACATTGGTGAAGACGGCGTGCAGCTTGTTGCCAATATGGTGAAAATATTTAAGCAGTATGGCTTGAAGACAGAAATCATTGCGGCCAGTATCCGCAATCTTGACCATGTAAATCAGGTTATGCTGGCAGGTGCGCAGATTGCAACAATTCCTACCAATGTGCTGGAACAAATGCTGCTGCATCCGCTGACAGACAAGGGCCTGGAAAAATTTTTGCAAGACTATAAAAACAGTTTGTGATAACTGCTGGGGAAATTTATACTTATGAAAAAATTTTTAGGAAATCTTTTAGCCGCATGTATGTGCGGCTTTCTTGTAAGTGTTCCTGTGACAGGTTTTACTCAGGCTGTCTGGCCTGAACAGGGCGTTCCTGATTATCAGGAACTGCGGGCTAAGGTGAAAGCTGAGGGCCCGAATTTACTGTTTTCTGACAGTCCGGAAATGGTTTATGAGACTGGTATTTTATATCGTGACACACTGCAAGGTGAAGGTCGGTTGTTTTTTCATCATGTCAATGGTACAAGTAAATTGAAAAAGCTTGCGATCATTGTTAAAAATAACGGGCTGCGACCTGTAAATTTTGCAGTGACACGCAGTGGTATAGACGGTCCCAGTCATGACTACCAGGCGGTTGGCAAAAAATCTCAGGAATATTATTTCGAGGAACAAAAATCAAAAAACAGTACGCTTGGCTTTGGTAAAACGCTGGAGCTTTTAAGTGGCGAAGGAATGTTGTTGCCCACCGATCAATTGTTGACTGGTACTATCGACTTTTTTAGTGACCGACCGGTTGAAGTAACAGTGTTGATGTGCGATCCGAAAACAGATATTGAACTTTTTTCTGCTTTGGCCAAACAGCTGCCGATGGATGAGCATCCGCTGCGTGGTACTTTTGTCAAAGCTGATCTAAACTATAAACTTCAGCATTCTATTGATACTGAAGCCGGCGCCAGTTATGCTCTGCTTTTGGCAGACAGCCAGACCGGTGAATATCTGCGCGGTACTGATGCAACTACCGGCCTGCCTGCTGAAAATTATGGTAATTACGGGGTAATTTATAATATTGATTATAAATTAAAAGGCGATAAGCCCTATGAACTTTGGCTCAATCCATGGGGCGGGATGTTCGCTGGCGTAGGGGTTTTAGAGCAGGGCGGCCAAAGGAAAATCATTAATATTCCAGAGAGCCCAGCCTTTGGCCGTTTAGGAGAAGAAGGATTTTGCATAGCCAGGCTTGAACCAAATAGTGAAGGTCGTTTCACTTGGTCACCGCCTGGTGCATCAAATTTGCCGATCAGGCTTTTCTGGTTACCTTCGGATTATGAAGCACCATACCTACATGATTGAGAATAAGCTAAAAGCGCAATGTTTATAACATTGCGCTTTTTTTATATTTTAAATGATATCGTTTATCCAAGCTGCCGGTGAAATCGGCAGTTTTTTTAGTAAAAGTAGTTTTTGCAAGACTTCTCAAACTAAAATATACAGTAAAAGTAAAAATGTCTTGCGGGGGGGGACAAATATGATATTATATCAAAAATAACTTATGGACATAATATTAAATATAAAGATTAATAAATTGCACAAAGAGAATAATTTAAAATATTAGGAATAAAAAACAAAACTTATTACAGTAAATAACTGAAAATTTTACAATGGCAGCAAAAAATTTGGGGAAATTTTTTTATATGTTGCAACTTTTATTTCAAGAAAGGTGAGAGGGTTATGAAAAAAACACAGTTTAACAACAAAAAACAAGATTTATTGCAGAAAAAAGTAATGTATTCATTGCTGGCTGCCGGTTTCTTTTGCAGTATAGGCATTGCTAGTACTGCAGTAGCGGCTGTTGCCAGTGAAAAAGTCATCAATGGGGATATGCCGTCAGGTCTGGAAACGAATACAGAATATGTCAATATTACTGGTGGCAGCCGTATCACAGGTACAGTTAAAGTTATCAATGATGCCGATAATCAGACTGGTGCCCATGGCAGTGCTTTAAGTATACGGACCGATGAAGCTATTATTATTGACGGTGACGGACATGTAGAAATTCGCACTTACAATGATAATTCTTATGCACATACCAATGCAGTCAGACTGCATAACGATGGTGCCAGCCTCCTAATAGACAAAGCAGGTTATAACGTTACCATGGCTTTGGATGCTGCTGGCGGGCAAAGTACTAAATATGATGAAGTAGCTGGGATCTATGTTGCCAACAATAATCAGAACGTTGTTATAAATGCGGATAATATCAATTTTGAAAACAATGGATATAATCGCGGTTACGGCATTTGGACAGGAGCTTCAGCTACAAATTCTCAGATAACTATTAATGGTAATACAAATTTCTCGGATTCGGCTTCTGCGACAGAAGCCTATGCCATTCGTCACGATCATGGCAGCACTGTTATCAACGGCGATACAAATATAAATATGGTCGGCGCCGGTGGTTCTGGATTACGTGCTATCAATGGTACGGTTGAATTCAATGGTAATACGGTTATCAATTTAAGCGGTGATGTGGCATATATAGATCGTTATGTGCCAGCATTCGGCATTTGGAACGGCGCTACCCCCTATGGCGTTACTCCAACTACCGGCGCACATGTTAAGCTTACCGGTAACACTCAGATCAATACAACCGGAGCTGGCAGCGCTGCAGTAGTAACTGAACTGGCAGGCGGTACTACAGAATTTTTTGGTACTACTAAAATAACTACTGCCGGTGACAGTGGGAAATGGGGACGAGGAAGTGGTAGTGATATAGGAGCGCATGGCGTTTATAATAAATCCGGCACTACAAATTTCCACGGTAACCTGTTTATAGATACTACAGGGCAGGACGCAACGGCAATTCATGCGCTTAGCGGGCAGGTTAATCTTAATCATTACAGTGACGGCACAGAGGCACTGGCTGTTATTACTACAGCTAAAGATAATGCCCATGGTATTTATAATAATAAAGCTGCTGTAAATGCTGAATCGCATGTTAATATTTTTACTGCTGGTACCGCGGCGTCGGCAGTTAAAGTGGATGGTGCAAGTACGACAACATTGAATGGACGCAACTACCTTACAACATCTGGTGACAAGGCACACGGTATCGAAGTCTATGCTGCCGCATCATCTAAAGGCAGTGAAGAAAAAGCAGCCCAAGTGAAGGTTGGTGGTGATTCTACCGTTTATACTCAAGGGAATCAGTCACATGGTGTTTATACCGATATGCTGGATGCGGAGATTTCTTTAGGTGATGATATTAGCGTAACTACTAAAGGCAGTGGCTCACATGGTATTTATGCCTCCCGTGGTGTTATTGAAACAGGAGACGGATTACGGCTCAGTGCACAGGGAACAGGTTCTCATGCTGCCTATGCCGACTCTGCCGACGGCAGTATCAAATTTAACGGCGGAGCTGATATCAGTGCAGCAGATCCGGACAGTTATGCTGTTTATGCTGATAACGGTGGGAAAATAGAAGGGATTACCGCTGACAGCAGATTTACTGTTCTTGGTAAGATGCTTGCTGATAACAGCGGCAGTATAGAACTGTCTATGGCGGCGAATTCGCTGTTCGCAGGTAAGTCGGAAACAGAAAATTCCGGCATTATAGACCTTGATATGACCGACAGCATGTGGCGTATGACAGGATCGTCTTCACTGACAAATTTTACTAACAATAAATCAGTAGTGGATATGACGAAAGACGGAGGTGCGTTCAGCAGTCTCACTACTGAAAATCTCAGTGGTAATGGCGGTTATTTTGTTTTGGATATTGATGGAACGACCAATGTCAATAACAGCGATCGTATTTATGTGACCGATACTTTTGATGGTACGCATGCGATCGCCTTAAATGAAATCACCGGTCTTTATACAGGTACAGAGGCTGAAAATACGGTACTGGCAAGCGTAAAAAACAATAACGGGATATTTACTGCAGTTGATGGAGAAGGTACGCTGTACTATCAGCGTTACGAGCTGGATAAAAAAGATAATACGTATGACTCTAATTATACTACTGACTGGTATTTAAAAGCTGTGACGACCGTTGATCCTGAAGAAAAGCCGACACCGGGTGTAGATGGTGCGGTATCAGCCGGAGCCTTAGCTTATTATACATGGCTTGATCATGATCAGTTGATGAAAAGGTTGGGAGACTTACGTCATAATGGCGTGGATGAAAAAGGTGTTTGGCTCAGGGTCAAGGGCGCAAAAATAGGGCGCAGCGGTAATTTTGGCTTCAAAAATAAATATACTCATTATGAATTAGGCTACGATGAAGTAATGAAGGAAAAGCCAAATTATACGCGGTACGGCGGTGTATCTATTAGCTATGCTGATGGTGATGCCAGTTACTCCCGCGGCAGTGGTGATAATCATAGTCGGGCCATGAATTTTTATGTTACCGAAATGGGTAATAAAGGACATTATCTGGATGTAGTATTAAGGTTTCACCATATGGATACCAATTTTAAAATGTTTGATGAAAATGGTAAAAAAATACGCGGTGATATGCACAATGTCGGTATTTCGTTGAGCAGTGAATATGGCCGTAAGAAAATGATTGATGATAAAGGTTGGTATATAGAACCACAGGGGCAGCTGACCCTTGGTTATTTAGGCGGTGATAACTATACTACCAGTAATGGCATAGCAGTACGACAGGGCGGAATTCGCAGTGCTTTAGGGCGCATAGGTTTTAACTTGGGCAAGGATATCGATGAGAAAACGAATATTTATTTAAAAGCCAATCTGCTGCATGAATTCGGCGGCGGTTACCACGCTGCGATGACTGATAGCAGTGGCAGCCGGATAAAGATAGACCGTAGTTTTAAAGATACATGGTTTGAGTATGGTATTGGAGCGGCTATCCAGACAGGCACGAATAATCATGTTTATCTGGACTTTGAACGCAGTGCCGGCGGCGATTTCAAAAAAGATTGGAGCTGGAATGTTGGTGCACGCTGGACTTTCTAACAATTTGTTAAAATAATATCTGCTTTTCGGCAGAACATTGCAACCCTCTGTTCTGTTTGGAAATATTCCCCGAGCCAGGGCTGTTATTTAATAACGGCCCTGGCTTTGTTTATAAAAACGTAACTGAGAAACGATGCGGAAGTCTTCAGAGAAAAATTCAGTAATGAAACGGTTCCTTTAGTTGTATTTATTAGGAATATGCCGTTTATGCAGGACGTAAGCACAAATATTATTGCAGCTATAGTTGTTTTAAACAGAGTAAGTGTTAGATAATAAAAAAAGATCCAGCTCCTTTTAAGAAGCTGGATCTTTTTTATTTAAATCCAAGTATTTTACCAAGATTATAGACAATGAAAGCGACGATCCAGGAGGTGATTATCTGGTAGGACATGATATAAAATGTCTCCACCGTAGAATTCATTTCGCGTCTGATTGCGGCGAGAGCTGCTATGCAAGGGGGATAAAGCAGAGAAAAAGTTAGGAAGCTTAGAGCAGTCAGCGGTGTAAAGATACTTTGTAGCGCTGTACCGGGTATATCGCCGTCTCCTCCCATCAGGACAGATAGAGTGCTGATGACAACTTCTTTGGCTGTTAGACCGGTAACAAGTGCCGTTGCAGCACGCCAGTCGCCGAATCCAAGCGGAGCGAAGAATGGTGCAATAAAACTGCCTATACTGGCCAGCATACTGTTTTCGGGATTGTCTACCATATAGAATCTGGTGTCAAAGCTTTGCAGCAGCCAGATGACGATGCTGGCAACGAAGATAACAGTAAAGGCTTTGTATAAGAAGTCTTTGGCCTTGCTCCACATATGCAGCATGATATTGCGGGCTGTTGGCAGACGATAGGCGGGCAGCTCCATAACAAAAGGAACTGGCTGACCGTTATAAACAAAGGTTTTTAAAAGCAGTCCTGAAGCAATTGCAATGAAGATTCCCAATAAATACAGGAACATCATAACCGCGGCTTTGTTATCGGCAAAAAAGGCTGATATAAAAACACCGTAGATCGGCAGTTTAGCACTGCAGGACATAAATGGTGTGAGAATCATGGTCATTTTTCGGTCACGTTCGCTGGCAAGGGTACGTGTGGCCATAATGGCCGGGACGCTGCAGCCGAATCCTATCAGCATAGGAACGAATGAAGAACCGGATAGGCCAATTTTTCTCAGCAGTTTGTCCATAACAAAGGCAATCCGGGCCATATAACCACTGTCTTCAAGCATGGATAGAAAGAAAAAAAGTGTAACAATAGTTGGCAGGAAGGAAAGGACGCTGCCTACACCTGTAAAAATACCGTCAATGACCAGGCTATGCATGGCACTGTTTACATTTGCTGCTGTCAGTGCTGCTTCTACCAGCGCAGAAACCTTATCAATTCCAATCTCCAGAAGCCCCTGAAGCCACGCTCCGATCACATTAAAGGTAAGATAAAATACCAGTACCATGATTCCGATGAAACAGGGAATCGCGGTATATTTTCCTGTAAGGACTTTATCAATTTTCTCACTTCTGATTCTCTCCTTACTC
>OGKX01001253.1_pt1 | contig 11371 bp, 7 predicted proteins | sample 1572541 | NCBI WGS metagenome assembly OGKX01 (sample SAMEA2581982, study PRJEB24529) | metagenome | biome: Human gut stool | place: China | collected 2011
TACCACTACTTCCTCCAGAACTTCTGCATCTGGTTTCATCAGAATTCTTATTGTTCCTGTTTTGATAGGAATCTCCTGAGTTTTCATTCCAATGTAGCTAATTTTCAAAGTTCTAGCAGAACTTATTTTATTTTCTCTTTTTTACGTAACACATAATTGTATCATATTCTCCTATAACCTATTTTCATACTAATTATTTATATCTAATATAATTTTTATATTATTCAAGGCTTAGTTAAAGATAAAAAGGGAGTGTTTAGATGACATAATGATTATTTAAACAAGGCTAAATTTGCATATACTGACAGAAATATGACATTATGATAGTTTGATGATATGTATTTGTTTTCATAACTATCATAATGTATTTGCAATAGTTTTCAAATTTATTTTGAATAATTGTTTTGTATTTATAAATATGTGCTTATATTTGCAAAATAGCACTAAGCGAAAATAAGCGACTTACTAATTCTTATAATAATAAAGAGTGTTTATGAAAAGAAAATTAATACTGTTATTGGCCTGCTTGCTGGCAAGCATAGGTCTAGTGATTGCCCAAACACCTAAAAAGGTGACAGGTGTCGTCATTTCTGAAGAAGATGATCAGCCTGTTGTGGGAGCATCCGTATTAGTGAAAGGTACAACGATGGGAACAGTCACCGATATCGATGGTAAGTTTACCATAAACGATGTACCAAGTTCTGCTAGAACTTTGAAGATTAGCTATATCGGATTGAAAACTCAGGAGGTCCCCATAAAAGCAGGAACGATAAGAATTCTGATGAAACCAGATGCAGAAGTTCTGGAGGAAGTAGTGGTAACCGGCATGCAAAAAATGGACAAACGCCTTTTTACTGGTGCAACTCAACAATTAACAGCTGATAATGTAAAATTGGATGGTCTCCCTGATATTAGCCGTGGACTTGAAGGCCGTGCTGCGGGTGTGTCAGTCCAGAACGTATCCGGTACGTTTGGTACTGCTCCTAAAATTCGTGTACGTGGTGCTACTTCCATTTATGGTAGCTCCAAACCATTATGGGTGGTGGATGGAGTTATTATGGAAGATGCTATTGATGTGGGACCTGATGATTTATCTTCAGGTGATGCTGAAACTCTGATTAGTTCGGCTATTGCTGGTTTAAATTCCGATGATATTGAGAGCTTTCAGATTTTGAAAGACGGTTCAGCAACCTCAATCTATGGTGCACGTGCAATGGCAGGTGTAATCGTTGTTACTACAAAGAAAGGTAAAGCCGGAGTCAGCAAAATTAATTATACGGGTGAGTTTACTACGCGTATGGTGCCCTCATACAAAGAGTTCAATATTATGAATTCTCAGGAGCAAATGGGAATATATAAAGAATTGGAGCAAAAAGGTTGGTTGAATAGTGCTGATTTATTTCGTGCAAAGAATTCAGGTGTGTACGGACGTATGTATAAACTGATCGACCAGTTTAATGAAACGAATGGTCAATTTGGGCTGATGAATACTTTAGAAGCACGTAATGCTTATTTGACCGAAGCCGAAATGCGTAATACCGACTGGTTTGATGTATTATTCTCAAATAATATTTCACAGAATCACTCTGTAAGTATTACTTCAGGTTCTGATAAATCATCTTTTTATGCGTCATTGAGTGCCATGCTTGATCCGGGATGGTATAAGCAGAGTGAAGTGAAACGTTATACAGCCAATTTGAATACGACTTATAATATCTTAAAGAACCTAAGCATAAACTTGATATCAAGTGCTTCTTACCGTAAACAGAATGCACCAGGTACCATGAACTCATCATTGGACGTTGCGGCAGGTCAGGTTACACGTGATTTTGATATCAACCCCTATTCATACGCACTGAATACTTCACGTACATTAGATCCTAATACAGATTATGTGGCTAATTATGCTCCATTTAATATTCTCCGTGAATTGGACAATAATTTTATTGAGTTGAATGTTGTTGATGTAAAGTTCCAGGGGGAGTTGAAATGGAAGGTGTTGCAGGGTCTAGAAGTCAGTGCGCTGGGTGCTGTGCGTTATCAATCATCATCACAAGAACATAATATAATGGATGATTCTAATCAAGCAATTGCTTATCGTACGGGGTTGGACGATGCTACTATTCGTGATGAAAACGACTGGTTGTATAAGAATCCAGATAACCCATATGCATTACCTATTTCGATTCTTCCTGAAGGAGGTATTTATCAGCGTCAAGATCGTAAGATGTTGGGACTGGATTTCCGTGGTACTGTATCATGGAATCATCTATTTGCAGAAAAGCATATAACTAATCTTTTTGCAGGAATGGAAGTAAATGATCTTCAACGCTCTAACTCTTCATTCCAAGGATGGGGTATGCAATATTCTATGGGTGAGATTCCATCATATGTTTATCAGTACTTTAAGAAAGGTATTGAGACTGGAGAAAAGTATTATTCTATGGGGCATACTAGATATCGGAGTGTAGCTACATTTGCAAATGCTACTTATTCGTATGACGGACGTTATACGCTGAATGGTACTTTCCGCTATGAAGGAACTAATAGAATGGGGCGTAGCCGTTCTGCTCGTTGGCTGCCAACGTGGAATCTTTCTGCAGCGTGGAATGTTCATGAAGAGAAATTCTTCCAATCACTTCAACCAACGCTTTCAAATTTGACATTTAAGGCATCTTACTCATTGACAGCTGATCGTGGTCCGGCTGATGTAACAAATTCACAAGCTATTATTAAGAGTTATTCACCTTATCGTCCTTTCACTGATATTCAAGAAACGGGTCTTCATATAGTGGATTTGGAAAATAGTGAATTAACGTATGAAAAGAAGCATGAATTGAATATAGGAGTGGATGTAGGTTTTATTAATAATCGCATTAATCTTTCAGCTGACTGGTACACGCGCAATAACTATGACCTGATTGGGTTGATTCCAACACAAGGAGTGGGAGGTACTATTTATAAATATGCCAATGTAGCTACAATGAAGTCACATGGTATTGAATTTACCCTTTCAACCAGCAATATTAAAACGAAAGACTTCTCATGGAATTCTGATTTTATTTTTTCTCATGCTAAGAATGAAGTTACTGATTTGCGAGGACGTACTCGTATGATGGAACTTGTTTCGGGAAATGGATTTGCACGTGAAGGATATCCTGTGCGCGGGCTTTTCTCCATTCCTTTTGCAGGTTTGGATGAAAAAGGTATTCCTATGTTCGATATCAATGGAAATATAACATCGACTGATATTAATTTCCAGGAACGTGAGAAGTTAGATTATTTGAAATATGAAGGTCCGACAGATCCTACAATAACTGGTAGTTTCGGTAACGTTTTTGCATATAAAGGGTTTAAACTCAATGTATTCATGACTTATTCATTTGGTAATGTTGTTCGTTTGAATCCATATTTTAATTATAAATATTCCGATTTGAGTGCTATGCCTCGTGAATTCAAGAATCGTTGGACGCTTTCTGGGGATGAGGCAAAGACTAATATTCCTGCAATCTTGAGTAATCCGCAATATGAAGCAAACCGAACATTGTATAAAGCTTACAATGCTTACAATTATTCTACAGAGCGAATTGCAAAAGGTGATTTTATCCGTATGAAAGAAATCTCACTTTCTTATGAGTTTCCTAAGAGCTGGATTTCTGCTGCGAAGATTTCCAATCTTTCTTTGAAGTTACAGGCAACTAATTTATTCCTTATTTATGCAGATAAGAAATTGAATGGTCAAGATCCTGAATTCTTTAATACTGGTGGTGTAGCTTCACCGGTGCCACGTCAGTTTACATTAACTCTGCGTTTAGGATTGTAAGAGAATGATTTTAATAATAAAAAAAAAGATTAAAGATGAGACGAAATCAATTATATATTCCATTGTTCATCGCAACGCTTGCTATTGTCGGTAGCTCTTGTAATGATTTTCTTGACGAATTACCAGATAACCGGACGGAGCTGAATTCTGAGCAAAAAATAGCTAAAATGCTTGTTTCTGCTTATCCGGAAGGATCTGCGAATGAACTGTTTGAACTTTATAGTGATAATACCGACGATAACAGTGCCAGATATTCTTATTATAAGTTATCTGAGGAAGAGTGCTATAACTGGAAAGATACCCAGGAAGAATATCAGGATACGCCTACAAATCTTTGGGAAACCCATTATATAGCTATTGCTTCTGCTAACATGGCTTTGGAAGAGATTGAGAAACGGGGAAATCCGGAATCGTTGATGCCGCAGCGAGGAGAGGCTCTTGTTTGTCGGGCGTACAATCATTTTGTATTAGCAAATATTTTTTGTAATGCTTATAATACTCATGCATCACAGGAATTAGGTATTCCTTATATGACTAAAGTTGAAACAACTGTGCAACCACAATACGGGCGGGGTACTTTGCAGGAGACTTATGAGAAGATTGAGAAGGACTTATTAGATGGTATGGCTCTTATTTCCGATGATAGTTATTCTGTGCCGAAATATCATTTCACAAGGAAAGCTGCATATGCTTTTGCTGCACGTTTCTATCTTTATTATATGAAGCCTGACTTTTCTAATTGTGATGAGGTGATAAAATATGCAGATCGTGTGTTGGGAAGTGATCCTGCTGCCGAATTACGGGATTGGGAAGCGTTGGGAAAACTCTCTGCTAATGATAATGTACAGCCCGACGCATATATTGCTTCTACAAGTAAGGCTAACTTGTTGATAGGTAGTACCGTATCTAACTGGGGTATTATTCTGAGTAATTACATGACAGGAAAACGTTATCTACATAATAAGTTAATTGCTTCTTACGAAACATCACGTTCTTCCGGATTATGGGGTATCCCTGACCGCATGTATATGCAGCCTTTTACAACATCGGGCTATGAATGCAGTATGTTGAGAAAGGGCGGTTATTATGCTGGTGACTACCTGTATTATATGCCTGTGATTTTCTCTACAGACGAGACTTTGCTTTGCAGGGCTGAGGCTTATACGCTGAAAAAGAACTATCCAATGGCTGCTGCAGATCTTACTACATGGGAGAAAGCATATACTTCTAATAAGCAAACTTTAACTCCGGGGATGATAAATGAGTATTATGATAAGATGGATTATTACAATCCGACACAAAATCCGACTCCCAAGAAAAAGCTTCAGCCTGATTTTACTATTGAATCAGGTATACAGGAGAACTTTATTCACTGCATTCTGCATATGAGACGTATTGCTACTTTGCACGAAGGTCTGCGCTGGCCGGATATTAAACGTTATGGAATTGTTATCTATCGCCGTTCTATTGCTAATAACAATATAGTCGTAACAGATGAAATGCCGGTAAATGACGCAAGACGTGCTATGCAAATTCCTAAGAGTGTAGTTCTGGCAGGAATGCAACCCAATCCACGTACTGAAAATTAAAAGGAGGAAATAATATGAAGAAATATTATATTTATATACTAACGGCTGTTTTGCCCATTCTTTGGGGAGCCTGTAATAATGGCGATGATATTGACACCAAGCATAGTATTTTTTCAACAGAGCCAATGGAACATAATGGTTTTGATGAATGGTTGCTTGCTAATTATACATATCCGTATAACGTTGATTTCAAGTATCGTATGCAAGATATTGAAAGTGATCACAAATATAATCTGGTACCGGCGGATTACGATAAATCGGTTGCTTTGGCCAAGATTATCAAGCATGTATGGATGGAGGCATATACTGAACTTGCCGGACCGGCTTTTCTTCGGTCTTATGTGCCAAAAACTTTTCACTTGATAGGTTCTCCGGCTTATGATAGCAGTGGTACGAAGGTGTTGGGTACTGCCGAGGGAGGAAAGAAGATAACATTGTACGAAGTGAACAGTCTGGACTTTGAGAATGTCGATATCGAAGTTTTGAATGAGTATTACTTTAAGACGATGCACCATGAATTTGCACATATCCTGCATCAGAAGCGTAATTATGACCCATCGTTTGATCGCATTACCGAAGGAAAATATGTTGGTTCCGACTGGTATTTCTATGTTGCTGAAAATGGAAATTCATATTTGCGAGAGGATGCGGATGCATGGCCGGAAGGATTTGTGACGGCATATGCGATGAGTGAGGCAAGAGAAGATTTTGTAGAGAATATCGCCATGTATGTTACTCACGATCAGGCTTACTGGGATAATATGCTGAAGGTTGCCGGAACTGCCGGAGCGGCTATTATTAATCAGAAGTTTACTATTGTATACAATTATATGCTTGAAACTTGGGGTATTAATTTAGATGATTTGCGTGAGATTGTGTTAAGGCGTCAGCAAGAAATTCCGGAGCTGGATTTAAGTACTATTGAATAAAACAGGAAGATTATGAAAAAGAATATAATGATTTATTTGTTGATGGCTCTTGTATGCTTTGGTTTGCAATCCTGTCTTTTCCAGGAAGAGGATTATTTTGATGATTCTTCAGCGAACCGTGCAACAGAGGAAGTGAAGCAATATAGTGAGCTATTAGAATCGGCATCTAATGGTTGGAGAATGGAATATTACATAGGTCAGGACTATGCTTTGGGAGGCATAACTCTTCTGTGCAAGTTTGATGGTCAGCGAGTTACAATGGCATCTCAAGGATACGAAGGCGATGAGACTATTTCCTCTCTTTATAAGGTTGTATCGGAGGAAGCTACTATGCTTACATTCGACACTTATAATGCTTTTATTCATGCATATGCCAAGCCACAAGGCGGAGGTTCCAACCCCAATGCCAACCTGCAAGGAGATTACGAGTTTATTATAAAGGAAGCTTCAGCCGAGAAAATTGTAATGCAGGGCAAAAAGTATGGAAATACGATAGTAATGTATGCGCTTCCGGATGATTTGAACTGGGAGGCATATATAAACTCTGTGAATGATGTAGAAGAGAATGCTTTCTTTATACAATATCAGTTGTTGGTTGATGGAAATTTAGTTGGTATGACGCAGCGAAGTAATTATACTTTTGTTATAGCCTATAATGATGGTGGTAACATTGTACAAGAGCAATCTCCTTTCCTTTTTACAACCGATGGCTTTCGTTTCCGGGAACCAGTTTCACTGGCAGGAGTAACTGTGCAAAATTTTGTGTGGGACCCTTCCTCCGAGCTTTTTACTTGTACTGACGAGGGGGCAACTAACGTTAAAATGAAAGGAATTTATCCGGAGGGATATATTAAATATAATGATTATCTAGGTAATTATACTCTTACCTGCAAGATGTATAAAGATAATAATTTGACAGACGAAGAATTACCAATATCTATTATGGAGGATGTAGAAAATAAGAGTTATATTCTCAGGGGACTAATTGGTGATATAGTGCTCGATTATGATAGAGGTGAAGGAATTATGTCCTTTAAGACTCAAAAGGTAGGTTATATATCAGGATATTATTTGGGATGTACTACATATTGTTATGCCATGGGATTTTATCCTACATATATTAGTTATCAGGCAGGTCTGATGTTTGGTTTTGTGGCAAATGTACAACAGTCTCCGTTTGGATTTACATTTGAGGATGATGGGGTATTCGAAGCAGTAGGTGGTGCAAAAGCTGATTATATGGCCTTCGACCGCTATTCGGCACCTGATTATAGTCAAAGTTCATATGTTCAAGGGGTGGAACGTATGTATGGAGAGATGGTCTTTATGAAAGTTGAGGAATAAATAAAAAACTAGATTATGAAAAATATACTGAATTTATACTTAATAATATTCTGCTTATTTTTTGTTGCAGGATGTTCTTCAGATGACGATGCTGCCACTGTAAAATTGACAATTATAAAATCAGATTTGGATATGAAAGCTAGTGGTGGCACTGGAACTGTCGAATTTGCAGCAACTGGAACTGTCACGGCTACGGTGAATGCCGATTGGTGTCAGGTAATCGAAGTTGCAGATCATAAAGTTTCCATTTCTGTAGATGCTAATACAGGTTATCCGGGGCGTAGCGCACAAATCGTTTTAACTGATGGTGTGAGTACGCAGCAAGCAACCATACTGCAGGAAGGAGCTATTTGGAAATATAATAGAGATGCTACCTATTTCACATTGACAGATGCTGCAGAGGAGGTCCCTGTTGAAATGTCGAGTAATTTGCCTATTCAGGTATCTATTCCAGCAGATGCTTCTCAATGGTTATCCTATGAAATGACGAGTGATGGATTTAAGTTTATTGCAAAAGAGAATCTCACTGGTAAAATTCGTTCGGCCATTGTAAAAGTGACTACTGGCATTCGTGAAATTGAATATGCTTTATTGCAGTACGATATTGATGACTTATTGGGACAATGGACAGGTGTTGTGAAAGTCGTTGCTACAGCATTTGGTATTAATCAAGTTCTTTCATTAGAGGAAAATACTCAAATTGTTAAAAATCCGGGTGGTAATGGCTATATATTCCAGCTACCAATGACAAGACTGTTGGGAGCAACGATTGTTTTAGCGGTCACCTATCAAGATGGAGCTTTAGTTATAACCACTCCACAGCAGCAAAATTATGCTTTGTCTGATGGGCAAGGAGGAGTGATGTACGGCTCAATAATAACTAAAACTGATGATGGTTTGTATTTACAGGGAAAAATTATTCTTTCTCCTGTATTAATGAATGATGGGCAGGTTGCGTTAGCTTATATTACAGATGCATATATGTCAATGGGATTATTTAAGGGAAGAGTTCCGTCTCCTGCAAATTATGCAGGACTTTCTATTGATTTTCCTGCTATTTTGATGCAATATGCTGAATAATATTTTGCATGAAATACTATTTTTATATAGTGGTTTAACTGTTTGTTATGAGAAGAACTTGCATTAATTGATCCTAAGAGCTATTATCGTAAGGTAGTAGCTCTTAATATTTAAATATTTATTTAATAATCTTTATATTACGCATCAATCCACCATACTTAGCCCTTTTCACTGCACTACCTTTGAAAATGGTTTTATATTGCTCCTCACTCAGCGAATGCCAATCATCCTTCCTCATACTTAACAAAGAAGGAGACGGTTGAAATTCGGCTGTCCGGCAAGGAGTGGCAAAGCGATTCCAAGGGCAAGCTTTCAGGCATTCGTCACAGCCATATATTTTATTACCCATTTTTTTGCCTACATTGAGCGAAAGTTCCCCACGATACTCAATGGTAAGATAAGAAAGACATCTCTCGGAATTGAGCCTGAAAGGGGCTTCCAGCGCTTTTGTCGGGCAGGCATCCAGGCAACGTGTACACGAACCGCATTGATTTCGTTGTGGAGAGTCATAATTGTCAGCTTCCCTATCAAGAATAATTTCCCCTAAGAAGAAGCAGGAGCCGGCGTGAGGAATGATGAGATGTGTATTCTTTCCTATCCATCCCAAGCCGGTACGCCATGCCCAATAACGTTCGAGTATGGGAGCGGTATCACAGAATATGCGGCCTTGAAGCGGAGAAGCGGAGGTTTGGGATACTGGGGCTTGGGGTGCTGAGGCGTAGTTTTCAGTATATGTGCCGATATTGTTTGTCGAGGCGATAGTACTGTCTGTTTCTTCGGAGAATGAAACTTCTTTTTCTATAAACTCAAAAAGTTCCTTCAATTTCCCCTTCATCACATCGTGATAATCTTTCCCATAGGCATACCATGCAATCTGATACTCACCTTCGGGAAGTTTTTTTGCCGGATAATAGTTTAGGGCAACGCTGATCACCGTACGTGCCCCTTCCACCAACAAGCGCGGATCGAGCCGTTTATCCTCATAATTCTGCATATACGCCATCTCTGCCTGGCAACCGTCCGCCAGCCATTGACGGAAGGCGGTAGCCACAGTTTCATCCACAGCTTCGGCAGGCGCCAGTCCGCAGGCGGAAAAGCCGAGGCGTAGTGCTTCGGCTTTGATTCGGTCTGAGGAGAGGAACTTTTCCATTAAAATACCTTGAATTCATAGCCCTCCGCTTTCAGAAATTCGATGGCACGGGGGAGGGCATATTGCAGATTCCCGTTGTTCCACGATTTCAGAGAGTCGTGGAAGGTGATGATGGAACCGTTGCGTACGTAGCGTTTTACGTTATTCAGTACCTGTTCCGGGCGCATTCGCTTACTGTAGTCACGGGTTACGAGGTCCCACATAATGATACGGTAATGGTGGCGAAGAGTGTAATATTGCCGGAATCCCATGTGCCCATGTGGAGGGCGGAATAGGTCCGAGTGGATAATTTCGTCTACCCGTCTGGTGTTGGCCAGATAATCCGGATTGGAATATTCAAAGCCGCGGATGTGGTTGAAAGTATGGTTACCGATGCGGTGTCCGTGTTCTACCACCATCCGGTATTCGTGTTTGCGGATATTGTCGCCTACCATGAAGAAGGTAGCTTTAATATCGTGTTTCTTCAGTAGCTCCAGTACCCAAGGGGTTACTTCCGGGATAGGGCCGTCGTCAAAAGTCAGGTAGACAGCCCGTTCGTTTGGGTCCATCCGGAAGATGGCTTGTGGATACAGCGCTCGGAAGAACCAAGGTGGTTGTTCTATAAACATAAGAGTCTTTATTAATAAGTAACAGGTAATAAGTAATAAGTAATAACCGTGCGGCTTATGGCGCAGCTTATTACTTATTACTTAATACTTATTACTTAGTTTTTATTTCCCTTTCATTCTCGCAACATACTCATTGTATAGCTGGTCGAGTTGTTCCGAGTAATGTTTAGCCAATTCTTCTGATTTGTATTTCTCCATCAGGCGTACTTCTGCGTCAAGCAGTCCTGCGTTGTACATGAAGTTTTCGCTGGCGATAGAAAGTTGGTAATCAGTCAGGCTGAGATACCAGATCATGTATTCGAGAGACTTGTTGGCAAGTTCGTCGATGATCTTGTTCGCTTTTTCGTTTTGTCCCAGCTGGTAGTAGGCTTCCGCCATTTGGAAGGCGCCGTTTGCCCAGTCATACGGTACGTTGTATGACGGGATCATCTTCTCGGCGTAGTCGAGTGCGGCGAGTGCCTTGTCTTTTTTGCCTTCCTTGATGAGTTGTCCTACGAGCTGTGTGAAGATGCGCCGGTGTGTGTAGCACATACGCATTACGTTTTCGTCGATGTAGATGCCCGGTTTCTCGATGCCGCCGAACTTGAACTTGTTCATCAGGTTGTCGTACATCTTTTCGCTGTCGATCTTGCTGTTCAGCTTGTCTGTATCGAACGGAGTGAAGCGGTATGCCAGACCTTCCTGCGTGAAGTGGTTGTCCATGCCGAGGTGGTTTTCACTGCCTACGGTGATAGCCATGTAGATGGGACGTTCCCAGTTGGCGTTGGCAAGCATTTCGAGCATCATCAGTTCGCTCTTGTAGAGGGCGCGTTTCGGGTTGCCGTTGGCGTCTCTAAGGGTGATTGTCA
>OGKX01001260.1_pt1 | contig 11328 bp, 8 predicted proteins | sample 1572541 | NCBI WGS metagenome assembly OGKX01 (sample SAMEA2581982, study PRJEB24529) | metagenome | biome: Human gut stool | place: China | collected 2011
CTTTTATATTATATCAAAGCTGTTTTTGTTTGTCAAGAACTTTTTTAACTTTTTTTAAAGTTTTTTGTTATTTTCGAACTTTTTATCTCTTTATTGCTTTTGTTTTAGCAACTCATTTATATTATCATCTTTTCAGTTATTTGTCAACAACTTTTTTTATTTACTGATAATATAGTCAAAGTTCTGTATTTTCTCTGTCACTTATCAGCGACAACTCTGATACTATATCACAGTTGCACACCATCTGTCAACATATTTTTTATATTTTTTACACAAAAAGAAACTCTTAAAAATGGAAACGCATTTTTAAGAGTTTCTTCTATTATTATAGTATATTAGTTTTTGCTTATCAGCCTTTAATACCAGACTGAGCAACACCCTCAATAAACTGTTTCTGGAACAGGAAGAAGATTACAACTAACGGCACTACCGCTAGTACTGCTCCTGCCATCTGCATTGGATACTCGGTGGTATACTGTCCCTGTAAGGTTGACAGTGCCGGTCCAAGTGTCATTTTTTCCATTGAGGTGTTTACAATCAACGGCCACATAAAGTCATTCCATGCGAACTTGATTGTAAAGATTGCAAGCGCTACGATACCTGGTTTTACCAGCGGAAGCATAATCTGTCCAAAGACACGGAATCGTCCGCATCCGTCTACAATTGCTGCTTCTTCCAGTTCTTTTGGTAATGACATGAAGAACTGTCTTAAAAGGAAGGTACCAAATGCACTAAATAAGTTTGGCATAAACAATGCAGGAATCGTATCCAGTAATCCCATTTTCTGAATAATCTGATACTGCGGAATCAAGAAAATCTGTCCCGGTACCATAAGTACCGATAAGATTAATACAAACAGTGCATTTTTGAACGGAAAGTCAATACGTGCAAACGCATAGCCTGCCATCGAACAAAATGCGATCTGTACAAGTGTCGTAACCGCTGTAGAAATAATCGTATTCATATAAACTGTTCCAAATGGAATCGCAGAGGATACAATTGTATGATATGCAGTCGTTACAAAGTTTTCCGGGAAAATTGTCGGCGGAATCTTCATCGCTTCTCCGGATGTTTTAAACGAAGTTAAAATCATCCATAAGAATGGAAATACTACAACAGCAACTCCAGCAAGAAGAATCAGATGGACAATCAAATGATTTAAGTTTGATTTTTTGGTTTTCATTCTCATTCTCCTCCTTCTTAATCATAATTTACCCATTTTTTCTGTCCAATCATCTGGATTACAGTAACCAGCATGATTGCCAGGAAAATAAGGATTGAAATTGCGGCTGCGTATCCCTTATGACCATAGTCAAACGCCTGTCGATAGAACAGCATAACAACCGTTTGCGTTGATTCATAAGCTGGATTTGCTTTTCCGACCATCATATATACCGTATCAAATACCTGGAATCCACTAATGATAGAGGTAATCATTACAAAGAAGACTGTCGGTGTCAGCATCGGTATCGTAATTTTGAAAAATTGCGTAACCGCACCTGCTCCATCAATTGCTGCCGCCTCGTAATAAGATTTACTGATTCCCTGCATACCTGCAAGCAAAATAATCATGTTATATCCCACTGTCATCCAGAGTCCGACAACCATAATTCCAAACAATGCGGTATGCGGGTCTGTCATCCAGTTATGACCTTTTCCGCCTACTGCTTTAAGCGCACTGTTTAAGATACCCATCTGTTCATTATACATCCATTTCCATACCATAGCTACCGCAGCTGACATTGTTACAGAAGGCAGGAAATATAAGGTACGATAAATTGATTTTCCTTTGATTTTTGCATTCAGCAGAGCTGCTAATAAGATTGATAAAAACAATCCTAACGGTACAGTTATAACAACATATTTTAAGGTATTACCAAATGTTCTCCATACTTCTTTGTCACCCAGCATCTCTTTATAATTTGCCAGTCCTACAAATGTAGACATGTTAAACTTGTTTACATCATTAAAACTAAACCAGAAGTTCTGGATAAACGGCCAGATATAGAACACCAGCAAACCAATTGTGACCGGTGCGATCAAGACATATCCTGCAAACCAGTCTTTTTTCTGTCTTTTCGACGCTTTTTTTCTTGGTACTTTTGCTTTCACTTCAGCCATTCTTTCACCTACTTTATTACTTTGCTAAAAGTGCATCTGCTTCTTTTTTCAGTCCGCTACAAGCATCTGCAAGTGACATTTCTCCATTGTAAGCTTTTGTCAGCCATGTAGATTCTTTGTCATACAGTTCTGCTGCCTGTGCACAAACCGGAAGTGGATAAGCTTCATCTGCATGGTTTGTATAAGCTGCTAAGTTGTACTGGCTGTTTGCTTCTGCGAAGTATTTCTGAGCATCTGTTCTGGCGGAGATAACTACACCTGTCTCACCCTGAATCTGCTGTGCCTCAGCACTTCCAAGCCAGATAGCAAATTTTTCAGCCTCTTCTTTGTTTTTAGAACCTTCATATACTGCATATCCAAGACCGTTGATGCAGTTATCTTCTACACCATTGAATGTAGGAATTTCAACACAGTTAATTTTATCTTTGATTGTATCATTAGATGCATATTCCGGAACCATGTAAGAACCTGCAAAGTTCATTGCAAGCTGTCCGCCTTCAAACATTGCATCTGCAGATGTTTCTGCAAGTGTAGCTGCACTTGGTGAAAGTCCTGCATCAATCATATCAATCCAGCACTGGATACCTTCCTGAGTTTTTTCATCTTCGTATCCTGTTTCTGTTGCATCATCATTTAAAATCCAGCCGCCGTTTGCGTATACTGTCTGATAATACCATGTCTGGAAGTCAACCGGGCACGCAAATGCATAAGTACCTTCCGGAAGTTTGTCTTTTAATTCTGTTGCCAGAGCCACTAAATCATCATAAGTCATATCATCTGTCGGATATTCAACTCCAGCCTGGTCAAACAGTTCCTTGTTATACCATAACGCATTTGTATCGAAGTCTTTCGGTACTGCATAGTTTTTGCCATCACGAACATAGTTATTTACCAGTGTTTCTGAAAAATTGTCGTTGATGTCAGAATCAGCGATTGCAGAAGAAAGGTCATCTAAGATTCCGCCTTCCTGATAAGCATCCAGATGCAGTACGTTTAACCAGAATACATCAGGAGCTGTTCCGCCGCCTGCTGCTGCTTCTAATTTTGTCCAGTATTCTCCACCTTTGTATGGTGTTAACTGAATTTTAACTGTCACGTTCTCATTTTCTTTTTCGTAAGCTTCAATCAGTTTTTCCATTGCAGGTCTCTGATTTTCATCCCATCATCCCAGATACCGAATGTTAATTCTGTTTTACCTTTTGATGAACCGCTTTTTTCATCAGAAGAACTGTCACTGCTTGAACCGCATCCTGCAAGCATGCTTGCACCAAGGATTGCAGTCATTCCGAATGCTACCATTTTTTTCATGTTTTTCATAATACTTCTCTCCTTTTCTTATTATGATTGTTCTGTTTTTACAGCTATCTATGAAAACGGTTTTCCGTTTTACATACTTCCTTTTTGCCGGATATCATCCAGCTCTATTACGGCTCCGCCGTGTAATCTTGATTCCTCCGCTGCAAGAGCACAGTAATGACTCTCTACAGATTTTTCCAGTGAAGTAATAGAAGGACTCTCTTCTCTGTTTCCAAGTAAGATATCTACAAATTCTTCTACCATTACAATGTCTCCACCGCCATGTCCTGAAAAATCATCGGATAATTCAGAAGCCGGAATCAATTCTGTTTTTAATTTTGCCCCAAAAAGTGTAGTTTCAATGAAATCATCTTCCACATCCCAGGAACCCATTGTTACATTCATTTCACCTTTCGTTCCACAAAACTGTGCATGTCTTGCAAAATCAGCAGTGTGACCATTCATGGAAAAACTCATTGTTGAACCGTCTGTCATATTTAAATTTACAACCTGATGGTCTACTACATCGTTATCACAATGATAAACGCATCTTCCATAAGGTCCGGTTTTCAATGCTTCTTCTACAGATTCCGGTGTCGGAATTTCTGTAACAACATCTAACGGCCAGCGGGTATTTCCATTTCTTGCTCCAATTCTCTCACTGTCCAGATAAATGCTTTCTGCATCATAAGGGCAGGTAGCTTTTACTTTGCAACCATCAAGACACCTCTTCGTACATCCCTCCGGTGCGTTTTCTTCTTTAAATAAATACGTGCTTCCAAAAGAAGATAAGGATTTACATTTTTTATCTGCCAGCCACAGATATAAATCCATATCATGACAGCATTTCTGCAAAATCATTGGACTTGACAGTTCTTTATTTCTCCAGTTACCTCTTACAAAACTGTGTGCCATATGAAACCATCCTACATTTTCGGATGCATTGATAGAAACAATATCTCCAATCACACCAGAATCCAGGATTTCTTTTACTTTACGGAAAACCGGTGTATAACGTAAGACATGACAGACAACAACTTTGCGGTCACATTCTTTTGCTACTTCTACAATTTCACGGCACTCATCAAGATCCGGCGAAATCGGTTTTTCCAGTAACAGATGGTATCCCTTTCTTAATGCCGGGATTGCCTGCGCTACATGCTGTCTGTCCTGTGTCGTAATAAACATCGCATCTGCAAGCTTCTCTTCTTTTAACATTTCTTCTGCACTTGTATAACATCTTTCTTTTGGAACGTGATATTCCTCCGCTACCATTTCCACTTTTTTCGGATTGACATCTGCAATCGCAACAATCTCAATCTTATCCGGATGGATTTTTGCAGCTTTGGCATAAGTATCTTTTCCCCGGCTTCCAAGTCCGGCAAGTGCGACTGTAATTTTATTTGCCATTTCTTCCTCCTCTTTTCTTCTGATGTAGCCTTAAAATCTTTCTGTATTCATATCAAGCTGTTTCAACCCACAATTGAATGAAATTGCTTGTGAATCAAAGAAAAGCGGGTAGAAACAGCTATCCACAATAATAACTGTTTCTTATGCCCGCTTTGGCTCCGCTCATTTTTTTTGATTTATCTGCTTTCGGAAACAATTTCATAACTCTGTTTTCTGAAATCAACTCTTACTTTTGTACCATCAGAAAAACTTGTTTCCTGTACCATGTAATCCCCATTCACCATCTCATGACGCAGCATTTCACATTTTGCAACTTTTTCATGTAAATCAGATACGATTTTACTGCGCTCGATATTTTCTTTCAGACTGAGTTTTACTTTATCATCAAATGCACCATCAAAATTCGGATATGCAGCATCACGAATCAGATACGGTGCTCCGCCGTTTAACAGGGCATAAAGCATATAATCATCTTCATCGCTGACCTTATCCATCATCCATGGTTCAATCACACAATCATGATAAACCAGATTGTATAACGGAACCGGAACGCCCTCTTTTGGAGTTCCGGGCTGTCTCATCATAAAGTCATAAGGTGCATAATGGCAGAAAACCAAACTCGGAACCGCCCAGTCACTCACTTCTTCAGAGCTTGGCAGGATTCCACAAGAAAGCAGATACTCAAAGCATTTTCCTCTGAATTCATAGCAGTCTCTTCTGGTCATGCGATGTTCCGGATTATCACATTCATCACCTTCATTACAGGTAAATACGTCCAGATACGCCCCATCTAATTCTATACCATTTCGTTTTATTTCTCCAAAATTTCGTTTTACATAATAACTTGCCTGTGTCGCACACAGATAAGACTGTGGACCGCCTGCCCATCTTTGATGCTTCGGAATTGTTCCATCCGGCAGTCTGCATGCATAATTTTCATCAAAACTTGGCGCCGCCAGATAATAATCACGGTACTGATCATGGATTCCAAACATATAGCCACACTCATGCATGGTATCTGCAAGCTTTTTCATGCCGTCCCAGCCACCGGCTTCTTTACACGCCGGAAGGTAATCCGGATGTTTATTATCATATCCCGGTTCAGCCCAGCCGTCTAAGTGAAGATAAAGTTTTTTCACTCCGGCCTCATGAATTTCTTTTATCTCCTGCACACGTGTCTCAAACGTTGTCAGGTGATTATTTTTATCCGGATTTTCCGGATCAAAGAAATCAGAATTTTCCTGTACCTGAGTTTTGATTCCTTTATGTACAAATGCACATCCGATTAAATCATTAATGGATGGATTTCTCATTGCTTTTTCAGACAAAGTACGAAGCCTTCCCTGCTCATTTACATACCCTCTGTAAATTTTACAAAGAGTATTATAATCGCAGTCCGATGCAAATGTATAACGCATAATTCTGCGATAATCCATTTTGCCAAGACTTGGTTCAAAATAAACCCCTACATGTGTATATGGTCCATTCGCCGGATGATTGGCATAATAGCCTCCGTTCCATGGTGTCTCACAAATTGCAATATAACCTTCCCGCTCTTTTACCTGACCAAACCACGGCATATAACCGCCCGCAGTTTCAAAAAATCCATTAAACGGAATTGCTCCCAGTTCCGTTTCCCAGTCATTTGGAATGAGCACACCCTGTTCATGTGTCAGCAGTGTATACCATTCTTTGCTTGGATTTGTAAATTCCATTGCTCCAGGCCAGAACAGCTTTTTAATATGAAGTCCTTCTTCTTTTAAAGGAATCCATTCAAAATATACATGTCCGGTTGCACCTTCAATCCAGATTAATGTTTCAAAGCTGTATGGATATTTTTTTCCTTCTTTTTCAAAATCAGAAAATATACTTCTGATTCCGACTCCGATTCCCGTCTGATACGTTTCATGAGAAATTGAAGCTGCCTCGTCAAAGAAAAGCTCTCCTTCCTCACATTCCATATATGGACGGAATCCTTCTTTCCAAGACCACTTTGTCTTTTCTTGTTCCAGTGTCACCATCAGACTTTTTTCGTCCAGACTGACAGCTACTGTCCCCTGTTCAATTTTTCTCATAGCGTAATCCTCAATTTCTACTTTTTTCTACTCTTTTCATCACCTTTAAATATAATTAACAGTATATACAGTTTTTCGGTCAATATGTTGCCTTATTAAATACTTTTCTTGTCTTATTGCATACTTTTTGTTAAAATATCCGCAGGAGGAATACAGATGACCTACATTAAAACCACATTGAAGCGGGAAATCGCAATCGATTCGATTATCACAATCCACTATTTTGAATACATGAAAGACTTTGTCTTTCACGGGGAATCTCATGATTTTTGGGAGTTTCTTTACGTTGATCAGGGAAGCGTCATTGTACAGGCCGGAGAAAATCATTTCCGGATGGAAGCCGGCGATATTATTTTTCATGAACCAAATGAATTTCATGCCATACGTTCCGTCGGAAATTCTTCGCCCAACCTTGTTGTTATGTCCTTTATAACAAACTCTCCTGCCATGAATTTCTTTCGGAAGAAAAATTTCACCCTGAATAAGTCGGAGCGCACTCTTGTCTCCTGCATTTTAAATGCTGCACGTGAAGCCCTTGCCACACCCCTGCATCTGCCCTCGATTGAGCAGGTGAAAATTAAACCCAATGCACCATTTGGCTCACAGCAGATGATTCTGCTCTATCTCGAACTATTTTTAATTACACTCGAACAAAATTATCTTCAGCTTGATGCAAAACCACCAGAACGAAAACGACATTTTCCACTTGCCACTCCAATCGAACTGTCTGATACAAAAGCGCAGAGAATTGAAGAAATCATTCAATATATGCAATTTTGTATCTGCGAACAGCTCAATACGAACCAGATTTGCCAGCATTTTTCCATGAGCCGTTCCTCTTTGCAAAAACTCTTTCAAAAAGAAAAAGGCTGTGGACCGATGGAATATTTTAATCGCATAAAAATTCAGCGGGCTAAGGCAATGATTCGAGATGGAAGTAAGAATTTTACTGAAATTGCAAGATTTCTTTCCTACAGCTCTCCTCAATATTTTTCCAGACAATTTAAAAAATCCACCGGTATGTCACCGATGGAATATGCTTCTTCCGTAAAAGGAATTTCTCAGGCATTAAAAGGGGATGATTAGAATCTGCTCTAATCACCCCTGCTTTTATTTTCCAAAACTTTTTTGTTTTCTTAATTTCACTTCTTATTTTACACGGAATGCTACGACACTACATGCCGGAATTGTAAATTTCAGCCCTTTTTCTGTGATTTCATAAGCAGTAAATGCTTCTTCTGTTACATTTTCCGGTTCTTCAAATGTATTGTAAGCATGCATTTCCTGATTTACAATACTTGCACTGACGTCGGATGGATTCAATTCTGTAAATGCCACTTCTACTTCTTCACTGTCTGTTGTAGAAAGATTATTTAAGGTAATTGTAACAATACCATCTTTATCGATTGATACCGATTCCTGTAATTTCGGCACCTGATATTCTTTTTCCCCTGCATCTAAAGTAGAGTTTCCTGTAATACAGCTTTCTACGAGGTCTGCATCCTGATGGTGACGATACTGATGGAATACGTGATAGGTTGGTGTTAAAATCATCTTTTCCCCTTCTGTTAAAATAACAGACTGTAATACATTGACCATCTGTGCAATACAAGCCATTTTTACACGGTCACAGTGTTTATTGAAGATGTTCAGGCTTAAACCTGCTACTAAGGCATCACGCATCGTATTCTGCTGATATAAGAATCCCGGATTTGTTCCCGGCTCTACAGTAAACCAGCATCCCCATTCATCTACAATCATGCCAACCTCTTTTTCCGGGTCGTACTGATCCATAATTGCACCATGGCGGTTAATTAACTCTTCCATGTACAGAGCTTTCCATAAAGTTTTGTACCATACTTTTTCATCAAAATCAGTTGCGCTTCCTTTAATTTCCCATCCTTCCGGATGTACATAATAATGAAGAGAAAGTCCATCCATGAATCCATGAGCCATTGGCGGCTGTGGTGCTGCATAACAAGTTTTTAATACGCCCTCTGTCCAGAAATAATCTGCAACATTTGCACCTCCGCAGACTTTCTTAATCGGTGCGGAATTGTCATAATGACGAACATAAGTCTGGTATCTGCGGTATAAGTTTGCATAGTATTCCGGAGTCATATTTCCACCGCATCCCCAGTTTTCATTTCCGACACCAAAGTAATCGATTTTCCACGGTTTCTCATGTCCGTTTGCTTTTCTTAAATCTGCCATCGGAGAAACACCGTCGAATGTAATGTATTCCACCCATTCGCTCATCTCTCTTACTGTTCCGCTTCCTACATTTCCGTTTACATAAGTTTTACACCCCAACTGTTCACATAATTCAAAAAATTCATGTGTTCCAAAACTGTTATCTTCTACCACACCACCCCAGTGTGTATTAATCATTTTCTTTCTGTTTTCTTTCGGACCGATTCCATCCATCCAGTGATATTCATCTGCAAAACATCCACCCGGCCAGCGCAAAAGAGGAATCCGCATCTCTTTTAATGCCTCTACTACATCGGTTCTCATTCCGTTTTTGTTTGGAATCGGAGAATCTTCTCCCACATAAATTCCTTCGTAAATACATCTTCCAAGATGTTCTGCAAAATGTCCATAAATTTCTGGATTAATGTGTCCCTGTTTATTCTTTTCATTTACATATAATTTTGCCATAAAATCCTCCTGACTTTTACTCCTGTACTCTCGGAATTTTCACCTCAGTCGGTAAGCTTCCGACTTAAGATAGCTCCTCCATGGGATGCGCATCTTTCTTCTTTCCATCACTATATTGGATGTTGACTTCGATTGCAAGTGGTTTCTGAATTTTTTGCTGATTTCGGGCTTTTTTGCCCCATTTTCCATACAAGTCGTCCAACATCCTATAAGTTGTATGTGATTTTCGTCAAAAAAGAAGCCCTGATACAAGTTTTTTCACTAACTTGTACCCGAGCTTCTTTTCTTAGTTTTTACTCATTCTAAATCACTGTCAAGCGGATATTCGCAATCCGCTTTCGCTATTTGGTTAAAAAATCCTAATCTTAAGCATTTAATGGATATTTATCTGTCAGCTGTTTTACAATCGCTTTTGCTTTTCCAATATTTTCCTTATCTTTTACCATAAGTGCAATTGCCTCTGCAATCTGGTCCATATCTTCTTCATTCATTCCACGTGAAGTTACTGCTGCTGTTCCAAGTCTGACACCACTTGTCACAAATGGAGATTCAGGGTCGTTTGGAATTGCATTTTTATTACAGGTAATATTTGCTTCATCAAGCAGATTCTCCATTACTTTTCCGGTAATTCCTGTTCCTCTTAAATCAACCAGCATCAGGTGATTCTCTGTTGTTCCGGAAACAATGTTAATGCCTCTCTTTAAGAGTCCGTCGCACAATGCTTTTGCATTTTTCACGATGTTCTGCTGATAAACTTTGTATTCTGGTGAAAGTGCTTCTTTAAAGCAGACCGCTTTTGCTGCAATTACGTGCATCAAAGGACCACCCTGAATACCTGGAAATACTGCTTTATTAAAATTAAACTGTTTTGCAATCTCAGCACTGCTCATAATCATACCGCCTCTTGGACCTCTTAATGTCTTATGAGTGGTTGTAGTTGTTACATGCGCATAAGGAATTGGACTTGGATGTACACCTGCTGCCACAAGACCTGCAATATGAGCAATATCGACCATTAAATATGCGCCAACTTCATCTGCAATCTCACGAAATTTCTTAAAATCAATCACACGGCAGTATGCACTTGCACCGGCTACAATCATTTTCGGTTTTGCTTCAAGCGCAATCTTTCTGACTTCTTCATAATCAATCACACCTTCATCATTGACTCCATAAGGAACAATTTTAAAATATGCTCCTGAGAAGTTTGCCGGACTTCCGTGTGAAAGATGTCCGCCATGTGCAAGGTTCATTCCCATTACGGTATCTCCCGGCTTCAGCATCGCAAAGAACACTGCCATGTTTGCCTGTGCACCGGAATGAGGCTGTACATTCACATATTCGCACCCGAAGAGTTCTTTCGCTCTCTCAATTGCAAGACGTTCCACTTCATCTACACACTCGCACCCACCATAGTACCGTTTTCCCGGATAACCCTCTGCATACTTATTGGTTAAAGGACTGCCCATAGCTGCCATAACTGCCTTACTTACCCAGTTCTCTGAAGCGATTAATTCAATATGGGAATTCTGACGTTCCACTTCATCTGTAATACACTTCGCAATTTCCGGGTCTACTGCCTGAATCTCTTCAAATGAATACATGTTTTCTAACCTCACCTTTCTTATCATTTCATTCTTTACTTTTTTACCAGATTCTTCGTATTGTGGATATTTGTTTCTCTCACAAAGACATTCTCTGTGTAAAAAAATGCCCAGAGCCGGAATCGAACCAGCGACACGAGGATTTTCAGTCCTCTGCTCTA
>OGKX01001261.1_pt1 | contig 11324 bp, 9 predicted proteins | sample 1572541 | NCBI WGS metagenome assembly OGKX01 (sample SAMEA2581982, study PRJEB24529) | metagenome | biome: Human gut stool | place: China | collected 2011
AGGATTCGAGCCTCCTCACGAACCCCGCCTCTCAATCTGAATTCGCGTTCGCGTCCCGCTACGGGAGCAGCCTGATGCTCTGGGCGAACACCGCGGAAGCCGCGGACCGCGCGTACCGCTTCGGAAACCATCAGGTGTTCGCCGGAATTTTCCGCTGGGGGGATGATGAGGCGGTGGTCGGGGCGGCTGCGAAGGCGCTGCACGGATCGGCGTCAGACGTCCCGTCCGCCTTTATCTTCGGACCCTCGAAAAACTTTGACGCCCGCTACGGCGGCGCGGTCCGCACCGCGGGAGGACAGGAACTTCTCTCGATCACCCGCTCTTACGTGAAGAACTTCATCCGCACCGGAAACCCAAACGGCGAAAACCTCGTCACTTGGGCCCCGTGGGGTGAAACCGGAAACGCGCTGGTGCTCGACGCCGATCGAACCAAGGCGTGGGCCGATACCGAAGCGTCCCGCGTGGATCTCACGGCGACCTTCCGTCAGATGGATGACGATCAGTCCGTGACGCCGGACGCGAAGGCAAAGCTCATCTGGGATGTACTCTCAGGCTACGCCTGGAGTCAGCCGCTGGAGGCGAAATTCGGCGTCCCGAATGATCTTTTCGCGGGCACCGTGCCGAAGTACGACTCCCCGGCTTCTGAGGACGACGCGGCATAAAGTCCCGGAAAGCGCGGAATTCCATCCGAGAGGGGGATCCATTACGGACGCCCCTTTTTTATTTTTTTCGGTTGGGAGAGGAGAGGGACCCGGCCCCGGTCTCACAAAACAGGAACCGCCTGATTCTCAGGGCGGTTAAACCCAGAAAACCAGGCGGTTGGGACACAGCCGACTGCACACAAGAAAGCCGGCTGCTCGGGATCTATTCTAGCGGGTGAGCCGAGTGTTTTGGGGCGGCTCACGCCTTTACGGACGGGGCTTCAGACGATTTTCGCTTCACGCCATCGCCTTTTCTTCCGCGACCCGGGGTTCGGGGGCTTTCGGCATCGGCCAGAGTTTCAGGAACTGTTTCGCGAAAAGCCCTACGCAGAGCGCCGAGACAAACGTTCCCTCGCGGACCCCGATGATGCCGCCTGTGAAGATGAGAGCCACGATGCACGCGATGATCACAAGCGACCAGTCGTTCACGACTTTCATGGTTCCAAACGGGTGACGGAAGAAAACGGACTCCGCGAGCACAATGCCTTCGCCCGGCTGCACGATCGTCCGCGAATGGATCTGCATCACGATTCCAAGGGCGAGGATGGCGTTCCCGAGGAAACTCACGATAAACCGCGGGATGTAGCCTGACGGCATTACGGCGGCGGCCGGCGTCATCGTGAAATCGATAAACGCGCTGAACACAAAGACCACCGGCACCTGAAAGCACATGAAGGCGTGGAAGACGCCGCGTTTCTTCAGGAGCAGCCACTCAATCACGAAGAACACGACATTCACGATAAAGGTCGTGGTGCCGAAGGTGAGCCCCGTGAGCCCGGTGATGGTGTAGGGGAGGGAACTGATCGGGGTGGTCCCGAGATGCGTCTGCGTAATCAAAGAAATGCCGGACGCGGCGACAAACATGCCGAGCGCGAGAAGCGCCCAGCGCTTCCCGTAATCAATTAACTTTTCTGAATTCAACCTCTTTCTCCGATTTATCCGTGCGGGATCCAGCAGGACACCCGCGCGAACCTGGCCATTCTAAGAGGGTCAGAGAAGGCCGTCGGCCAATCTCAGCTTATGAGTCCTTTGAAATGTTTTTGGCCCAGTCTTTGATCAGCCCTCTGAACCAGACGGCGGAAGGGTCATCATGGATCGCCTGCGACCAGACGAGAGAAAGCCAGGGATTGTCAGTTTCTGAAGGCGGAATCTGAACGCAGGAGAGCCAAGGAACCAGCTTGATCAGATACTGAGCGCCTGTAAAACCGCAGATTGCCAGCGCATCGGTTTCCTTCAGGACGCCGAGTGCCGTGGCAATGCTGTAAACACGGAGCATGGCGGAGTCCTGAATGGATTCCGCAAGGAGTCCGGAATCCATGCTTGGGAAGTCTCGCTCCTCAAATCGGCTGACAGATACCGTCGGATGTTTTTTCAGAATCTGCGGCCAGTGTTCGGGCGTTTCTCGCAGTTCGGAGAGTGAGGGATGATCTGCCCGGCAGAGGATGACCCGCTTCAGCTCAAAAAGCGGAGTGGAGCCCATCAGGAATCGTTCCTGAAGGCATAAAGGCGAAATCGAGGTCCCGATTCAAAAGCGCCTGTCCGAGTTTCGGATACTCGCCCCGGAACACCAGTCTGACGTGCGGAGCTTCTATTTCGAGTCGCTTTACAAGTTCGGCGAGAAGAGATTCCGTCGCGATTGAAAAGCTGGAAATCCGGAAGGTTCTTGTCGACTCCGCTGGATCAAAAGGAATTCCGGCCCGAAGACTTTTGATTTCAGCCACGATGGGTCGGAGACGGTCCCCGAGATTAATCGCGAAATCGGTTGGCTGCAGCCTTCCGCTGACAACCACGAACAGCGGATCGTTGAAATGAACGCGGAGTTTATCGAGCATCCGCGATGCCCCTGATACCGAAAGATCAAACCGCTCGGCAGCCGCGCTGAGGCTTTCCCCCTTCTCCAGCAGATCCAGCAGAAATTCCAGTGCCCAGAATTTGAAGGGGTCGTTTGTTTGCAAGATCTGAAACCTCCGTATACCAGCTTCTGCCATTGAGTCAATAGAACTAGGTCGCCAGAATTAGTTCATACACATTCTGTATCACTGGAGAGTTTACGATGAAACTGAAAACCCTGACAATTGTGGCTTGCATGGTGACGGCCTCGTTTGCCTGTTTGTCGACTGCACAGGCAGCGGATGACGCCAATAAAAATCCAACATTTACAAAGTACGCGCCATGGAAGGGCCAGGGGCAGCTGGGTTACGTTTACGTTAACCCGTATGGGAATACACCCCTCACAGCGATTATTGATCGAGGCAGTAAAAACATTACTGGGGTTGTCGTTACGGTACACGGAAAAGGCGCGAAGGGTGTCACGATCTCTTATCCCGTCTCAGACAAGGCCGTCATGAATCATGACGGCATTCCGGTGTTCGGTCTTTACGCGGACACCCTGAATCAGGTGACCGTGAGCTATAAGCTCGATGGCAAGCCTGTTACCGAAAACTATCGGATCCAGACAAGCGGTATTGATTTTCCGGTCGCTGATATGAGCATCCGTCCCCATCCTGAGGCTGAGGTGGTCGTGAATACTGGCAAGATGAATGGGAGCCTCTACCTCATCAACTCGCTGGGACAGATGCCGAACGCGAACGAAATCATCTGGGCCCGAGGCGGCGCCGCGCAGTATAACAGCGTGCCGGTCAATGTGATTTTCGATACAAACGGTGATATCCGCTGGGTGCTGAAGCCGGACGCTTTCACGAATTACGATTTCCGCAATCTTGATCGCCGCGGCAACATGATGGCAGTCACCCAGGTGAAGGACGGGGATTTGATTTTCGCGCAGGGACTCAGGCACTTCAAGATGGATCTGGTGGGTCTCGTGAAGCGTGATCAGCGGCTTCCGAGAGGCTACATCGACTATTCCCATGACCAGATTCAGATGCCGAACGGCGACCTCCTGCTTCGTGTCGGCAAGAGAAACTACAAGCGTCCGGATGGCGTCGTTGTCAATACGATCCGCGATCAGATCATTGAAGTGAATGCCGATGGGGACCTGGTGGATGAATGGAATCTCCCCGAGATTCTGGATCCTCTTCGCGATAACCTTCTTCGCGCTCTTGACCAGGGAGCGGTCTGCATTGAGATTGATCCGAAGAAGGCCGGTCAGACCGCGGAGGCCCGTCCCGATGCTCCGCTTATGGACATTCCCGGTATCGAAGTCGGCCGCAACTGGGCCCACGTGAATTCGATTGAGTACGATCCGAAGGATGACTCCATCATCCTCTCCATCCGACATCAGGGCGTCATCAAGATCGGCCGCGATAAGCAGGTGAAATGGATTCTCGGCACGCCTGCGGGGTGGTCCGCGAAGTTCAAGGACAAAGTCCTGAAACCGGTGGACAGCCACGGCAAGGCGCTTACCTGCGATAACGCCGGGTGTGAAAACACCGACTTCGACTGGCCGTGGATGCAGCACGCCGCAAGTCTGACCTCGCGCGGCACACTCATCGTTTTTGATAACGGTGATGCCCGTCACCTCGAACAGCCTGCCCTCCCGACTATGAAATATTCCCGCGGTGTGGAGTATCGGATCAATGAAAAGGACATGACAGTCCAGCAGGTCTGGGAATACGGGAAAGACCGGGGATTCGCTTGGTACGCGCCGGTCACCGGAAATATCCGTTACGACGGATCGAAGGACGTCATGCAGATCTTCGCTTCGTCGACTGGCATTTTCGATAAGTCGAAGAAGGCCATCGAATCGACCTTTGATGTCATTGACTACAAGACAAAGAAGATCGAGCTCGAGATGAAGATCAAGATGATGGGGAAGAAGAACATGCCCTATCGCGCTGAAAAGATTGATCCGAAGATCGCTTTCTGACGCTCCCTCAGACTGATTCATCGGAGACCGCCTCTCGCGCTTCCCGCTGACCGATCCCGGTCTCCGATCCAACCCTAAACCAATGAGGAATTTCCCCGGCACTGACCAGGCTCTGTTTTTGTCAGGCCGGCGGGACATTCCGAAAAGAAACCCCGCGGAGCAACTGCTCCGCGTTCACTGGAGTCATTCATCATGCAACGCCGTACTCTTTTCTCTGCTGCCTTTGCCGCTGCCGCCTCTTTCTCCCTTCCCGCTCTCGCCGACAATTTCAAGGAAGGCACGGATTATGTCCGTCTCAGCAAGCCGATCGCCAGCCGCAAAAATAATGTGATCAAGGTCTTCTCTTACGACTGCCCGTTCTGCTACCGCTATGACATCGGTGTGGATCCCAAAGCGATCCCGATGATTGAGAAAATGGGGATGACCTTTGAGCCGCGCCATCTCGAAACCAAGGGCAAGTATGGCCGCACAGCCTCTGAATTTTTCGCAATGTGCATTCTTCGTGACCAAAAGGCCGGAAGGAGTCTTGAGGCCAAGGATTCTCTTTTCAAGAAGGCAAAGGACGCTGTCTACCACGCTTATCACCGGAAGGGAGAACGCTGGACCAAGGGCGAAGCCGCCTTTATCGAAACCCTCACAGGAGCCACGGGGATTAGCGCGGATGAATTCGCTCGCCAAGGAAAGAAAGACTGCCGCTGTGCAGAATCTCGTGAATTCCTGGAAGTCCGTCTATGACGTGGCAAAGATTCAGGGCATCCCGGCTTACGTCGTGAACGGGAAGTGGCTCATCATGACAAAGAGCATTCAGAGCATTGATGGATTCGTCGCCCTGATTCAGAAGCTCTCCAAGATGTAAGGGGAGGAGCTGATATGAAATGGTTCAATCAGCTGCGGCAGGATCCTATCGGGACGATTGCCGACGGGCAGGATATGCGGTGGCCCTGGATTCTGATGGCAGCGGTCTGTGTGCTTCTCGTCCTGGTGGCCCACTACATGTTCCAGGTGTGGCTCTATATGGCCCCTTGTGAACAGTGCGTGTACATCCGGTTCGGTTTTCTTGTGATGGCGATCGGCGGACTGCTCTGTGCCATCAATCCGAAGAATCTGATCCTGAAGGTGCTGGGATACGTCTTTGCTTTTGCCGGCGCGATCTACGGTCTGAAGTGCTCGGTGAAGCTTGCTGCTATCCATCACGCCATTCATAGTGACGATCCGACCGCGATGTTCGGCATGCAGGGCTGCTCAACCGACCCCCATTATCCGTTTGATCTTCCGCTCGCACAGTGGGCGCCGGATTGGTTTAAGCCGACGGGTGACTGCGGGTACGACCTCGCGGTGGTACCGGATGGAGTCCAGCTCTCGAGCCTGCAGCAGTGGTTTATCGATATGTATAACAGCTCGGATTCCTGGTACCTGATTCCGAAGTGGAAGTTCCTCAGCATGGCGCAGTGCTGTGAGCTGGCCTTCGGTTTCATGTTCCTAGTGCTGGTCATCATGGCAGTGTGCTTTGTCTGGAAACGCTTTATCCGCAAGGCAGCCTGAGAAACCATAAACAGTCAGGTGTAAAAATGGGCAGTTCCTTCCCCGGCTATCTCTCCTCGGGTTTAGGAACTGCCCATTCTTCTACGGATTCCGACGGATCTGAAAGAGAAGGCGGAATGCTGGGGTCAGTCTTCCAGAGCCTTGAACGCTGAATTGAGCTTGATTTCCGCGTCGCGGAGGAGCTTCACTTTCGACTCCAGCCATGCGGTATCAGTCTCGAGCGACTTTTCCGCCGCTTTGAAGAGGCGATCGAGCTCGGGCTTCTGCGGGCCGCCCTCGGACCGCCGGGCTTCCACGATCGACTTCGGGTCGAGAAGCGACCGGAACGCGGGTTCCGTAAACGGGAATTCGGACGGAATATGCTTGAGTCCTTCCTTCTTCACCATCGTTTCGTAGAGCGACTTCGCGGCTTCATACGGAAGCGTAATCGGCGTGTACTCATGCGCTCTCGCGAACGTCACGAGTTCAGAGGAATAGTGGTGCCCCTCCCGGAACGGGATCCCGAACGCCTGCATCATCACGTCCGCGATATTCTGACTCGCGGTCCAGTCGAGATTCAGTTCCTCGAGCGCCCGATCGGGGTTCACCTTCAGAAGCCCGATCACTTTCCCGAACGCGTCAAAGACCGACGCGGCGTCAGAGAGGAGCGTCGCGTTGCTTCGCTGATCCTTCGCGTCGTACATCCCGGGCGCGAGATCATGGGCCCGGAAGATGACGCCTGAGATTTCGCCGAGCACCTCGTTCGCGTCGCGGCGCACATCGATCAGGGCGCCGGGGTTCCGCTTCTGCGGCATCGCGGTGGAAGCGTAGGTAGCGGAGACAAGGATCCAGGGCCGCGGCTGCGCGTACTGCGTCATCACGTCCTGAATGAACTGCGTGACGTGCAGCAGCGGCTCAACGAGCTTCAGCTCCACCTCAATCGCGACATCCGTCCCCGCGATCTGCCCCGCGTCGTACGCGTTATCAATGATGCCCTCAAATCCGAGAAGCTTTGCCATCCCGTGACGGTCAAGCGGCCAGGGGGTGCCGTTAAGCACCGTGGTTCCCATCGGGGAGAGGTTGAGCCTCGCCCAGAATTCCTTCAGGTTCTCGATATCGCGGCGGAACCCCTCGAGGTGCCCGAGCCAGGTGTGACCGAGCGAATTCGGCTGCGCCGCGACCCCGTTTGTGTAGCAGGGAGCGATGGTGTCCCGGTTCTGATCGGCAAGTTTCAGAAGAGCCGCCCGCGCCGCGTTCAGATTCCGGATAATCCGCACGATCTGATCGCGGATCATCGCGCGTTGGAACGTGGCATGCATGTCCTGAGACGAGCGCCCGGCGTGGATGAGCGTCACCTCGATCCCGGCCTCCTTGATGAGAAGGGGTTCGTAGCGCACATACATCTTCGGGCGCGGATTCCCGGGGGTGTTCCCCATCGCGATCACCCGCTCCTGCGCTTCGCACCAGGCTCTGACCGACTTCCGGTCGAGAAGCCCCGCCGCGGTATTCGTCACAAAGGTGGCTTTATTGATTTCGGAGAGCCAATAAAACTCGTCCCGCGGGGGTGTCCCGCTCCAGGGCTCCAGATCCGCTTTCTTTCCGGCTTCGCCGACTGACGGTACTCCAAGCGCCATGCTCTGTTCTCCTTCTCCATAAATTCACGATGTCTGACACCGGGTCTTTCCGCCCGGGTTTGAGGACAGTATGGAGAAGATTTGTTTTGTCTTCTATGACAAGTATTGCAAAAAGAATTTGCTTTTTTCTACAATCAAACCCATAGGCCGAACACTCACCGCGACTTAAACGGGCGGCATTGGGCAGAAAAGGACTCTTCACATGAAACGCGATCTCAATCTCGAAAGCTGGAAAGTGTTTGCCGCGGTGGCGCGGACCGGAAGCATCACGGAAACAAGTGCGGAGCTTGAGATGGATGCCCCGAGCATCAGCCGCATCGTGTCGGGGCTTGAGAAGTCGCTTGGCGGCATTTCGCTCTTTGACCGGAGCTCGCTCCCGCTAACCCTTACGGATAACGGCCGCTTCGCGCTGGAGTACGCGACGAAGATGATTACGCTCCATGATCAATTGGTGACGGGCCTTGCCGCAAACACGGACGCGATGGCAGGGGTGCTCCGGGTCGGCGTGCCGCCCGCGCTCCTTCAAGGGTTCCTGATGCCGTTTTTTGTCTCGTTCGGACGCCGGTACCCGGAGATTCAGCTTGAGGTGAGCGAGTATCTCGGCGGGATCCCGATTGATTTCTCGTACCCCGCGGGGTCGCTCGATGTTGTGATGTCCTACGGTCCCGACCCCACGCACTCAAACTTCGTCCAGATCCGGTACGGAGACGCCGGGTTCATCTGCTGCGCGTCGCCTACCTACATCGCCCGCTACGGGATGCCGAAGACGCCTGAGGATCTCGCGGATCACGTGGGGATTCGGTTTAAGAGCCCGCTGCGTCTCGGCACCGTGGGGCAGCAGCTGACGCGGGGGAGCGAGCACCGCGCGGTGCGCTTTAAGCGGGATATCGTCTTCAGTTCCGCCCTCTCCGCGAAGTCCGCGGCGCTGATCGGCGCCGGCATTGCCCCGGATCTCGGGGACCTCCACTGCTACCGGGAGCTTGCGCGAGGGGAACTCGTCCCTGTGCTCCGCGACTGGAGCTATCCGCGGCAGGACTGCTACATCTACACGCGCCCCGACCTTGTGAAGCTGAAGCGCGTCCGTACGTTTATTGACGAGTACCGCGCGAACGTGGAGCCGCTCCTTGCTGAATGCGCCGAAGTGATTCGGAATGTGATGGAGTAGGGCGGAAAACGGGCGCTCATCCAAGATCCACTCCAGTTTTGTTCTTTTTTACAAAGAAACTTTAATCCGATTGCCATTGTTGCAAAGCGGGAAATCCTCGATCCTTAAGAGCATCCGGACTAGGTCGTTCGGAAGAGAAAAACGATTCTTCAGCTACCCAGAATTAAGGAGAGAGTTTTATGAACCGCACTGCGCTCACCGCGGCGTTCGCTGCCGCCGCTTCTGCCGCTTTCGTGTCCGCCCCGGCGCTCGCCGCGCCGAGCGTCACGCTGTATGGCCTCGTCGATATGGGGCTTTCCGTTTCCCGGTCGTCCGGCGACGCGTCGAACGCGAATGACGGGAAGGCCCTTTTCCAGCTGAAGAGCGGGCAGAGAAACGGCTCCCGCTTCGGCCTGAAAGGCGTTGAGGATCTCGGGAACGGGAACAAGGTCGGCTTCATTCTCGAGGATCAGTTTAAGGCCGATGACGGCACACTCCAGGATTCCAGCTTCTGGGCCCGTGAGTCGTCCCTCTGGGTCTCCGGGCGCTACGGCCGCGTGACGGTCGGCAAAGTCGGTCAGCTGAAGAGCCCGGTCGGGTCCACCGCGCTCGCCGGCACCGTGATGTATCCCTTCGGAACGCTGATGAGTAACTTTATCGGGGGCCTTAAATACATCACGACGGGGAATTACCTCACGGTCGATAACTCCGTCACCTACGTGTCCCCGAACTACCGCGGCTTCACGTTCCACGCGCAGTATTCGTTCGCGATGTCAGGTCAGGAAGGCACCGGGATGAACGATAAGGACCGCATGATGGCGGCCGCCGTCCGCTATAAGCAGGGCGCGCTCACGGCTCTCGCGCTTGCCGACATGATTCATCTGAATACCGCGGACTCGAAGCTTTATGACGACCCCTGGACCGTGAACCTCGCCGCGAACTACGACTTCGGCTTCATCAAGCCCTATATCTTTGCGCAGTACTTTAAGCACAGCGCCTTTAATACGGTGGGTTCCGACTATCAGACCCGGATCAGCTCAGGCACCGGGAAGAAATACAACGGTTTCGGCGTCCTCGCCGCGGTCCAGTGGCCGATGTTCGGCGGCAAAGCGAAGGTGGGCGCGGGCTACGCGAAGGGTGAGGGAGATGGCTCGAACACGACAGACGTCGTCCGCTATTCCGCCCACGTGGGCTACGACTATGCGCTCTCCAAACGCACCGACCTCTACGCGGATCTCGGCTGGGTCCGTCAGGATCTGAAAAACACCCTTGACCGCTCGAACCTCACCGGCACGGAACTCTCAGCCGGCATTGTTCACCGTTTCTGAATCCATTCGGAGATAACTCGTCATGCATGACATCATGCCGTATCTCGCGCTTCTCGTCGTGATTCTGACTGGCGTCGGAATCGTGAAGAAGCTGCAGGTGAATATTCTTCTGCTTTTCGCCGGCATCGCGCTGAACCTCATCGCGATTCTCGGGGGCGTCACCGATCTGATGCCAAAGGGCGCCCACGGCACCGGCTTTATCGGTTTTGACCTCTTCGGGCTCCTCTCCGCGCTCTCCCGCCACCAGGCGGCGACGACCGGTTTCATCATTCTCGTCGCGGGCGGCTTCGCGGCCTATATGGATCAGATCGGGGCAACGGATAAGCTCGTCGCCGTGTGCCTGAAACCCCTTCAGCGGCTCCGGAACCCGTACCTCATCATGGGCGCGGTCTTTATCCTTGGAAACTTCCTTGGGCTCGTGGTGACGTCCGCCGCCGGCATGGCGATGCTGCTCGCGGTGTCGGTCTACCCGCTGCTTATCGGGATCGGGATTTCCGGGGTCGCCGCGGCCGCCGTGATCGGCAGTGTCCTCGTGATCAGCTACGCGCCGAGTTCCGCGATCGCGGTGCTTTCCGCTCACACCGCGGGTGTCGACCCGATGACCTACCTGATCCAGTATCAGCTGCCGGTCGCGATCCCCGCGATTCTCGTCACCGCCGTGGTCCACGTGATTGTCCAGAATTACCTCGATAAGCGGGATAAGGCGACGGGGTCGCTCCTCTCGATCGACCCGAAGGTGGTGGAGGAAAAGACCCGCCGCGCGGCGAACCTCCCCGGGTACTATGCGCTCCTCCCGCTTGTGCCGCTTGTCCTTCTCTTCATCTTTAACAAGATGGTCTATAAGACCGTGGTACTCGATGTCGCGATCGCGATGTTCATCGGCTGGGTGTTCGGGATCCTCGTCGACCTCCTGCACCGCCGGAACCTCCAGGCGTGCTTCCAGGACGGTTTCGCGATGTTCAAAGGCATGGGCCACATGATGCAGAGCGTGGTGGGTCTCATCTTTGTCGCGGCGCTTTTCGCAGACGGTCTGAAGAACGCGGGCCTCGTCGGTCTCATGATTGACGCCGCGAAGTCCGCGGGGTTCGGAATGATGGGCACGGGTCTCGTGCTTTCCGCCGTGATCGGCATTGTGACGGTGCTGACCGGCTCGGGCGTCGCGTCCTTCAC
>OGKX01001266.1_pt1 | contig 11309 bp, 7 predicted proteins | sample 1572541 | NCBI WGS metagenome assembly OGKX01 (sample SAMEA2581982, study PRJEB24529) | metagenome | biome: Human gut stool | place: China | collected 2011
TGGGCTTGCGCAGCAGGGCGCGGGCGATGGTCAGGCGCTGCTTCTGGCCGCCGGAAACGTTCGAGCCGCCCTGCTCGATCCAGGTATTGTACTTGTCGGGGAAGCGCTCGATGAATTCATCGGCGCAGGCCAGCTTGGCCACCCGGATGCACTCTTCCTCGCTGGCGTTCTCATCGCCCCAGCGCAGGTTGTCGAGGATGGTGCCGGAGAACAGGACGTTCTTTTGCAGCACCATCGAGACCTCGCGGCGGAGCACGTTGAGGTTGTAATCGCGGACATCCACGCCGCCGACCTTGACCGAGCCGGTCTCCGGGTCGTACAGGCGGGGGATGAGCTGCACCAGGCTGGATTTTGCGCTGCCGGTGCCGCCGATGATGCCCAGCGTCTCGCCGGGCCGGATGGTGAAGGTGATGTCGTTCAGGACAGGCTGGCCGGAACCATGCTTGTACTTGAAGGTGACGTGGTCGAAGGAGATGCTGCCGTCGGCCACGGTGTCCACCGGAGCCTTGGGGGCGGGCAGGTCGGTGGTCTCGTCCAGCACTTCCACGATGCGGCGGGCAGAGGAAGCGGACATGGAGATCATGACGAAGGCCGTGCTCAGCATCATCAGGGCCATCAGGATGTTCATGATGTAGCCGAACAGGGCGTTCAGCTGGCCGGTGGTGATGGAACCGTTCAGCACGTAGTGGGCACCAAACCAGCTCAGGGCGATGTTGCAGCCGTAGACGGAGATCAGCATGGCGGGGTTGTTGAAGCTCAGGCGGCTCTCGGCGCTGACGAACTGCTTGTACAGGCTCTCGCAGGCGGTGGTGTATTTCTCATTCTCGAAGTGCTCGCGGACGAAGCTCTTGACCACGCGGATGGCGGAGATGTTCTCCTGCACCGAGGCGTTCAGGTTGTCGTAGTTCTTGAACACGCGGTCAAAGATCTTGAAGGTGGGGATCATGATGGAGGCCAGCACCGCCACCAGGAAGACGATGGCCACCACGAACACCAGCGACAACGTGCCGCTGATGGCGGAAGCCATGAGAAGCGCGAAGACCAGATGCACCGGGGCGCGCACGCACATGCGCTCGATCATCTGGAAGGCGTTCTGCACGTTGGTCACGTCGGTGGTCATGCGGGTGACCAGACCGGCCGTGGAGTATTTGTCGATGTTGGAGAAGGAAAAATGCTGGATGTTCTCATACATCGCGTCGCGCAGGTTGCCGGCAAGGCCGGTGGAAGCCTCGGCGGCAAATTTGCCGGCCAGCACACCCAGCAGCAGCGCAATGGCGGCCACCAGGAAGGTGAGCAGACCGTATTTGATGACGGCGTTCATGTCGCCCTTTTCAATGCCCTGGTCGATGATAAAGGCCATGATGGTGGGCAGCAGAACGTCCATGACCGCTTCCAATGCGGAAATGATCGGTGTCAGGATCGCGGCGCGTTTGTACGCGCCCAGATGTGACACTAATTTTTTGATCATCTGGTAATCCTCCTGTTTTTTGCTTTTTTTGTTTGACAAAGAACAATTCTATACAAAACAATTTAATTGTCAATGCGTTTTTGCAAAGTTCCGAAAAAAGTCATGAAACTCTCAAAAATCGTACGATTCGCGGGGTCACTGCAGGCCCTTGCGCAGCTTGTTCAGCAGGCGGAGCAGCTCGGCGTTCTCCTCCGGGGTGAGCAGGCTCTCCACAAATTCGTCGGTCTGGTGCAGGGCCTGCATGGTCTTTTCACGGATGCAGGCCCCCTTTTCGGTCAGTACCAGGCGCTTGAGCCGGGCGTCCTGCGGCACGCTCTGGCGCTCGATGTAGCCTTTGCGCTCCATGAGCTGCAAAATATTGGTCACAGTGGAGCGGGTGATGGAGAACTCCCGCTCAATGTCCCGCTGGTAGATGGGTTCGTCCCTGTGCCAGAACAGGTAGCTCAGGATCCACTCGTGCATCGGGGTCACGTCCTCGACCTCGTTTTCGCGGTGGAACTGGTTGATCTTGCGGAAGATCAGGTTGTTGACCCGGCGCATCTGCGCCGGGATGACCTGCGGCGGCTCCCAGGGGGGCGTCACCGGCGGGCAGCTGGAGTTGATTTCGTCACACATGATGGTCCATCCTTTGAATTGTTGGGTTGATGATTGTTTTGAATAAAACTGTTTGATACGATACCATTTTAACCCTCGCATCCCGGAATGTCAAGAGCGTTTATAAAAAAAATAAACCCCTCTCCGTCTCGCCGTGCGCCAGCGCTTCCAAAGGGGGAGCTGCATGGCAAGGCAAGAGCGGAGAGGGGGTCCGTTACGTTTCAGCCTGTGCTTTTTCGATCCATTCGCGGATGACGTCGGGGCGGTCGGTGACAAAGCAGTCCGGGCCGAGAGGCACCAGAGAGCGGACGACATCCTCGGTGTTGACGGTCCAGAACGCGGCCTTGCAGCCGGCGTCGTGGAGCTGGTTGACCACCTCCGGGTTGGCGAAGGCGGTGTGGTACTCGCAGCTGACCAGCTCCACCGGGAAACCCAGCGTCCGGACATAGGCGGCGGGGTCTGCCTGCGCGGACAGGGTGGCGAGGATCTGCCGGACCGACATCTGCGGGTAAAGAGCCGCGATGAGGGTCAGCTTGTCCGAAATAACACTGGAGACCATGCCCACCTGTTTTTTCAGGGCGGGGCAGTTCTCCTCGTCCAGCGGCTCGTCCATGCTGTTGACAAGGCCCAGGTCCTGCCAGATCACCGGCGGCGGGAGCATCATGCTGAGCAGGTCGCCCAGGGTCAGGACGCCGATGCGCAGTTCCGGCATCAGCGCCTTGGCCTGCTGAAGCAGGTCGTGACGGAACGAGACGAGGAGCAGCCGGTCTGCGATGCCGGAAGCGCGGATGCAGTCCACGACATGGGGCACGAAGTCCGGGTCGGGGAGGATGGGGGCCTTCAGTTCCAGCTGGACGGTGCAGCCCTCCATTTCTTTGCAGCAGGCCAGCGCTTCGTCCAGAGTGGCCAGTCTCTCGGTGGTGAGGCTGACGCCGTTCCATTTGGTCAGGTCGATGGAGCGCAGCTCACCGACGGTCAGGTCGTAGATCTTGGCGGAGAGCTCGGTGCCGATGTCGATGAGGTAGTCGTGGTGGATGATGAGGCCATGGTCGCGGGTCTGCTGGACGTCCATCTCAACGCCGTCGGCACCGAGGTCGATGGCGTTGCGGAAGGCGGACAGGGTGTTTTCGGGGGCAAGATAGGTTGCCCCGCGGTGTGCAATGATCTCAGGCAAGGTCTTCACCATCGGTCGCAATGACCTTTTTATACCAGTAGAAGCTGTCCTTCCGGCTGCGGGTCAGGGTGCCGTTTCCGGCGTTGTCCTTGTCTACATAAATGAAGCCGTAGCGCTTCTTCATCTCACCGGTGGAGGCGGAGACAAGGTCGATGGGGCCCCAGGTGGTGTAGCCCAGCAGGGGCAGGCCGTCCTCGTTGATGGCCTTTTCCATCTGCTCGATGTGGGCGCGCAGATAGTCGATGCGGTAGCTGTCGTGGATGGAACCGTCCGGTTCCACCGTGTCCACCGCGCCCAGACCGTTCTCCACAATGAACAGCGGCTTCTGATAGCGGTCGTAGAGGGTGTTCATGGTGATGCGCAGGCCCACCGGGTCGATGGCCCAGCCCCACGCACTGGCCTTGAGGTAGGGGTTTCTGGTCGCCGCGCCGAGGGCGTTGCCGTCAGCCTGCTCCAACAGCTCCGGGTCCACCGTGATGCAGCGGCTGGAATAGTAGCTGAAGGACACAAAATCCACCGTGCCCTCCCGCAGCGTGCGGTCGTCCTCGGGCTGTGTGTGCAGCTGCACCCCGGCGCGCTCCATCCGCTTTTTAGCCCACACGGGGTAAGCGCCGCGCACCTGTACGTCGGTAAAGAAGTAGTTGTCCCGGTCGGCCTCCTGCGCCGCCCGCACATCCTCCGGGGCACAGGTGCGGGGGTAGAACTGCCCTGCCGCCAGCATACAGCCCACCATGGCGTCCGGCATTTTTTCGTGCGCCAGCTTTACCGCCTTTGCGCTGGCCACCAGCTCGTGATGGGCGGCCTGATACTTGACCTGCTCCACATTCTCGCCGGGGTAGAATACCAGCCCTGCACCGGTAAAGGACAGGTGCAGCAGCATATTGATCTCATTAAAAGTGAGCCAGTACTTCACCTTGCCTTTGAAGCGGTCGAACAGCACCTCGCAGTAGTGGACGTAGGCGTCCACCATGCGGCGGTCCTTCCAGCCGCCGTATTTTTTGATGAGGGCAATGGGAGTGTCAAAGTGGCAGATGGTGACCAGCGGCTCGATGCCGTACTTATGGCACTCGTCAAAAATGCTGTCGTAGAAAGCCAGTCCTGCCTCGTTGGGCTGAGCGTCATCGCCATTGGGCAGGATGCGGGTCCATGCAATGGACAGCCGGAAGCACTTGAAGCCCATCTCTGCAAACAGGGCGATATCCTCTTTATAATGGTGATACAGGTCAATGGCCTCGTGGCTGGGGTAGAAATGTGTGTCATCGCAGCCCAGCATTTCCATATAGCCCGTTGCCACCGGAAAACGGTCCGGGCCGAAGGGGGTCACGTCCACCGTTGCCAGACCCTTGCCGTCTGCCTGCCATGCACCCTCGCACTGGTTGGCAGCGGTAGCGCCGCCCCACAAAAAGCCCTTGGGAAATTTGCCCATACTCTTTACCTCCTTGTTTACTTTTGCGCCCCTGCGGAGCGCAGATATACTCATACTACTATGATACCGCAACCGGCGGCGCTTGTCCATGACTGCATTTTGCAAAGGTGCGTGCATTTGGGGATAAAGTACGACTTTTATCGTCAAAACGCCGAAATTTCCTGCTGCTTTTTGCGCACTTTTCACGATAAAAACACAAAACTTGCCTGTTTTTCTTTTATTCTGTTCCTTTTAAACCGCGCGGCAGTATGGTAGAATAATAGGGTAAGAACTGCGCTGCGCTGCTGCGCTGCTGAGAACATGGAAAAATGGAGTGTTTGATTATGACTGAGTTCAAACCCATCAAAGAAGGCAAAGTCCGCGAGATCTACGACAATGGCGACAGCCTGATCATGGTTGCCACCGACCGCATTTCTGCGTTTGATGTCATCCTGAAAAACAAGGTGACCAAAAAGGGCACTGTGCTCACCCAGATGAGCAAGTTCTGGTTCGACTATACCAAGGATCTGCTGCCCAACCATATGCTGAGCGTGGACGTGAAGGATATGCCGGAGTTCTTCCGGCAGCCCCAGTTCGACGGCAACAGCATGATGTGCCGCAAGCTGACCATGCTGCCCATCGAGTGCATCGTGCGCGGCTACATCACCGGCAGCGGCTGGGCCAGCTACCAGAAGACCGGCAAGGTCTGCGGCATCCAGCTGCCGGAGGGCCTGCAGGAGTCTGAGAAGCTGCCGGAGCCCATCTACACCCCCTCCACCAAGGCGGAGATCGGCGACCACGACGAGAACATCTCCTACGAGCAGAGCATCACCGTGCTGGAAAAGCAGTTCCCCGGCCACGGTGAAGAGTACGCCACCAAGCTGCGGGACTATACCATCGCGCTGTACAAGAAGTGCGCAGAATACGCCCTGAGCCGCGGCATCATCATCGCCGACACCAAGTTTGAGTTCGGTCTGGACGAGAACGGCAATGTCGTTCTGGGCGACGAGATGCTGACCCCCGATTCCTCCCGCTTCTGGCCGCTGGAAGGCTATGAGGCAGGCCACGGCCAGCCCTCCTTCGATAAGCAGTTCGTCCGCAACTGGCTCAAGGCCAACCCGGACAGCAACTACGACCTGCCCCAGGACGTCATCGACAAGACCATCGAGAAGTACCTCGAAGCCTATGAGATGCTGACGGGCAAAAAGCTCTGATCGCTGACATTTGATCGCATATGGAAACGGTGCCCTGCTTTTTCGGCAGGGCACTTTTCATTTGCAAACTTTTTGTGAATTTCCGTGGAGCAGGGGCCTGCGCTCTTGACATCACAAGGGGTTTGGAATATAATTTTAGCAGTCGAACAGATAGAGTGCTAAAAACAAAATAGCATATCAAATGAACGACTGCTAAATCAACATCCGGTACGAATGGAGGTCGATTCTATGAATACCAATCAATATACCCAGAAGACGCTGGAAGCGCTGCAGGCTGCTCAGCAGCTGGCTGTGGAGTACCAGCACAATGCACTGGAGCCGGAACACCTGCTGCACGCACTGGCATCGCAGGAGCAGGGGCTCATCCCGCAGCTGCTCCAGAAGCTGAACGTAGACCCCGGCAGCTTTGCCGCCGCAGTGGCCGAAAAGCTCTCGGCGCTGCCCCGTGTGTCCGGCTCCGGCCGTGACCCTGACAAGGTCTATATCTCGCAGGCCACCGATAAGGTCCTGAGCGCCGCTGCCCGCGAGGCCAAGGCGATGAAGGACGAATACGTCAGTGTCGAGCATGTGTTCCTCGGCCTGCTGGACGAGCAGACCCAGAACACCGCAGACCTGTTCCGCGCGTTCAACATCCGGAAGGATGCCTTCTTACAGCAGCTGACGGCCGTGCGCGGCAACCAGCGCGTGACCAATGACAACCCGGAGGACACCTACAACGCCCTGCAAAAATACGGTCAGGATCTGGTAGACCTGGCCCGCAAGCAGAAGCTGGACCCCGTCATCGGGCGGGATCAGGAGATCCGCAACGTCATCCGCATCCTGTCCCGTAAGACGAAGAACAACCCCTGCCTGATCGGTGAGCCGGGCGTCGGCAAGACGGCCATCGCTGAGGGTCTGGCCGAACGGATCGTGCGCGGCGATGTGCCCGAAAACCTGAAAGACCGCACCGTGTTCAGCCTGGACATGGGCGCTCTGGTGGCCGGTGCAAAGTACCGCGGCGAGTTCGAGGAGCGCCTGAAGAGCGTTCTGAACGAGGTGAAGAAGAGCGAGGGCAAGATCATCCTCTTCATTGATGAGCTGCACACCATCGTCGGTGCAGGCAAGACCGACGGTGCCATGGATGCGGGCAACCTGCTCAAACCTATGCTGGCCCGCGGCGAGCTGCACTGCATCGGTGCGACGACGCTGGACGAGTACCGTCAGTATATCGAGAAGGACCCCGCGCTGGAACGCCGGTTCCAGCCGGTGCAGGTGGACGAACCGACCGTTGAGGACACCATCTCCATCCTGCGCGGCCTGAAGGAGCGGTACGAAGTCTTCCACGGCGTCAAGATCAGCGACAACGCCCTGATCGCCGCCGCCACCCTGTCCGACCGCTATATTACCGATCGGTTCCTGCCGGATAAGGCCATCGACCTGGTGGATGAAGCCTGCGCCATGATCAAGACCGAGATGGACAGTATGCCCAGCGAGATGGATGATCTGGCCCACCGCATCACCCAGCTGCAGATCGAGCAGGTCAGCCTGAAAAAGGAGACCGATGCGCTCAGCCAGAGCCGTCTGCGCGACCTGGAAAAAGAACTGGCCGAATTGCAGGATAAATTCCGCAGCATGAAGGCAAAGTGGGAGAACGAGAAGAACGCCATCGGCAAGGTGCAGACCCTGCGCGAGCAGATCGAGCAGACCAATGCCGCCATTGAGAAGGCGCAGCGCGAGTATGACCTGAACAAGGCTGCGGAGCTGAAGTATGGCAGACTGCCCGAATTGCAGAAACAGCTGGAAGCCGAAGAGAAGCTGGCCAACGAGAAGAAGGAGGACAGCCTCCTGCGCGACCGTGTGACCGACGAGGAGATCGCCCGCATCGTGGCCCGCTGGACTGGCATCCCGGTCGAGAAGCTGGTGGAAGGCGAGCGCGAGAAGCTGCTGCATCTGGACGATGTGCTCCATAAGCGGGTCATCGGCCAGGATGAGGCTGTCACCAAGGTCAGCGAAGCCATCCTGCGCAGCCGCGCCGGCATTGCCAACCCCAACCGCCCCATCGGCAGCTTCCTGTTCCTGGGCCCCACCGGCGTGGGCAAGACCGAGCTGGCCAAGACCCTGGCTGAGGCCCTGTTTGACAGCGAGAAAAATCTGGTGCGCATCGACATGAGCGAGTACATGGAGAAGTTCTCCGTCTCCCGCCTCATCGGAGCGCCTCCCGGATATGTGGGCTATGAGGAGGGCGGACAGCTCACCGAGGCGGTGCGGAGAAAGCCCTACTCCGTCATCCTCTTTGACGAGGTGGAGAAGGCCCACCCGGATGTGTTCAATATCCTGCTCCAGGTGCTGGACGATGGGCGGATCACTGACAGTCAGGGCCGCACCGTGGACTTTAAGAACACCGTGATCATCCTGACCTCCAACCTGGGTAGCCAGTTCCTGCTGGACGGCATCGGGACGGACGGAGAGATCAGCCAGGAGGCCCGGGACCAGGTCAATGAGCTGCTCAAGCGGTCCTTCCGTCCGGAGTTCCTCAACCGGCTGGACGAGATCGTGTTCTACAAGCCGCTGACCAAGGAGAACGTCACCCACATCATCGACCTGATGGTTACCGATCTGAACCGCCGCCTGGAGGACAAGCAGCTCACCGTGGAGCTGACGCCCGCGGCCAAGGACCATATCATCGAAGCGGCCTACGACCCCATCTACGGGGCGCGGCCCCTGCGCCGGTATCTCCAGCACACGGTGGAGACGCTGATCAGCAGAAAGATCGTCTCCGACCAGGTGGAGCCCGGCTCCCGCATCACGGTGGAGTGCCGGGACGGCGAGCTGACGGTGGACAGCCGGGAGGTGCTCACCGGCGAGGTCGTTGACGGCTGACAGGCCGGATCAAGGACAAAGGAAGAAAAGAGGCCCGGACCACGCTGCGGTCCGGGCCTCAGTTTGATGAAGTGGAGTGGTTCCTTTACGCGAACCACCCAATAAGCTGGTATTTTTAAAGCGGATTATTCCAGTATTCTACTGGCCTTCCGTTCACATCACAAAATGTAATGATACCTGAATTTATCGGGAGTACAATTGCAAATGGTTTTTTGCTGTCAATATCAATCACTTGTATCGAGTTTCCGTCATCTATTTCCAGCCGCGCCACCTGTTGTTGATTCATAGAAATAAAAGCTCGTTCGCTACACCCCTCTACGGTAAACTCTGTGATTCCCCTATCAACTCCTGAAAGGCTTCCACCACCGCGAAAGAAATATCCAAAGGAGAGTCTGGGGCGATTCACATAGACAGAAAAGGTATGGTCATTCATATCTTGAGGATAGGAAATGTAGGCTGCCATCGTATCAGAAACACTTCCGTCAATGACCCAATCGTCTTGTATCTTCTGCGAACTGCGAATATCTGCTTCCAAGTTGGCCGATGTTACACCGATTTCATTACGAACATAGGGGAAAACAACAAATAAAGCGCATATTAGGCCAAGTCCCACTGCTGCTTTGAACATATTTTTCATTTGAGCACGCTCCATCATTCAAGTTTGGATTTACTCTACCATATTTTTGTATCTGAATCAATCCGTCGTGAAATCAGTGAGATCAGAACTGATCGTCCCAAAAGAGAACAGAGATTAGAACCGCGCTCTTGCCCGAAAGCCCGGTTTGTGCTATGATACGAAAGACCCGGGCCTGTGGGCCCGTGACCTGTTAATTGGAAAGGATCTCGAAGTTTTATGATGAATTTGAAACGACTGGGCGCCCTCTCACTGTCCGTAGTGCTGGCGCTGTCCGCCCTGAGCGGCTGTAAAAGCGGGAATGATGAGGGGCAGTCCTCCAGCTCCAGCCAGACGGACGCCTCCTCCAGCTCTGTGACCCAGGTGGAGCCGATGGACCTCACCGGGGTCACAGACCCCTATCTGGCGGCTGCCGGCCTGGCCGGAGACACGGTGGTGGCCACGGCGGGAGGGGCGGAGATCACCGCCGACAGCCTGCTGTACTGGTTGACCTATGGCATCGATGGCTCCGCGCAGTATTACAGTATGTTCGGCATGGGCGAGATGCCCTGGGATACAGAGGTGGACGGAAAGACTCTGGAGGACGCCCTGATGGATTCTGCCCTTCAGACCGCGGCCCTGTATGCCCTGCTGCCCGGCCTGGCGGAGCAGGAGGGGGCGGCGGCCTCCCCCGATGTGGACCAGCGGGCGGAGGAGGCCCTGGCCTCCATGGCGAAGGACAGCGGCGGCGAGGAGATGCTGGACCACGCTCTGTGGGGCAGCGCGCTGACCCGGGATCTGTTCAAGCAGATGATGCGGGTGAACGATATGAACGGCCAGCTTCAGGACAAGCTGTACGGCGAGGGGACGGCGGGCTATCCCAGCGACGCCCAGGTCCTGTCCTATGCCCAGGACGAGAAGGGGGTCTACCGGGCCAAGCATATCCTGCTCAAGACGGTGGACACCGACAAGCCCATCACCGATGAGGACGGAAACCCCACCGGAGAGTATGAAGCGCTGGACGACGCCGTGGTGGCCACCGACGACGAGCGCATCCGCGACGCCGTGCGGGCCTTCGGGGGACGGGTCGAAATGACCTCCCCGGACCACCGGAGCGGCACCGACCGCTGTTGGGAGGCCTACTGCAAGCAGGGCCGCGAATACGACGTGGTGGTCAACGTGCAGGGTGACGAACCTTTTATCCGTCCTTCGCAGCTGGAGGCCGTGAAACGCTGTTTCGACGATCCCGCGACCGACATCGCCACGCTCGTGAAACCCTTCACCGAGGCCGACGGACTGGCGGCCCTCGAAAATCCCAACTCGCCCAAGGTGGTCCTCGACGCGCAGTCGCGGGCCATCTATTTTTCCCGCTCGGTGATTCCCTACCTGCGGGGCGTTCCGCGCGAAGAGAGGCTCGCGCGCCACACGTTCTACAAGCATATCGGGCTTTACGCCTTTCGCGCCGACGTGCTGCGGGCGGTGACGGCGTTGCCGCAGTCGCCGCTTGAGCTGGCCGAATCGCTTGAACAGCTGCGCTGGCTGGAGAACGGTTACAAGATCGGCGTGGGGATTTCTGAGGTCGAGACCATCGGCATCGACACGCCCGAAGACCTGGAGAAAGCGGAACGCTTTCTCCAATTAAAAATTAAAAATGAAGAATGAAAAATTAGGGATTGAAAATTCTCCGGAATTCTTAATCTTTAATTTTTAATTTTTAATTCGATTTTTATGGCAATAAAATTTATCGCAGGTCCGTGCGTCATTGAATCGGCCGAACTGCTGGACGCCGTGGGCGAAAGGCTTGCGGCCATCAACCGCACCCTCGGCACGGAAATCATCTGCAAGGCCTCGTTCGACAAGGCCAACCGCACTTCCATATCGTCGTTCCGCGGCCCGGGACTCGAAAAGGGGTTGCAGATGCTTTCGGACGTGCGGGCGAAGTGGGGGCTGCTTCTGCTCACCGACATCCACGAATCGTGGCA
>OGKX01001272.1_pt1 | contig 11274 bp, 6 predicted proteins | sample 1572541 | NCBI WGS metagenome assembly OGKX01 (sample SAMEA2581982, study PRJEB24529) | metagenome | biome: Human gut stool | place: China | collected 2011
CAAACTCCTGTAAAAGCACTGCGTGAAATGAATTTCCACTTTGTCGCCATACATTTCACGCAGTGCTTTTACAGGAGTTTGTGTTCTCTCTGTTTCTCCGTCCATTGTCCAGGTTCCGAGTTGATCGTGAGGAGCATCGGATAATGGCCCTACTATCAGGATACTTTTTATTTTCGGAGATAGCGGTAATGTGCGGTTCTCATTTTTCAATAGGACGACAGATTCTTCCGCAATCTTTTTTGCAATAGCTAGATGCTTGTCCGAATAGGTTTCTTTTTTCTTATTAATATCAGTGTAAGGATTGTCAAATAGTCCGAGCCTGAACTTTAATCTTAGTACATTTCGTACCGCATTGTCCAATGTCTCTTCGGTAATTATCCCCTTGGCGATTAATTCCTCTATATTCTGAATAAAGGCTTTGGAAGACATATCCATGTCCAGTCCGGCTTCTATCGCTTTTCGGGCTGCATCTTTCCGGTCTTCAGCGAAGCCATGTTTTATCATTTCCGTTACAGAGCCCCAGTCGGAAACTACAACCCCGTCAAACTTCCATTCTTTGCGAAGAATACCCTTTAATAGTTTTTTGTTTCCTGTAGCCGGAATCCCATCATTATCATTGAACGAAGTCATAATACTGGAACAATTGGCTTTTACAGCTTTTTCGAAAGGCGGAAGATAGACATCTCTCAACTGTCTTTCGGGAATATGAGTTGAATTATAATCACGTCCTCCTTCTACAGTCCCGTATCCGATAAAATGCTTGGCGCAGGCAGCCATTGATTGTGGATTTGATAAATTATCACCTTGAAATCCGTTTACTACGGCAACAGCCATTTGTTCCGTGAGATAGGTATCTTCACCAAAACTTTCGGCTATGCGTCCCCACCGGGCATCTCTGGATATGTCTATCATGGGTGCAAATGACCATCTGACACCATGCTCCGTGGCTTCTATGGCTGCGATTCGTGCCCCTTTCTGTATCAGTTCCGGATGGAAGGTGGCAGCTTGTCCTAATGGAATGGGTAACATTGTTTTGAAACCATGCACGACGTCGCGTGTGAAAACCAGGGGGATACCGGTTCTTGATTGTTTGTAGGCGATTTCTTGTAACTCATTGACGATTTCGGGTTCGGTAACATTCATAACCGAACCGATTTCTCCTTTTCGTATCAATATCTTCAGATTTTCAATTGTACCGCGTCCGTCAAGTTGGTTCAACTGCCCTGCTTTTTCACGGATAGTCATACCTGATAGGGTTGAATCAATCTTTTGCTCTAAATATGTATTCTCATTCTGGGCATGGGAAAAACAAAATATTGATAACAGATATAGCAAACACAAAATCTTTTTCATATACATATAAATCTTATTTTACGGGTATGAATAGTACAGCGTCAGCAATGACCGCCCCGCTTGTATCTCCGGTGGATATTTCTATATATGGCATGGAGCTTTTTTGAAAGTTGTATGTTCCCAGTTCTATCCATTCTCCCGTAGTTTGTCCTTCTATTCTCACGCTGTCTTTATGTATGACTCTTGTCCAACTATCGATTCCGTTCGAAATGGAATATGTGATAGCCGGTGATATATCTTTTCTCATGTGATAATAAGTATAGACTTTGTATTTTCCTTCATGTTCCATATGTGGGCTGAAACGGACAGGCGAACCGTTGCGAACTTTGGATTTCAGGAAAGTGGGACCATATCCTCCTTGTTTTTTTATAACTTCCCAATCATTATTGATGGATAAGTCCAGTTCGCTGTCGTCAATCAGTATCTCGGAAAAACTATCGTCCAATAGGGGGTTTTCGTGTAGCAATGCCTGTACTTTTTTTATATCGACGGTTTGTACGCTTCCTGTGTTTATGGCTTCTGCTGCGGCGATAGCGGCAGACTGTGCCAATACCATAAATACCGGTTCCATACGGATGGAACCATAGGCAATATGACTGGCGGAGAGACAAACGGGAACGAGCAAGTTCTTACATTCTTCTTCCTTTGGGATGATGGAACGATAGGATATGGGGTAGGGGAGCCCACCGCCGATTTCTACATTTCCTTCATTTTTTACTATGTACTTACCATCTTTTTTTACGAGTAACCGTTGGCAGTTGTGTGAGTCCATGGTATATGCAGCCATACCGATACCATCGGTAACTGTTTCTCGTCCTTCGCAATGTGCTTGCGTCATTACATAATCCCCTGTCATTCTGCGGCTTTCTCTGATATATAGTTGAGGCGACCAATGGTTGTCCTCGGTATATTCGTCTTTGGGATAACCCCATGCCTGTATTTCGTCTCTTAATTCTTGCGGAACTCTGGGGTCGGTCTTGTAGAAATAAAGTAATCCTTGGGTATAGTCTTTATGTGCTTTTATGATTTCTGCCCTTTCTTCGTAAGATGCTTCCGGATAGTTATGATTCATTCCAATCATATCAGTAGAAAATCCTCCCCGGTTATTTATATCCGTCTTATTGTTTGGCATCCGGCTCCAGATAAAATAATGGTTTAGTTTCCTTTTATTGGGTTGGGCGTCAAACAGGCGTAGCAGTAACTCGTATTTGGTGGAATCATAATTTTCCGGGCGGGTGATTTCTATTTTGTTGGCTGGATTGTCGGTGAGGCAAATGCGGTAATTATAGGCTTGTACTAACTTGTCGCCCGTACCGTCCGATGAGAGTGCGGCAGGACTGATTCCCCATAATAATCCGCTTGTGGAATCACCTTTTATCTTGTATGGGTCTACTCCATCCGGAAACTGGTGTCCTTTCATCAGTTGGACGCCATTATAAGTTTCACCATACTGTTTGTTGTCTTCCCGGCCTATTATGTAGGAAACTCCTGCTTTAGCCATCAGGTCACCCTCATAAGTACAGTCGATGAATACTTTGGCGGCTATGGATTTGCCGAGTTTTGTTCCGTCGGAACTTTCAAGGGTGATATTTTTTATATATCCGTTGGCAAGTTGGACGTCTGTGATTCTGTATTTGTATAAAACCTTGACATCCGCTCGCTTAATGTAGTCATTAAAGAGGCTGTCCGCTACTTTGGGTTCGAATATCCATTGTTCCAGTTTGCCGTAATAAGCTCCCAAACGGCGGTAAAAATCTTTTGATAATCCGGTCACCACTTGTTTGTTTCCTATATCGGTGAAACCAAGCCCACCAGAAGTCAGTCCGCCGAGGCGGCTTTGCGGTTCGATAAGCAACACCTTCTTATCCAACATCTTGGCAGAGTATGCTGCTATTACTCCGGCGGAAGTCCCGCCGTAGATACATATGTCGTACTCTTCTTTCGGGTTGCTTTTACAACTGAACAGAAAAGTAAGAACAGTTAATAATAGAATCAGGTTCTTCATATCCGGTTTCATTTTACGTTAAACTTAACTTTTTGTAGGTCTTTGTCCAAAGAACTGCCGCCCACCATGACGGTAAACGTGCCCGGTTCGAGCACATATTCGGCTTTATGGTTATAGTAGGACAGGTCTTCTTTGTTCAAGCGGAATGATACCACTTTGTTTTCTCCTTTTTCCAAAAGAATACGTTGAAAACGCTTCAGTTCTTTCACCGGTCGGGTGGTGTTACTGTAATCATCCCGAATATAAAGTTGGACGACCTCTTCTCCTTGCCTTTCTCCTGTGTTACTGACATTCACAGTAATCTCTATTTCTTCGTTGGCGTGATAATCAGCCTTATTTACTTTAAGCTGGTCGTACTTGAAAGAAGTATAGCTTAGACCATATCCGAAAGGATAAAGTGGTGTTTTGTCCCCGTCAATATAAGGATGGAGAAATTGGGACGGTTTGTGATTATATACCGTTGAAATCTGACCTACGTGCCGTGGAATAGTGATGGGTAACTTTCCGCTGGGATTTACTTTGCCGAAGAGGATTTCTGCAATTGCTTTTCCACCCATTGACCCCGGTTCCCAGGCTTCAATAACAGCCGGGATATTTTCAGCAATCCATCTGGTGGCAAGGGGACGTCCGTTTATCAGGATGACGATAGTAGGAACTCCTGTCTTGTAAATAGATTCCACAAGATAATCCTGTTTACCCCAAAGAGTGATGTCCATACGGTCTCTGTTTTCTCCGCATGTTTTCTCTTTCCAATGTTGCCGGAAAGAGTCTTCGCCAACTATGACGATTGCCAAATCCGAAGACTTTGCTGTTTGTATGGCCTCTTCTATTTTGGCACTATCCAATGCTCTCATATTCCAGCCGACATCTACATAATTTATCTGTGTACCGGATGCTTCCTCTTTTATGCCTTCCAGTATGGTTGATACATTCTTCTCCGGTTGCTCAAATACCCAGTCGCCCATGATTGATTGGTTATTGGCATTAGGCCCTGTCACGAGTATCTTTTTGAACTTTCGGGTGTCAACGGGAAGCAGACTCTCGTTTTTCAATAGGACGATGGAGCGCCGGGAGATTTCCAGTGCTGTTTGCTGATGTTTTTTGGTGAAAACCGTTTTCTTTATTCCGGCTTCCGTAACATACCGGTTCTCGAATAATCCTAGCCGGAACTTGGCTTCCAGTATCTTGGCGCATGCTTTATTAACTCTTTCTTCCGTCAGTTTTCCTTCTTTTATAAGTTTCAGGATGGCATCGAAAAAAACAGGGCCATGCATATGCATGTCTACTCCGCCATCTACGGACAGGAAGAATGCATCGGTTGTATTCTCGGATATCCGGTGGCGTGTGCTGATTGCTTCCATATCCATCCAGTCGCTTACAATGAACCCGTCGAATCCGTATTCATTCCGCATAATGTCGGTCATCAACCATTTGTTTGCATGACACGGGATCCCATTCAATTCGTTATGTGCTGGCATAAGGGTAAAAGGTTTAGCTTCTTGTATGGCTGCTTTGAATGGGGGTAAAAAGAAGTTTCTTAGTTTGCCTTCACTCAATTCTACCGGGCCGGCATTGGTTCCGTTATTGGCTATTCCCCCTGCAACCAAATGTTTGGCGCAGGCTAATACGGTATTTAGTCCTGTAAGATTGTCTGTTTGCAGACCTTTGATGGATGCTACTCCCATGCGGGATACCAGATACGGGTCTTCTCCGAATGTTTCTCCTACTCTTCCCCAACGGGCATCACAGGCTATTTCTATATTTGGAGTGAATGCCCAGTGAGAACCTGTCACACGCATTTCGAGGGCTGTCTGCCTGCTTGCCTGTTCTATTAAATCGGGCGCAAATGTGGAAGCCATTCCTATTGGAGACGGGTAAATGGTAGAGCCGCTGACGAGCCCGTTTCCATGTATGGCATCAATCCCTATCAGCAAGGGAATTTTCAAACGGCTTTTTTCCGCCAACTTTTGCAGATGATTGGCTTCCGCAGGAGTCAAGACATGAAGAAATGAACCGATTTCTCCCCGTGTGACCATCCGTTCCACTCCTGTGGAGTGCAATCCTTTGTAAAATCCTCTGGCATGACCGTTCAGTAACTCTTCTTCCGTGATATTCTTTTCCGCGTCGCGCATATGTTCCAGACCTACATACTGGCACATTTGGGCAACCTTTTCTTTCAGCGTCATTAAGGACATCAGATTTTCCACTCTTGTTTGGACTGACTGGGAAGGGTCAAGATAAAGCGGTCGTTCAGGTATGTCATTAGCTCCGAATACTAAGGGCTGAAAAGTAATTAGCAGGATGAATAATAATTTTATTTTCATTGTTTTATAGATAATAATTTCTAATCCGCCCCTATTTTTGTCATAAATAAGGGCGGTTTAAGAATTAATTTATTTTGAGAACCGGGTTATTTTTCCACTTTCATGTCGATGGTGACATTTCCTTTTGAGCTGCCGCTGGCAAATGACCTGACAATTATAATGCCATATTTGTCGGCAACAGTTTTGAATCCGATGATAGAGCCTACTCCCAGCTTGTTTGTCAGTTTCTCTACTTCTGCTTCGGATGAGTTCGTGTAGAGATTCTGAATCATTTCAGCAGAATTGATTGCTAAGAATTCGTCCGGCGTCATTTGGATAACTTTCAGTTTCGTACTGTTACGATGTTCCCAAGTTGTTATTGCATCCGGTGCTTTGAAAATAGCTTCGATGCTTGCATCAGACGGGGATACGAAATAATAGCCGTATGAACCGTTACTATAGAATAGGGTAATGTCGATATTGGCTGATTTGGCAGCAGCTCCGTCTCGTACATAAATTTCTCCGTTAGTAGTATTTAAGAAAGGTCCTGCGTCTGTACTGGCTTGTGCTCCGATTTTAAGTGTGTAGAATTCATTTATGTCTAATTCTACTGCTCTCGTTACCTCTATGCTATATTCACTTCTTACGATACCACCGTTAGCATCCATCACTTCAAATGTGAATGACAGGGTTTGTCCGGCATTCAAATCAGTAGTTGTGTATGAGAATACATAGGTATCACTGTTGGGATTCTCAAATGTCTCTTTGGTTAAATCTGTAATTTCCAGACCTTCGAGATATGTTTTTATGCTTCTTAATGTTGTTGCGGAAGTAATCTCAATGTCGAACGTTACCACTTCTCCCGCAGTAACCGTTTCCGGTGCGGTATCAGGAATCTTTATTTCAATTTCCGGTTTGGCAGCCTGGATGTAAACTACATATTCGGCAGTGGATTTCTTTTCCTCATTGTCAGTTGCCAGTATTACAAAGTTCAGTGTTTTACCTACTTCCTCCGATTTTATGGTGTATGATACGCTGTATGAGTCTTTATCCGTATTTCCCGGATATTCTTTGGCACTTCCGGGTATTTCTTGTGAGTCGAGCATGGTAACGACTTTCTTAATACCGGCTGTGCCTGTCATCTCAACAGAAAAACTGAGTTCTGTGCCCGGATAAGCAATGACTGGTTCGTCTCCGACTTTCGTGAACTTAATAGTCGGTTTCGGGTTCTGTTGTATAGTTTCATCGTCACTGTCACATGCAATGAAGAAGATAGCTGTGAGGCACAACAAGATGCCTAAATTATATTTTAATAGTTTCATAGTCGATAATTTTTTTATTGAACTGAAAATGGAATAACCGCACTTGCTACTTTCTTGTTTTTCACATCGCGCACAAAGACTATCAGACGATAGTTACCGACCGTTGAGGGAGCCTTGAATGTAATTTCCTTTTTAGTGTTATCATCTATTAATCCGGTGATGCCATCCGGCAGGCTGCCGTCTGAAGAAGCCGTCTTTTCCTTCATAATCATCCAGTCGTAGGTCAGTGCATCCCCATCCGGGTCGGTGGCTGTGACTTTAGCTTCGTTGGATGAGTTCGGGCTGACAATAATAGCGTCTTCCGCTTTTTTGCCATTCATCAGTATATCATTACGGGTTGCTATTACTGGAGCCCGGTTCTTCGGATAACTTCCTGTCCATGCATATTGCATGGCATCGACTGCCGGGAAGGTATATCCTTTTTTGTCGAACAGCCCGTACCAGGTCAGTACTTCTCCGTGAGTCTGGTATCCCCATAAGAATACGAACGAACCTAAGCAACCGTTGTCCTTATTGACGGCTATATTCTCTTGGTAGGCTTTCAGATAGTCAGCTTCTTTTTCACTACTGGTCTGTTCTACTAAACCTCCCCACGGCAGCACTCTTTCGGGTTCGGGATTCATTTGCCAAGTGCCGCGAGGCCCGAACTCCGTAATCATATACGGCTTGGTCCAGCCTGCGGACTGAAGATTGCCTAATACTCCCGGCAGGTTAGGCGCATACGTATTGACTGAAAGAATATCTATATGCGGAGCTTTTTCTATAATATTTTTTATATGGTTCACATTAGAGGAAGCCAATGTCGTTGTAGTGGGATGATTAGGATCGGTTTCATGAATCATCTTGGCTATGTCATTGATGGCATCCCATAGTTTGAGATTGGTGTAGCTTGCTTCCGCTTCATTTCCTATCGACCATACCAAAAGTGCCGGATGATCCTTGAAACGTTCGACTGTCGCTTTCATTTCATCAAATTGAGCTTTTACCGCCGCTGCGTTGTTGTAATCGAAACCGTCGGTTTCTCTTTTTATGTAAAGTCCGAAATTGACATAGAGTCCTTTTTCCTGAGCGGCATCCAGAATGGCTTTACTTTTGTCGGATACTCCGTATGTCCTGACGACATTAGCACCGAAATCGGCTGCTTCAGCATAGAAGTTGTTGCATGCGGCCCCTTTGACCGTCTACCAGTAATCTCCATTTCCCGTCGACTTTTGATGTCTCAACTTTAACGGGGGGAACAATTGGCTTTTCTTCAAAAGAGCCTTTAGGTATTGTATAGTTGTCTCTGTCTGAACATGCAACATTCAGTACGGTGGCAAGCACAAAAACTGAGGTTATTATGTATTTTAGTTTCATAACTTTATTTTTTAGTGGGTACTGATAATAATTGTCCGTCCTGCAGTAATTTATACTTCAATACATCATAAGATATTTTCTGGACAGGTAAATTCGAATCTATTGCCAGAGCGGCGGCTGTGGCTGCCGATTGTCCTAATATCATATATACTGGTTCCATCCTGATTGTACTATAGGCAACATGAGAAGATGATAAACATACGGTTGCCAATAGGTTGGCACATTCTTCCTCTTTAGGAGTCAGTGAATAATAACTGATGGAGTAGGGAATGGTAGGGGCGAATATAGTACCCTCATTTCTTAATTTGCCCTCTTGGTCGATGACGCGGGATACATAATGGCAGTCCAGGGCATAAGAACCCAGTCCCACCGAATGTTCGACCGGCGTACGATCTGTTTTGCGTACATTCTTTTCTGTCATTACAAATGCTCCGATCATCCTGCGGGCTTCCCGTACGTATATTTGATAAGGGAAATTTTGGGTGTCAGTGAATTCGTCTTTAGGCAATCCCCAGTCCAGCATTTCTTTGCGGATATGTTCTGGTACACGTTTGTCATGTCCCAGAAACCACAACATGCCCAGCGCATAATCTTTATGTAACTGCTCTATTTCCTGCCTGGTTTTATAGTCGGCTTCTGCATAGTTATAACTTGCTCCGAAGAAGTCCAGATGGTTGGTATCCGTTTTCTTGTTAGGCATAGGAGTCAATGTTATAATTTGCTGGAGTTTTGTTTCCGGTTCCAGTTTTAGCATACGTGCATATATCTCATACCATAACGGATTATAGTTCTTCGGCTTTTGAATAGATATACGGTTATCGGGGTCGTTTGTCAGAGTCATTCTGTAGCAATAGGCTTGCACGCGTTTGTCCGCATCCCCTTGTTTGCCCCATTCCCGATCTGTAACGTAGGGCAAGGCACCTGATTTTACATTCCCTTCCTTAATGTAAGGGCTTATTTTTGTCAGGTCTTTTCCTTGTTTGTAATTGAGACGGATGCCATTATAGGTTTCCCCGTATTGCAGGTTTGATTCGCGTCCTACTGTGTAGGATACTCCTGCACGTGCCAGAAGATCGCCTTCGTAGGATGCGTCTATAAACATTTTGGCTTCAATAACCTTTCCATTCTCCAGTTGGATGCTCCGGATTATATTCTCTTCTTTCCGGACGTTCTTATTTAGGTCGAGCCGGTGGTTGAAAAGAATTTCTACTCCTGCCGTCTTCAGCATATCCCGCATAATTCGTTCGGCTACTGAGGATTCATAGACCCATTGTATCTGCCTTTCATCATTTTTCCCTCTATATGTACGCTTTAATGTCGAAACCATGAATGATTCCCTGTCTTGGTTGTGCCATACTTCAGGTTGCAGATAGTAGTTGTATATTTTGTTGTAGAATTCTTTTGTTATACCACCTATCAGGTCATTACGGTTCATGTCGGTAGCGGTCAGTCCTGACGTGACAAGACCGCCTACATGGTCGTTTTTCGATATAAGCACTACTTTCTTACCCATACGTGCGCCTTGTATTGCAGCAATTACTCCGGAAGCTGACTCTCCATATATACAAATGTCATATTGTGGAGTATTGGCAAACAAGCCTGTAACGAAAGAACAGAAAAGCAGTGTTAATATGGTAATTTTTTTTCTCATCTTAATTATATGTATGTTGTTTCAATGATGTGATTATTTGTATCCTATATTTTGAGGGAAGTTTTCGGCTCCCATATTGATAACTTCCGCTTCGGGGATCGGCCATCTCACAAAGTGAGGGTTGGCGGGCAGATTGTTACGTCCGAGAATGGATGCAGGGATTTCCGGATCTCCGGCGTATGCCTTGATTTGTTCGATAAGTATTCCAAGACGTTTCAGAAAATACCATCTGTCGCCTTCGAAAGACAGCTCGCGGGCTTGTTCGTCCATAATGTCTTTCATGGTTAGCACACCGGTGAATTTGTTGTTTCCGGCTCTTTCCCATGTTTTGTTAAAGTAGTATTTAGCCAACGTCTGGTCGTTTTTCATCAAGGCTGCCTCGGCTGCCATTATATAGGATTCGGCAAGACGGTACACTATCACATCTTTATAACTGCGTGTCTCCGAAGCGGTGCGCGTCCATTTATCTCCGTACTTGATACATCCCGGATATACATTCTTATTGATGCTTCCATTCTTATATAATGGGAAATAATCTCCGGGTTTTACTGTAGCCGAACCGTATGTGATGTTTTTATCAGTCGTATTTTTGTACTGGTGTATGTAGTACTCTTGATAACGTTTGTCCTTAGCCTTGTCATACAGTGAGAATAAATAGGGGCTGGGGAGACATCTTCCGTAAGTATATCCCCAGTTGTCATAAGAACAGGCATATTCTGCGGTTCCACCGATTTCGGTACGGTATTGGGCGATGAAATAGGCTGCATAGTAATTGCCTTTTGGAGTGGCATTGGATAAATTACCGCCCGGATTTTTACTCCACTGTTGCACCATCAGCGCTTCTTTATGATTCAAGTCTCTGGCATTAAATACTTCATTCAATGCAATCAAGTCAAAATGTCCCGATTTCTCTATTTCTTCCACTTGTTCCAGAGTCGTATCCCAGTCTTTGAGCCATAATGCGGCTTTGGCTTTCATATGACGGGCGGCAGCCTGGGTGAATCTTCCCGCTTCGTCGGATACCCAGTCGAGGTTTGTAATGGCATACTCCAAATCCTCGTAAATCAAGTCGAACACTTCTTTCTCGGAAGCGGCATGAAAATCTCTCGGATCGTTGACGTTTTCGGCAGTAGTCGGCTGTATGTTCAGCCATATCCTGTCGAATGTGCGGTATAATAGGAAATAAGACTGCGCTCTGAAACATTTTGCTTCTGAGACGGTGGCCCGTAAGGAAGGAGTGTCTTCCAAGTCCTCGGCTGCGGAAATTATTTCATTGGCTTTGCC
>OGKX01001273.1_pt1 | contig 11270 bp, 13 predicted proteins | sample 1572541 | NCBI WGS metagenome assembly OGKX01 (sample SAMEA2581982, study PRJEB24529) | metagenome | biome: Human gut stool | place: China | collected 2011
TCAGCCCTCAGTCTGGGCGGCTGATCCTGATCGGGGGGATTAGTGCTTCGCCTTGCCCTGGGCAGCCACGGCGGCGATTGCCTTCGCGATCTCTTCCTGATTGCCGAGGTAGTAGTGGCGGATCGGCTTCATGTCGTCATCGAACTCATAGACGAGCGGCTGAGCTGTAGGAATATTGAGACCGGCGATATCTTCATCGCTGATGCCATCGAGGTGCTTGATCAGGGCGCGGAGGCTGTTGCCGTGAGCCGCGATCAGCACGCGCTTGCCGGAGGCAACCTCAGGCTTGATCGATTCTTCCCAGAAGGGGATCACACGGGCGACGGTGTCCTTCAGACACTCACAGGCGGGAATCTCAGCCTCAGGAATATCCGCGTAGCGGGGATCCTTGCCCGGCCACATCGGGCTGTCCTTCTCCAGCGCACCCGGACGGATGTCGTAGGAGCGGCGCCAGATCAGAACCTGCTTTTCACCATATTTTTCAGCAGTTTCCGACTTGTTGAGTCCCTGAAGTGCGCCGTAATGGCGCTCATTCAGGCGCCAGGACTTGCGCACCGGCAGCCAATCCTGGTCGATGGCGTCCAGCGTAATCCAAAGGGTGTGAATCGCGCGCTTAAGTACGCTGGTGTAGGCCAGATCGAACTGGTAACCCTGCGTACGCAGCAGTTCACCTGCCTTCTGAGCCTCCTGGCGCCCCTGCTCGGTGAGGTCGACATCGACCCAGCCGGTAAAACGGTTTTCGAGATTCCACTGGCTCTGGCCGTGGCGCATGAGAACGAGTTTATGCATAAAGTTTTCTCTAGTTAGGGAACCTGAAGGAGATTCCTACATTCTATAATCGAATACCTTAGTCTGAACCCTAGTACGGGATACAAGGAATAGAACCGTGTTGGATTTTCTTTACCGCAATGCGGCTTTAGTCGCAATTGTATTAATTTCGGGAGCCATGCTGCTCTGGCCGATGCTGACCCGCAAAAAGCGCGGGAAGGAAGTCGACAGCACGATCGCTACCGAACTGATCAATCATAAGGACGCCCAGGTTATCGATATCCGCTCGAGCGATGACTATAAGGCAGGTCACATTGCCCGCTCGCGGAATTTCCCGGCCACGGTGATTCATCATCATCTGAACGAATTCGATAAAACGAAGCCGGTCCTTCTGATTAGTGCCGCCGGAGACGCCAAAATGGTTGCCTCCCTGCTGAAAGGCATGGGCTTTGCCAGCGTGACGGTGCTGAAAGGCGGCATGAAGGGATGGCGTGAAGCCGGCCTTCCGGTCGTGAAATAATTGAAAAAAACTAGGGTGATGTATGCAGATTGCCCTAAAATTACTACTATTAGAGTAGTTTGAGTTTCCCTAACCAAGGAATTAGCCAGATGGCAGAAGAAATCGGAAATCAGGAATCCGCTGAACAGAACGGCCCCGTGGTCCAGCTGCAGCGCTGTTACTTTAAGGACGCATCGCTTGAGATGCCGCATGCGCCGGAAGTCTTCACGGAGGCTCTTGAAGAGCAGCCTGTTGTGGATATTCAGTTTGAGGTTGCCCCGCAGCAGCTTTCCGTTCCGGATTACTACGAAGTTGTCGTCCGCGGCACCGTGACCGTGAAGTCCAAGGAACAGGTGCTTTTCCTTGTCGAAGGCAAGCAGGCTGGCATTTTCCAGATCTCCGGTATCGGTGAAGAGGACACGCGTCACCTGCTGAACGTGTACTGCCCGTCGATCGTCTATCCGTACCTCCGCGCCAATGTGGCGGATCTGATTACCCGTACCAGCATGCCTCCTGTGCATCTGCCTGAGGTGAACTTCGAAGCTCTCTATCAGCAGCGCCTTGCCCAGATGCAGCAGCAGGCGGAATCCTCCGTCCAGCCGGCCGCCAGCGGTTCCGGTCAGGCGTAATAAAAAAATCACTGCGGGCGCACCGGCGAACCCCTGAGTGACAGCCCGCAGGCGTCAAAGAGTTTCACGACTCAAAGCGAGATGCATCATGAGTATCAATGAGAAAGATTCAGCAAATACGACGGAATCTGAAAACAGCGGCAAGAAAATCCGAATCCTTCTTGTCGATGACCACACGCTTTTCCGCAGCGGTCTGAAGGCGCTTCTGCAGCGTCAGTCCGACTTCCAGGTCGTTGGCGAAACCGATAACGGCCTTGACGGTGTCAAGCTCGCCGAGCAGCTTCAGCCTGATGTGGTGCTGCTTGACCTGGATATGCCGGTGATGAACGGTCACGAGGCCCTCGCTCAGATCCTGGAAGCCCAGCCCCATATGGCGGTTCTGATGCTGACGGTGAGCGAAGACGGCGATGACCTCGTCGAATGCATGCGCCTCGGTGCCCGCGGCTATCTGCTGAAGAAGATCAACACGGACTTCCTCCTTTCCGGTATCCGTCACGCGGTTGAAGGCGACTCCGTCCTGTCTCCTGAAATGACTTCGAAGCTCGTGATGAAGATCCGCCGCGACCACGCGAGCCCCGCCACCCCGGTGACGGACGTCAACTCGCTGACGCCGCGTGAGCGCGAGACGCTCGCCTGGCTTGCGAAGGGTGTTTCCAATAAGGAAATCGCCCGTGCCCTGGATCTGGCCGAATCGACGGTCAAGGTTCATGTCCAGAGCATTCTCCGCAAGCTGAACCTGAGCAGCCGTGTTCAGGCTGCCGTGTTCGCGGTTGAGCATCACCTGGATCGTCAGTAATCCGTTTTCCCTGACGAAGCAGGGCGGGTTATCCGCCTCAGAAAGCCTCCGATCCCGTAAAAGCGGGAGGGAGGCTTTTTTCTTATTTTTATACCTCTAGATAGGTACGGAATACTAGCTTAATGGGCATAAAATGCCCATGTTGTCTAATCCTTTCGGAGAAAAACATGGCGGGAAAACCTGAGACGCTGTATCAGAAAATCGTCGACACCCACACGGTGAAGCGAATCGATGACAGCACGATTCTGCTGTACGTCGACATCCACTTCGCGAATGAGTACACGAGTCCTCAGGCTTTTGCAGGACTGGTTGAGCGCGGTATCGGCGTACTGTCTCCTGACTCCCATCTCTGCGTGGTTGACCATGTCATTCCGACAGAGGATGTCACCCCCCGCGTTATTGAGGACTCCGCGAGTGCCCGTCAGGCGGCGAAGCTTGGCGAGAACTGCCGCCAGTTCGGCATCAAGGCCTTCTATGGCCCGAACGACCCTCATCAGGGTATCGAGCATGTGCTGATGGATGAGCAGGGGCTGGTGCGCCCTGGCATGGTCGTGATCTGCGGTGACAGCCACACCACGACGCATGGCTCCCTCGGGGCTCTGGCGTTCGGGATCGGGACCTCCGAAATCGAGCATATTCTCGCGACCCAGACGCTCGTCTACCGCATGGCGAAGACGATGCTGATCCGGATTGACGGACATCTCCCGGAAGGGGTAACCGCGAAAGATCTGGCGCTTGCGGTGCTGAGGAAGATCTCCGCCCGCGGCGCTCTGGGCTGTGTGGTTGAGTATCAGGGCAGCGTGGTGAATGAGCTTCCGGTCGAAGGCCGGATGACGCTCTGCAATCTGACGGTTGAGGCTGGTGCCCGCGGCGCGATCATTGCGCCTGACGAGAAGACCGTGGAGTGGGTGACCGCTCACTGCCCGGATCTGAAGGGGGAAGAGCTGAAGGCGGCTCAGGAATACTGGCGCTCCCTGAAGAGTGATGACGACGCGCATTTCGACACCGATGGTGACCTGGGGAACCAGCCCCGATCAGGCGGTCGGTATTTCGGAATCGGTTCCGGAAGCAGATTCCTTCGCGGATCCGGATTCCCACACGGCCGCTGTCAGGGCTCAGGGGTATCAGGGACTCAAAGCCGGGACTCCGATGGAAGGGATCCCCGTGCAGCATGTCTTCATCGGTTCCTGCACGAACGCGAGGCTGCCCGATCTGAGAGCCGCGGCCGCTGTGATTCGAGGACGCCATGTGGCACCGGGAGTCCGGGCGCAGGTTGTTCCGGGCTCCATGCAGGTGAGGCGGGAAGCTGAGGCCGAGGGACTCGATCGTATCTTCAAGGATGCGGGTTTTGAGTGGCGTAAGAGCGGCTGCTCGCTCTGCCTCGCAATGAATAACTTTGTTCTGGAGCCGGGGGTGCGGTGCGCTTCGACCACGAACCGCAATTTTGAAGGCCGGCAGGGTCGGGGTGCCCGGACTCATCTCGTGAGTCCGCAGATGGCGGCTGCCGCTGCTGTGACCGGGCATCTGACCGATTGGCGCAAACTTCCGGAGATCTGAAAAATGGAAAAACTCGTAAAGCTGAATGCCGTTGCCGTACCGCTCCCGATTGATAACCTCGATACGGATCAGATCATGCCGAAGCAGTTCCTGCGCGGCGTGGATAAGTCAGGTCTCGCGAAGGGCACGTTCTTCAATCTGCGCTGCTACCCGGATGGAACGCGCCGCCCGGACTGCGTTTTCAATAAGCCCGGGTACGAGAAGGCAGGTATTATTGTTTCTTCCCCGAATTTCGGCTGCGGGTCGTCCCGCGAGCACGCTGTCTGGGGGCTGATGCAGATTGGCATCCGGGCAGTGATCGCGCCGAGTTTCGGCGAGATTTTCTATTCCAACTGCTTCAATAACGGGCTGCTCGCTGCCAAGGTGTCCCGCGAGGATGGAGAAGCCATTCTCGAAGCGGTGAGCGGAGGGAAGCCTGTCAGTCTCACGATTGATGTGGCCAGCCGCACGATTTCAGACGGCAGCCGCGAGTGGCCGTTTGAACTGTCAGACCGGCACCGCGAGATGCTGCTGGAAGGATTGGATATGGTGGGATCAACGCTGAAGGATCTGGATAAGATCCAGGCGTTCCGCCGCCAGCATGAAGCTGCATTTCCCTGGATGGCAGGGCTTGCGGGTAAGGCTAAGGAGAGACTGGAGCGTGAAGGCTGATAAGGCTTTCCGCTGCAGATAGAGGAGAGAGGAGAACCGGGCCTGCGCTGTTTCACAGCACAGCGCCCGGTTCTTTTTTGCGGGGTGCTTCGGGACGGATCAGACGGATCCGGCGTAGCCGTGCTGCCGCCAGGCTTCAAACACCGCGACGGCGACAGAATTGGAGAGATTGAGCGACCGGTTATTCGGCATCATGGGGATGCGGATCCGGTTCTCTTTGAGGCAGTGATTCTCCTGCAATTCGAGAGGCAGTCCGGCGCTTTCACGCCCGAACACGAGCCAGGATCCGGCGGCGAACGTCACCTCCGGCAGTGACCGCGTGGCGTGGGAGGAAAACATATAGAGGTTCCGGGGATCCGGATGCTCTTTTTCGATGAAGTCATCCCAGTTCTCGTAAGTCTTCAGCGTGGCGTATTCCCGATAGTCGAGACCGGCGCGGCGCAGATGGCTGTCGTCGAGCGAGAAACCCAGAGGCTTGATCAGATGAAGCGTGCAGCCGGTATTGGCTGACAGCCGGATAACGTTCCCGGTGTTTGGCGGGATTTCGGGTGAAACCAGAACAATGTGAAACATGGGGAAATCTATTTGCCTGAGGATTCTGTGAGAATTTTTTTCAGTTTGGCGATGGCCTGTTTTTCCAGCTGACGCACCCGTTCGATCGAAATACCGAATTCCTTCGCGAGCGTGGCGAGGCTGACTGCCTTCACTTCCCCCTCGTCATTCTCATGGAACCAGCGGGCTTCAATGATGCGGCGGCTTCTGGGGTCGAGCTGCTCGATCGCCTTTTTGAGACCGACCTGCTCAAGCTGCAGTTCATCTGCCTTTTCCAGAATTTCAACCGGTTCATCGCTCTTATCGGACAGCATGTCGACCGCCGTGACAGAGGAGTCCCCCTCTTCGTCGAGCGGAGTATCCAGCGAAGCATCCGGTCCCGAAAGGCGCTTTTCCATTTCGAGAACCTCTTTAGGCTTGACGTTCAGCTTTTCCGCGATGTCCTCTGCCTGAGCATTGGTAAGCGCCTGATCGGTTTTCTTCATCTGCCTCAGATTGAAGAAAAGCTTTCTCTGGGCATGGGTCGTCGCGAGTTTCACCATATGGCTGTTCCTCACGATGTACTCCTGGATTTCTGCCCGGATCCAGTGCACGGCAAAAGTCATCAGTCTCACGCCCTTGTCCGGGTCGTAATGCCTGACGGCTTTCATGAGCCCGATGTTGCCTTCCTGGATCAGATCGCCATGGGAAAGACCGTAGCCCAGATAGCCGCGCGCGACAGAAATGACCAGCCGCAGATGAGAAATGATGAGCGCCTGGGCCGCATCCACATCGTTGTAATCACGCATACGGATTGCCAGATTCCGTTCTTCCTCTGCGGTGAGAACCGGGGCGCTGTTCGCCGCCTTGATATAGGCGTCGAGGTTCCCCAGATCTCCCGGCGTAAGCGCCGGGAGCTGGGTCCTTTTGCGGTAAGGAACCAGTGCGGTCTGAATGGGCTTCCTAAGCGAATTTGACGTCATTTTTCCGTCCTAACGCTTTGATGGGGAGATGATGTGAATGAAGGATCCCTCATCAGATTTTGCCCCGGTAGCCGAGGTAGCTGGTTAATCCTCCGAGAATGTTTCCCAGGAGGAATGACACCACAATGAAAGCAACCTGCCAGGAGAGCGGCAGAGGCTGGAACGTAACGGGCAGATGGTACAGCCCGAGAGCCGTGGAGAGCGCAGGGGCGATGCTGGAGATCGCGAGATCCGCAATAACAATGGAGGCGAGAGACGCGAGCAGGAAGACAAATCCAGCCCGCCAAGCATCCGGGCGGACGATGAAGGATGTCGGGGCACCCATGCTGTTCAGCCTGAGGGCTTCCTTCAGAGGCGTGGTTGCGGCAAGGCTCGCGCTGCCGAGCAGCACCATCAGAATGAGTCCGCAGAGAAGGCCGCCGGTGAGAAGGCCGAATTTGGCGAAGGCATTCTTCAGGGCCTGAATGTTGCTGTTCCAGGTGCTGTCGTAGGCAACCGAATCAACTCCAGGCTGCTTTTCAATGAACTTCGCGGTCTCGTCCACCTGCTTCTCGGGAATATCCGTGCTGACGGTTGCGAGCAGAATATTCGGCAGCGGGTTGGTGCTGAATGAGAGATCCGTGTTGTCCGTGTCTCCGATCAGCCCCAGCGCCTCATCCGGTGAAACGAGACGTACGCGGGTGATGCCGGGCTGCTTTTCAATAGTTTCCTTCAGGTTCGCAGCCCGTTCTGAGCTGACCCCCTGATTGGTAAAGATGGTCATCTCCTGGGCGACAGAGACGCCCTTCACGGAGTTGTAAGCCGTAAGGGAGAGGGTGAAAGCCACGAGCAGCAGGCTCATGGCGAGCGTCGTGATGACGAGCGAAATGAGCACCTTGCCCTTATGACGGGACACGCCCTCGAAGAGCTTCATGGTTGCCCACTGGCGAGCGGCAAATGCATTAGACATGATGCAGTTTCTCCATGTCGATTGCCGTGACGAAGGTGTCGGAAAGCGGGTTGTGGCTCACAGCGAGCACGGCGCCGCCTTCAGAGGCGTACTGGGCCAGAATCCGAAGAGCGGCGTCCGCGTGCTCCTCATCCAGATAGGCGGTTGGTTCATCAGCCAGAATGACAGCAGGCTTATTCACGAGCGACTGGGCAAGAAGTGCGAGCTGCCGCTCCCCTTCCGAGAGATCCCGGATCCGGTTATCGGCAAGCGGGAAAAGACCGCAGACCGTCAGCGCGTCGGCTGCCAGCATCATGGCGTCCCGGATGGAATGACCGCAGAGAATGGCCGGGGTGGTGATGGCCTGGAGCAGGGCTTCGTCTTCAGAAGGGAGTGCTGTCCGTGTGAAGAGACCGAAACTGCGGCGCAGCCGCTTCCGGGCCCCTGAGGACAGTGTGCTGAGGTCCTGTCCGGCAACCCGCACGGTTCCGGAGGCCGGATCCGCGAGACCGCAGATCAGCCGCAGCACTGTTGTCTTGCCGCAGCCGGTCGGGCCATAGAGATTGATGAACTGGCCCTGGGAGATCGTCAGCGTAAAGCGCGAGAGAACCGGAAACTGACCGCGGGAAGTCGTGACCTGGCTCAGCTCGATCATGCCTGAAGAAGAATTATCCATACCTTTCCTGTGTTTCAGAGCCCGGACAAATCGTAGAAAACTCCGGTTCTGAGGGATCCCGTGGCGAGGTTGAGCTCCTGGATGCGGAATACCCTGAAGAGGGCTGCCAGAACGGCAAAGCCTCCGGCAATAATGTCCCGTCTGTCCGGCTTCAGCCCCGGCAGATTCAGTTGATCAATATACCCTGCTTTGGCAAGAGCCTGAGAGGCGAGGCGGATGATGTCCGGGGTAATCGGGCCGCTGCCCCAGCCGCAGGCGGCAGCGACGCTTTGAAGCGAACTGATCGTTCCGGCGGATCCGTAGGCGCTCTTCCAAGGGTGAGATGTGAAGCGGGCTGCCTCTGCCTCAAAGACCTGGGCGGCCCGGTCGATGGCTTTTGCGATTGTCTGCTCGTTCAGTTCACGGCTTGAGAACGAGGCGATCGTCGTATTGACACAGCCAATCGGGCAGGAAGTTGCCTCGCAGAAAGCTCTGTGGAGGCACCGCCGATATCGATCACGAGAATCGGATCGGTCGTCGGGGGATTGAGGCTCTTGATGCAGCCGAGGTAAGTGAGGCGCGCCTCCTCTGTCCCGGGAATGATGTGAATCGGACAGCCGAGCACAGGTTCAGCCCGCGTGAGAAAGTCTGACGAATTCTTCGCGATTCTGAGTGCCTGGGTTCCCACGGCGCGGATCCTGCTCAGCGGGATGCCGCGGATCAGCCTTCCGAACCGGGCGAGAGAAGCGAGCGCCCGGGTCTCCGTATCCTCCGTGAGGCAGCCGCGGCTGTCGAAACCAGCGGCAAGGCGCACGGTTTCCTTCACATAGTGATCTGACACGAGCTTCCGGCCATCGAAATGTCCGATTTCCAGCCGGAAGCTGTTGGAGCCAAGATCAATTACCGCATATTTTTCTGTCATGGAAATACGCCGTCAGGAATGGGATTCCGCTTCTTCCTCACCAACCAGAGCGCGGGCGAATTCCTCAGCCTTGAAGGGCTGAAGATCGTCGATCTTTTCGCCGACCCCGATGAAGTAGATCGGAAGGGGCGAGCTGCCGCGTTCCTGCGCGAGAGCAAGAAGCACGCCGCCCTTCGCGGTGCCGTCAAGTTTTGTCACGATAAGACCGGTCAGACCGACCGCCTGATCAAACTGACGGACCTGAGCGAGGGCATTCTGACCGTTTGTGCCGTCAATCACGAGAATGATTTCGTGAGGGGCGCCAGGCAGGGCTTTTTCCTGAGAGCGCTTGATGCGGGTGAGCTCTTCCATGAGGTTCGCCTGCGTCGGCAGACGGCCTGCGGTATCGGCGAGCACGACATCAATGCCGCGGGCCTTGGCAGAGCTCACGGCGTCAAAAATGACTGCCGCGGGATCAGCGCCCTGCTGCGACACTACATGCACCTGATTTCTCTTGCCCCACTCCTCAAGCTGCTCACGCGCAGCAGCACGGAAGGTGTCGCCGGCGGCGAGCAGTACGGATTTGTTCCGGGCCGCAAGCCACTTGGCAATCTTTCCGATGGAGGTGGTTTTACCGGCACCGTTGATGCCTGCCATCATGATGACAAGAGGATGAGCGCGTTCGATATCGAGATCCTGCTCGGACGGCTTCAGCATCCGGGTGATGATATCGATCAGTTCGCCGCGGACTTCCTCCTGGGTCTTCAGCCCCTTCAGTTTGATAGACTCGCGGAGTTCCTCGATAATTTTTTCAGAAGCGGGGAGACCGGTATCGGCCGCGATCAGCGCGTCCTGCAGGTTTTCGAGAAAGTCCTCGTCGATTACGCCGCCTGAGAACAGGCCATAAAGATTGACGCGGGTCTTTGTCAGACCCCGGCGAAGCTTGGAGAACCACGTTTCCTTGACCGGAGCCGGCTTGGGTTGCGCGGCCGGTGCAGGGGCAGGCGCCGGAGCCGGTGTCGGAGCTGGAGCCGGGGGTTCGGCAGGTGTTTCGAAAACCAGGAGCCGCCGGACTGAGACTTGGCCTCTTCCTGTTCGGAATCAGCGTTTTTCTCGTCCTTCTTCTTGCCAAAGAAAAAAACCATAATACTGTAATGAAAAAGAAAAGAATATTTGACCCGTCAAGTTTACCAACTCGTGGGAAGAAAACGGGTGCAGTGAGGATTTTTGCAGGCAAATGGAAGAGAACACCGCTCCCCGTGATCGATCTGGATGGTCTTCGGCCGACCGGGAACAGAATCCGGGAGACGGTTTTTGACTGGCTCACCTTCCTGCTTGGAGGGTATTCCGGGAAACGGGCTCTCGATATGTTTGCCGGGAGCGGCGCGCTGGGGCTTGAATTTGCCAGCCGCGGCGGCACCTCAGTACTGATTGAGCGGGATCCCCAGAATGCCCGGAATCTCTCGGATGTCTGCGCGAAGCTGAAAGCCGGAGACGACGCGGTGGTCCGCCGGGGCGACAGCCTCACGCTCACCCGCAGCTACCCGGAACGCTCCTTTGATGTGGTGTTTATTGATCCTCCGTTTGCCGCTGGGCTTCATCAGAGCGCACTTTCGGCAGCTGCCCGTGTGCTGACGGATGACGGTCTCATCTATCTGGAAAGCCCGTCTGAGCATGAGATGCCGGTTCCGGAGGATTTTGCGGTGCTGAGATCCGGCAGCTCGGGTGCTGTCCGTTACCAGCTTCTCGCGCGTAAGGCATCGCCTCTCGCGGATCTCGCCAAGGAGGACTGAGCGTGGCAAAGGCAGTGTACGCAGGCACTTTTGATCCGGTCACTCTGGGTCACCTTCATATCATTCGCCGTGCGGCGAAGCTCTTCGAGTCTCTGACCGTTGCCGTGGCGGAATCAACCGGAAAACGCACCGTTTTTACGGCTGAAGAGCGTGCCCGGCTGGTGCGGGAAGAGGTGAGCGATCTTCCGAATGTTTCCGTCGTGATTTTTGAGGGGTTGCTGAGCGATCTTGTGAAGCGTGATGGGTTCGATGTCCTCGTGCGCGGAATCCGGGGGGTGTCAGACTTTGCCTATGAGTATCAGATGGCGGGGGTCAACTCCATGCTGATGCCGGGGGTGGATACCGTATTCCTTCAGACAGAGCCTTCGCTTCAGTTTGTCGCATCATCCTACGTGAAGGAGATCGCATCGCTTGGCGGTGACGTCGGGGCATTCGTATCCCCCCGGGTGGCTGAAGCCCTGAAACAGAAAATTCCGGGCTTCAAGCCGTAAGTCAGCGGGATTTCAGAATTTGGACAGCACCCATTCCTTCAGTTCTCTGAACCAGCGCTCAAACACGGATTCAGAGAACTGAAGGAAT
>OGKX01001277.1_pt1 | contig 11251 bp, 11 predicted proteins | sample 1572541 | NCBI WGS metagenome assembly OGKX01 (sample SAMEA2581982, study PRJEB24529) | metagenome | biome: Human gut stool | place: China | collected 2011
TTGATATTGTTTTCCACCGTGTCGGCAAAGAGATAGACTCTCTGAAATACCATGGAGATCTGATCCATCAGGTCCTCCAGAGTATAGTCCTTCACATTCTGACCGCCCACAAGGACGGTGCCGCTCTCCACATCCCAGAACCGGGCGATGAGATTACACAGTGTGGTTTTCCCGGAACCGCTGTGACCCAATAGTACTACGTTTCTCACCTTATCTGCTGCGTAACTTTTCATACTGATACCTCCCTTGGTATTGAATAATCGGACAAGTCGCCCGTCAGTTTCATGTATACAGTATTATATAGCATTTACACAATATACATATCAATATAAATACGGCACTTGTTACGATTTCCCTTTATTTTTTATAAAAAAACTTTCTCTTTGGAGGATAGCATAAAATAACCATCAGAATTCGTGATAGACATTGTGTATTTTTTCATAAATATTTATACCTGGAGCTGACGAAAAGGCACACCGAAATAATCCGCAATGGATTTTGCCAGCGCTTTGGCAATCTGATCAATATTCTCTTTGATCCACTGGGCATCCTCCACATTGTCGTGATACCCTACTTCCACCAATACTGCCGGCGTATTGGTACGGCGCAATTCCCGCAGTGTTGCCGTTGCCACAGACTGCACTTTTTCCCCATCAGGGTAAACCTGCTTCATATTTTCTGTGACAATATCCGCCATTTCTCTCCCATAAGGGCTGTTATAAAAATAATACGCATCTACACCTTGCAATTTTCCTGCCAGGCTTTCCGGTGCTGCATTGGAATGAATGGCAAAATGCAGGTCATAATTTCCTGCATTGGAAGCGGCAATGGCTTCCCCCAAACTCATTTCCGGCCGATTTCTCGTAAATTCAATACCCGATGCCAGCAAATAAGGCTCCATGGCATCGGCAATGAGATTAGTGATCTCCTCCTCTGTTCCACCGTTTACATACAGATTATACTCCTGCAAAGAAGGACTCAGATAAACACGCGGCATCCTCATTCCGCCTTTCTTTCTGTTCTCTTTTCTTATGTATTCAGTTTTTTAGGGATTTGTGCCTGTATCCATGAAAAAAAGCCCTTTGCCATGTTTTCACACAGCAAAAGGCTTTTTCTCGTTTTTATTAAACAACGGGCATGATTGCTTCGTCGTGATAATTCTTTTCTGTTCTGTTTTCGTTCAGAACTACCTGCGCAATATTCATTGCATGGTCGGAAACACGTTCCAGATTGCCCAGCATTTCCAGGAAATGGATACCGGAGTTTACATTACATTCCGCATTGGACAGACGGTCGATATGGCTTACGCGGAGTTTCTTTTCCAGTGCGTCAACCTGTTCTTCCAGTACAGCGGTTTTCATGGCATAGGTAATATCGTTGTTTTCCAATGCTTTCAGCGCATTTTCGTAACTTGCCAATGTTACCTTTGTCATTTCGCTCAATTCTTCCAACGCCATGTTGGAGAATGTAATATCTTCTCTTTCCATTTCTTCTGCCAGTTCGGCGATATTTTCCGCATGGTCACCCACACGTTCCATATCACTGATGGTATTCAACAGGGAAGTCACTGTCTGATTGTCTTTTTCACTGATCTGCAAAGTACACAGTTTGATCAGATATTCGGAAATACTGTCGCAAACCTTATCCACAACATTTTCACGCTGTTTTACTTCTTCGATCTTATCGTGATCTTTCTTAATCAGCGCATCAAAAGAGTTCTGCAGGTTTTCCAGCGCAATACGGCCCAGACGCAGTGTTTCCAGTTTTGCGCCTTCTACTGCCAGGCTGGGTGTTTCCAGAATACGTTTGTCCAGGTGAACCAGCTGACTTTCGTCTTTGCGTTCGATTTCCTGTACATGGTTGATTTTCTTTGCGATCTTGATAATGATATTAGACAAGGGAATTACCATCAAAGTTGTACCAATATTGAAGATTGTGTGGATCGCACTGATCTGTGTCTGAGTAATGATCTCGCTGCCCATAGCGGGATTGAGAACAGTAAAGTACACGATCGCTACGATACTGAATACGATGGTACCGGTAATATTAAACATCAGGTGCATGTAACCAACACATTTTGCTGTTTTTGTAGCGCCAATACCACTGATCAGAGCGGTTACACAAGTACCGATATTCTGACCCATGATGATATATACTGCCGCATTGAAAGGCACCAAACCGGAATCACGCAGAGGTTCTACGGAAGATGACATGCTTTCGATACCAATAAACAACACACCAAAACCAATTACAATAGAAGCGATTTCTTTCCGACGGGCGTTTTTACCGCTCATCATCAAGATTACACCCAGCATAACTGCCAGAGGTGCAATGGTTGCAGGGCTGAACATCTTCGCCCATTCGGAACTGGATACCAGCCAGCCTGTTACAGTTGTACCAATGTTGGCACCCATGATAACACTCATGGCCTGTGTCAGGTTCATCAAACCAGCATTTACAAAACCAACGACCATAACGGTTGTTGCGGAGGAACTCTGTACAATGGCTGTTACCAATGCACCCAGAGCAATCCCCATCAATTTGTTCTGTGTCAGTGCTTCCAAAATACTCTTCATTTTGGAGCCGGCGGCGTTCTGAAGACCCTGCGCCATGATGCTCATGCCGTAGATAAACAAAGCCAGACCGCCAATAAACGGAATAATCATTTGTGCGTAATTCATCGCTGCCTCCCATAAATTTTTCTTATAGAACATAACCCTTGTTTATATACCATCAAACATGATACCACAAACAATGGTTCCATGCAATTACAAAATGCGACAAATAGCAGTTTTTGAAAATATATACAAAATCTTTATTCAGCTTCGTTCTTTCTTTGATTAATTGGCAGTTTCGCTCCTAAAATGGTACCGCCGCCAGCCACATATTCCCCGTCATAAAGCACCAGTGCCTGTCCCGGTGTAATGGCTCTCTGGGGCTCATCAAAGGTACATTCCAGCAAGTCCTCCCCTACCATACGCACAGTACAGTCCGCCATTTTGTGGCTGTAACGGATTTTTCCGCGGAAACGCATGCAGTCTGTAAATTCCGGCACAGACATGCAGTTGATCTGGTTTGCATATACAGTTCTGGAGAAAAGGGTTTCGTTATCACAAAGGATGACTTCATTCTTATCCACATCCAAACCATATACATACATGGGTTTACCAAAAGCAATGCCCAGACCTTTCCGCTGTCCAACGGTATAATAGATCAGACCTTTATGCTGTCCCAATATGTTTCCTTCCATATCTACGAAATTTCCCGGGCAATGATTTTTGCCTCTTTCCCGTTCCAAAAAGGCGCCGTAATCTCCATCAGGGATGAAACAGATATCCTGACTATCGCTTTTCTTAGCGATAAAGTCATCAATATTGGCAGCGATTTTCCGGATTTCATCCTTTTCATAGGAACCAACAGGCATCAATGTTCTTGCAAGCTGGTCCTGTGTCAGACGATACAGCGCATACGTCTGATCTTTTGTTGCTGTCACAGACGCTTTGATGGAGTATCTCCCTGTCACAGGATGTTTTTCAATACGGGCATAATGTCCCGTTGCAATATAATCTGCCCCAATTTTGTTGGCATAATCCAGCAAAGCTGCCCATTTTACATGACGGTTGCAGGCAATGCAAGGATTGGGAGTCATACCTCTTTCATAGCTGTTGATAAAATAATCCACTACGTTTTCGCGGAATTCTTTTCTAAAGTCCAAAACATGGAATTCAATTCCCAGCTTTTCCGCCACATGGGAAGCATCTTTCACAGCAGAAAGATTCCCACAGCCTTCTGTTTCTCCCGGCTCCTGCCACATACCCATGGTAACACCGATCACTTCATATCCTTCTTCTTTTAGCAAATAAGCAGCCGTAGAACTATCTACACCGCCAGACATTCCGATAATTACTTTTCCTTTTGACAATGGTTTCACCGACCTTATGTTATTTTCGTTTTTCGTTTCTCATGGTACCATATTCCCCACAGGGAAACAAGGCTTTCCTACTCTTTCCAAATACAGAAAAAGTCCGATGCTCCCGAAAGAGAATCGGACTTTTTGATTTTCTTTATTCTTCTGTATGGTGATGGAGTTCATCAATGTCATTGACAGGCTTTTTCAGACCTTCGATAACAATGTGATTTTTTTCTGCATAATCCCAAAGTGCCGCATGCAGAGCTTCTTCTGCCAGACAGGAACAGTGTACCTTTACAGGGGGCAGTCCATCCAGTGCTTCCATAACCGCTTTGTTGGTTACTTCCAACGCCTGCTGAATGGTTTTGCCTTTCACCAGTTCTGTTGCCATGGAGCTGGTTGCTACGGCTGCACCACAGCCAAATGTCTTGAATTTTGCATCCTGAATGATGCCGTCCTCAATCTGAAGATATACCTTCATAATATCGCCGCATTTTGCGTTACCAACGGTGCCAACACCGCTGGCGTCTTCAATTTCGCCTACGTTTCTGGGATTCATAAAATGATCCATTACTTTTGCACTGTATTCCATAAATTATTCCTCCTGAGTATTCAAACAATCAATTTATAACCTTCTCTTTGTATCTATATTATTTTGCCTGTTTGCTGATTTCTTCGTAAAGGGGAGACATTTCCCGCAGTCTTGCAACAATCTGAGGCAGTTTTTCCAAAATAAAATCAATTTCTTCCTCTGTGTTGTCTGTGTCCAGTGTCAGTCTTAAAGAACCATGGGCTTTTTCATGAGGCAGCCCAATGGCAAGAAGCACATGGGAAGGATCCAAAGAACCAGATGTGCAAGCAGATCCACTGGATGCCGCTACACCCAAAGCGTCTAACAGCAGCAGCATGGATTCACCTTCGATGAATTCAAAGGAAATGTTGCAGTTGCCAGGCAGACGGTCTGTGGGATGACCATTCAGCTTGCTGTAAGGAATGGCTTCCAGAATACCGTGAATCAGTCTGTCACGCATTTTTTCCAGTGTTGCTCTTGTTTCCGGCAGTTCTGCGGAAGCCAATTCCACAGCCTTGCCCAGACCTACGATACCGGGGATGTTTTCTGTACCGGCACGCATTTTCTTTTCCTGTGCACCGCCGAAGATCAAAGGTGTGATGCGTACGCCTTTACGGATATAAATGGCGCCGATACCTTTTGGTGCACCCAGTTTGTGACCACTGATGGACAGCAGGTCAATGTGCATTTCTTCCACATCAATGGGAACATGACCCATCGCCTGTACAGCGTCTGTATGGAAGTAGATGCCTTTTTCATGTGCCAGTTTTCCGATTTCTGCAATAGGTTCGATGGTGCCGATTTCGTTGTTGGCAAACATCACGGAAATCAGAATGGTTTCTGGACAGATAGCCGCTTCCAGATCTTCCAGTCTGACTTTACCATCTGCATCCACATCCAGATATGTCACACGGAAACCATGTTTTTCCAGATATTCACATGTGTGCAGGATCGCATGATGTTCGATTTTTGTGGTAATAATATGATTACCTTTATCTTTCAGGGCTTCTGCCACACCGCGCAGTGCCATGTTGTCACTTTCGGAACCGCCTGCTGTAAAATAGATTTCAGAGGGCTGTGCGTTGATGGCAGCTGCCACCTGTTCTCTGGCTTTTTCCATTGCCTTTTTGCTTTCCTTGGCAATGCCGTAAATGCCGGATGCGTTTCCATAATATTCTGTAAAATAAGGAAGCATTGCTTCCAGAACTTCTTTTCTGACGGGAGTTGTTGCTGCATGATCCATATAAATTTTTGTTGCCATAGTCTTGTCCTCCTCTTAAACAAATTATCATTTTATATATCATAGTATTCTTATATGCTTTATGTGAATTAAATGTACCACATTTTTCATAGTTTGTCAATAGGAATTAAAGACAGAATATCAAAATTATTTATTTCCCCTCTTACTTTTGCAAATTGCAAAGATTGTCAAAAATATTTTTCTATCTGTGACAATGCCTTTTATCTGTTCTTTATTACTCCTATAATAAAACATAGACTACGATTGTAGAATATACGCATAGTCAGTCATGCAAAAGAGAAAATTAAACGAGGTGAGCAGATTGCAGGAATTTAAAGACAGGCTGAAAATGCTGCGAAAAGAAAAAAAACTGACACAGGTAAAATTGGGAGAAATGTTAAACTATGGCTATACTGCCATTGCTAACTATGAATCCGGACGCAATCAGCCCTCTATCCCCGATTTGAAAAAAATCGCATCTATTTTTGATGTTTCTTTGGACTATCTTTTTGGAGTCAACGATATCCGCCATCCTTATATGGTAGATGACGAATCCATAGACTTTAACCGTTTCCAAACATATTATGCGCAGTTGAGTAAAAATAGCCGTGACGAACTGCTAATGTATATGCAGTGGCTGCTGGATCGGGATGCCATGCGAAAAGAAGAAAGCATGCCCGAAAAATCCTCTTTGCTGCGTGTTGCGCAAACTGAAAAAGAATATCGCAAAGATTAATCATGCAAAAAACCCTTTTGCCGCAGAAATATCGCTTTCGTAGCAAAAGGGCTTTTTTATTTTTTCCCAGCCATTCTTCTATCTTCATAATATGCCCGCAAATGATCCAGAACTTTGATGCCAATAATGATGCAGATCAGCATCTGTACCCAGCACATCCACTCCAGTTCGTAGCGATGCAGAAAAAGTATCATAAACAGCAGACCCTCCCCCAGAGCCAGCCACAAATGCTTGTTTTTCATCTTCTTCCATCCTCCTTGCCATATTTCTTTATAGCATAGCAGAAAATCATCCGTTTTTTTGTTATGGTTTTGTTATGATTTTCTTACAAAATTCCAACGGTTTTTCTATGGAGATACCGCAGGAAAAATAGGCAGATCACCAGTGAAACAAAGGTTGCCAAGGGAGAAGCCAGACCCATCACATAAAGGGATTCCCCTGCATAACGGCTCAGAAACGCAGTGGCAGGAATACGCACACCAAAAGTTGCCAGCATACTGTGAGCAAAAGAAATTACCGATTTTCCATAGCCGCTGAAATAGGAGTTCATGCAGAAAATAAAGGCAACCAGAATACAGTCTATGGAATAAGACCGTAAATAATCTGCCGCTGCACTGACCACCTCTGCCTCCTTGGCAAATATCCCTGTGATACTTTCCGGGTTCCACTGACAGTATATGCAGAATAAAACACCAAAGACCAATGCATATCCAATCCCAAACCATAATGTTCTTCTTGCCCGTTCCGCCTTTCCCGCTCCCAGATTCTGAGCTGTCATGGCAGCAACAGCCGAAGCAAAAGATGTGGGCGGCAACATAGCGAAAATGATGATTTTTTCCACAACACCCACCGCTGCCGAAGGCACCAGCCCCAATGTATTCACAATGGCTGTGATGACCAAAAAAGAAATATTGACCAATGCATCCTGCAATGCCAAAGGCAGGCCCACTTTCCAGATTCTCAATGCTGACTGTGGATCAGGGATAAAATCCCTTTTATATACAGGAAAGGAAAATCCTTTCTTTTTAATATATATCAGTGCAGCAAGAAAACTGATTGCCTGAGCAGCAACAGTGGCAATGGCAGCCCCTTCCGCTCCCATGCCAAAACCGCCTACCAGTAAAAAGTCCACACCAATATTCACAACACAGGCAATCAATATAAAATACACAGGTGTTTTGGAGTCGCCCAATCCACGGAAAATGCCGCTGACCGCATTATAACCAATGATGAAGGGAATCCCTGCGGAACAGGTAAAAATATACGCTTTGGCTGCCTCGGCCGCTTCCCGAGGCGTTTCCATGACAGTCACAATAGATTCTGTCAAAAACAGCATCAACGGCGTTAAAATCACTGCAAGAAGCAAAAAAGACGACGCAATGGTGCCCACTGCTTTTGCCGCTCCCCTGGGATTTGCCTCACCAATACATCTGCCCAGCAAAACTGTACCACCGGTAGAAATCCCCAGTATGATGCCTGTAATGGTCTGCATACCCTGACTGCCAATGGCAACAGCTGATCCCCCTGCTGCCGTATCAAAACGTCCTACCACATACAAATCCGCCGCACCATATAACGCCTGCAAGAAACTGGCAAGCAAAAAGGGCAGCGCAAAACGCAGCAATGTGGTACTGATCTTCCCTTCCGTCAATGAAAATTCCTGTGTCATACGATTCCTCCTTTCACAAAAAAAAGCCGGATAAGAAGCAGGACTTTCACCTGCCATCTTATCCGGCTGTAATCTCTTTTGTATTACGCACCCTCCGATGAACAAACTCATTGTAGCAATGTATATTTTACTTGTCAAGAGGGTTTTCCTCAAGGTTTTTCCCGCCGCAGTTCTCTTGCTGCCGCCATGGTGGTTTCGGTGATTTCCTCACCACCCATGAGCCGCGCAATCTCCCGACAGGAAGCGTTCTCATCTAATGTTTCTACGGTTGTGGTGGTTCGCCCTTCCGCCACATGTTTTTCTATGCGAAAATGATTATCTGCCATAGCCGCAATCTGAGGCAAATGGGTAATACACAGGATCTGCCGTTTTTTCCCCAGCAGACTCATTTTTTCCCCAACTTTTCTGGCAGTCTTGCCGCTGACACCTGTGTCAATTTCGTCAAAAATAAAGGTTCCAATTTCGTCTGCATCCACCAGCACTGTTTTCAATGCCAGCATCACACGGGACATTTCCCCGCCGGATGCGATTTTTGCCAGAGGCTTCAAGTCCTCCCCCGCATTGGCAGAAATCAGAAATTCCACTTTATCCAGACCGTCTGCGACAAAATTTTCCCGTTTTTCCATGGAAATATAAAATCTTGCCTGTGCCATTTCCATATCGTGCAGTGCCTGCTCCACCTGTGTCTGCACCTGCAAAGCCGTATTTTTTCTAATAGCTGTGATTTCTCCAGCTAAAGCTGTCATATGCTCATGAACTGCCTGCAACGCCTGTTCCAGTTCCGCCGCACGTTCTTCACTGTTTTGCAGAAAATCCAGTTCTTCCACTGCTTTCTGATAAAAATCAAGAACCGCTTCCACACTGCCGCCATATTTTCGTTTCAGGCGGTAGATGGTCTGCAAACGTTCCTCGATGTTTTCCAGTGCGTCCGGGTCTGCTTCCAGCAAATGGGTATACTTTTTCCATTCCCTAGCGCCGTCTTCCAACTGGGCATACACATTGTCCATGCGCTCGCAAAGTTATGACAGACTGTTATCCAGTGCCGCTGCTTCCTGCAAACACCGCAGCGCCTCTCCCAGATTATCGCAAGCAGAAGCCATACCTTCCCTGCCGTCATAAAGCAGTTCTACGCCTTCCACGGACAGACGCATGAGTTTTTCCACACTGCCCAGACGTTTTTTCTGCTCCAGCAGTTCTTCTTCCTCACCAGCGCGCAAAGATGCACCTTCGATTTCCTCTTTCTGAAATTGAAGGATATCCAATCGCTGGGCACGGCTGCTTTCTTCTCCGCAGAGCATTCCCAGCTGTTTTTTCAGTTCTTTTTCTCTGCCGAATTCTTTGCGGTATTCCACCAGTTTTTCTTCCAATGCTTCCCCGCAAAAACGATCCAGCAAATGAATATGCCGGCTTGGGTTCAGCAATGACTGATGTTCATGCTGCCCATAAATATCCAGCAATTCCCCTGCCAGTTCTTTCAGCATGCCGGCTGTAACGGTGCTGCCATTGACACGGGCAACGGTTTTTCCTGAAGCCTGCATAGTGCGGGCAATGAGCAATGTGCCATCCTCCTCAGCTGGAATGCCGTTTTCTTCCAGAAATACGGAAACCTTCGGGTTATCTGTGGAAAACAATGCTTCCACCACTGCCGACTGTTCTTCTTTCCGCAGAAAATCACGGTTGACCCGACCGCCCAGTGCGAAATGCAGGGAATCAATAATCATGGATTTTCCGGCGCCTGTTTCCCCTGTGAGAATATTCAGGCCTTTTTCAAAATGCAGTTCACTTTCTGCAATCAGCGCTACGTTTTTGATATGCAAATGTTCCAGCATTTTTACATTCCCCGTTTCTTAGGCACTATGAATGATACGATACAGCTTTTCAATAATCACCGCTGCCTGATTATGCGTTCTGACTACACAGAATACTGTGTCATCCCCGGCAATGGTACCCAGGATTTCAGGGTTCTGCATATTGTCCAGTGCTACCGCTACCGCCATACCCATACCTTCCAGTGTCTTAATGACAATCATATTCTGGGCATAGTCCATTTTTACAACAGCTTCTTTGAATACCCTTGTCAGGCGTTCTGTAATTTCCGTATCATTGCCGGTAATGACAGAATATTTCTGTTTTCCCCGCTCCGTGGCGATTTTTGTCAGCTTCATTTCCCGAATGTCCCTGGAAACAGTTGCCTGTGTTACCATAAAGCCTTCTTCACACAGTTTCTGCGCCAGTTCGTCCTGGGTTTCAATATCGTATTTTTCAATCAGTTCCAATATTTTCGCATGTCTGGCAATTTTCAAGCTCGTCACAACCTTTCTATTCTCTATCTGCTGAGTTTCTGACGCAGTACGTCATAAAAACTCTGCGGATTTGTTTTGATAATGGAAGCATATTCCTTTGCTCTTTTCACCTGCACAACTTTTTTACCTGTCAGTGTCCAGGCATCCTGCCCATCGGCACTGACGGTAAAATCCGCCTCTTCTCTGGGATTGATTTCCACTGTCACCACATCGTCAGCCGAAACCACAATGGAACGGCTGGTGAGGGTATGCGCAGAAATGGGCGTAATGGCAATGATCTGTGCATCCGCTTTCAGTACAGGGCCGCCTGCGGACAGATTATACGCCGTAGAGCCCGTAGGTGTACAAATGATGACACCATCCGCCCGAAGGGTGTCCACATACTCCTCATTGACATAAATATTGAACTCCAGAATCTTATAAAGCAGACCTCTGGTGATACAAATGTCATTCAGAGCAAGAATCCCTTCAATACGCTCCTGATCCTTTGCAATGGTGGCTTGCAGCATCATGCGCTTTTCCATTTTATAATCGCCTGCCAACACTTTATCAATGGCATACTCCGCATGATTTTTTTCTTCCGCTGTCAAAAATCCCAGCGTACCCAGATTGATACCCAAAATAGGTGTACCATAAGGCGCTGATTTTCTGCCAACACCAAGAAGCGTACCGTCGCCGCCCAAAGAGATCAGAAAATCCGAATCCCGATACAGTTCTTCTTCTAAACAGCCATATTCCTCCAATCCGGCGATCTTCGCCGCCTTCATGGAAAGGCATGGCTGACATTCTCTCAACTTCAAATATTGCAGCAGCCGTTTGGTC
>OGKX01001284.1_pt1 | contig 11214 bp, 8 predicted proteins | sample 1572541 | NCBI WGS metagenome assembly OGKX01 (sample SAMEA2581982, study PRJEB24529) | metagenome | biome: Human gut stool | place: China | collected 2011
CATCAATAATCTGCAGGCAGACCCGCATTACTTATGGTTTACGGTCATTGTGTCGCTGTTGCTCATGGTGATCTTCTACAAATTCACCAACAAACTGGGAACTTCTATCAGCCAGCTCCGCGAGTTTGCCATGCGTGCAGACCGTAACGAACCGATAGAGATGGCGATGCAGTCCGCTTTTCCGCATAATGAGCTGGGAGAGATTTCGCAGCACATCATCCAGATATACAAGCGTCTGCACGAAACGAAAGAGGCACTCTACATCGAACGCGAGAAACTGATTACCCATCTTCAGATTTCGCATGAAGGGCTGGGCATATTCACCAAAGACAAAAAAGAGATTCTGGTCAACAACCTCTTTACTCAATACAGTAACCTGATTTCGGACTCTAACCTGGAAACGACAGAGGAAGTATTCGCCATCAGCGAACTGAAAGACATCATTCATTTCATCAACAAGAACCAGCAGCAACGCTCGCGGGGAAAAGACGAAAAGCGTATGTCCGTCACAATCAACAAAAACGGACGCACCTTTATCGTGGAATGTATCATCTTTCAAGATGCCAGCTTTGAGATTTCGATCAATGATGTCACTCAGGAAGAAGAACAGATAAACTTGAAACGGCAATTGACACAGAACATAGCCCACGAATTGAAAACTCCTGTCAGCAGTATTCAAGGGTATCTGGAGACGATTGTCAGCAACGAGAATATCCCGCGTGAGAAAATAAATGTTTTTCTGGAACGCTGCTATGCCCAAAGTAACCGACTGAGCCGGTTGCTACGGGATATATCCGTACTAACCCGCATGGACGAAGCTGCCAACATGATTGATATGGAACGGGTGGACATCAGCTTATTGGTGGGTAATATTATCAATGAAGTTGCGCTGGAACTGGACGAGAAGCATATCACGGTTGTCAATTCCTTAAAGAAGAGCATACAAATCAAAGGAAATTATTCGCTGATTTATTCCATATTCCGCAATCTGATGGATAATGCCATTGCATACGCCGGAGCAAATATCCAAATCAATATAAACTGTTTCCGCGAAGATGAAGGTTTCTACTATTTCAGCTTTGCCGATACCGGTGTGGGTGTGTCACCCGAACATCTGAACCGACTCTTTGAACGCTTCTATCGGGTAGACAAAGGACGGTCACGGAAATTAGGCGGGACAGGATTGGGATTGGCCATTGTAAAGAATGCGGTTATCATTCACGGGGGAAGTATCTCTGCGAAAAATAATCAGGGAGGCGGACTGGAATTTGTATTTACATTGGCAAAAGAGAGATAAACCACTTAAAAAGCCATTACCGCACAAGCTGTTGAAGAATATCTGTTATTACATCCATAACTCCTTGCAAAAAACAAATAAACTACCTATCTTTGTCGCGCATTGGTTCGCAGACTTCACACGAGGAAAGCGATTAAAAGGGAATCAGGTGTAAATCCTGAACAGTCCCGCTGCTGTAAGTTCTATATTATGTTGCAAGCAACCTACTTTTAGCCACTGGAAGAAGAATTTCCGGGAAGGCGCTCGCAACAGGAACAAGTCAGAAGACCTGCCATGCAACCAATTTCACTGCTTTCGAGGAAAAAGCGTTGAATCTAATGAACCGGACAATTCCGTCTATCATTTCATTCATCATTCTGATTCAGAGAAAGTATGTTGTAATAAACTCTGCCAAAAGTTTATTTATGCGTGTCCGGTCGAAGGGATTTCGCCCGGACACTTTTAAACCTAAAAAGAGGAAATGGAAAAGAGGACTTTAGCAATCTTTGCAGTAAGCTGCAAACTGTTTTTATCGACTTCACTTTTTGCACAACAGCAAAGGGTGGATACTGCACGTACCTATTTCATCCCCGAAATAACCGTTTCCGATATTTATCAGACCCGTGAGGTTCGCTCTACCGCCCCATTACAAATATTTTCCAAAGACGCTTTAAAGAATCTGAATGCCTTGCAGGTTTCCGATGCCGTGAAACATTTTGCAGGAGTAACTGTGAAAGATTACGGGGGAATCGGCGGACTGAAAACGATATCCATACGAAGTTTGGGTGCGCAACATACTGCTGTAGGTTACGACGGAATCACACTGACTGACTGTCAAACGGGACAAATCGACCTTGGACGTTTCTCTCTCGATAATGTCGACCAACTGTCGTTGAGTAACGGTCAAAGCGACAACATTTTCCAGCCTGCCCGTTTCTTTGCTTCAGCAGGGATACTGAATATACAAACACTCACTCCCCGATTTGAAGACGGAAAGCGCACGAATATAAGTGCGTCTTTCAAGACCGGTTCATGGGGATTGGTCAATCCCAGTCTGTTATTGGAACAACGGATCAGTCGGAAATGGACTGTATCTGCCAACGGCGAATGGATGTCATCGGACGGGCATTATCCATATACCTTATATTACGGAAATGAAGAAGGGGATTTGAGTTCACGGGAAAAGCGAAAGAACACGGATGTACAGACATTTCGTGCAGAAGCCGGGCTTTACGGAAACTTCTCCGACAAAGAACAATGGAGGCTAAAAGCCTATTATTTCCAATCTTCCCGCGGATTACCCAACGCCACAACTTTCTATTATACTCATTCTTCACAACGTCTTTGGGACAAGAATACATTTATTCAAAGTCAATATAAGAAAGAATTTAACCGGCAATGGGTGTTCCAGACTTCTGCCAAGTGGAATTGGAGCTATCAACGTTATTTAGATCCCGATTACAAAGGTTCTACCGGAGAAATAGAGAACAGTTATTACCAGCAGGAGTATTACCTTTCGGGGGCCGTGCTTTACAGGTTATTGAATAATTTGTCTTTTTCGCTTTCTTCTGACGGAAGTATCAACACAATGAATGCCAATCTGAATGACTTTGCCCATCCTACGCGCTATTCGTGGCTGACAGCTTTTGCGGGAAAATATGTAAACAATTGGCTTACTCTCTCTCTGCATCCGCTTTGGCAACCGTCATCTACGAGCAGGCCGATAAAGGGGGAAGTGCAGGTAATCACCGTAAACTTTCTCCGTATGTCAGCGCTTCGTTCAAGCCTTTCGACAAGGAAGAATTCCGTATCAGAATTTTCTACAAAGATATCTTTCGCCTGCCAAGCTTCAACGATTTATACTACGGTGAAACTGGAAACAATAAGCTGAAACCGGAGAATGCACGGCAGTATAATATCGGTCTGACATACAGTAAGGATGTATGCCCGTTCCTGCCTTATCTTTCGGCAACTGTTGATGCGTATTACAACAAGATAACGGATAAAATCATCGCCTATCCTACCAAGAACCTTGCTGTCTGGAGTATGAGAAATCTCGGCAGTGTAGAAATCAAAGGCATTGATGTCACAGGCAACGTGTCCCTCCAGCCTTGTGAAAAGCTCCGTATCAATCTTTCGGGGAATTATACATACCAACGGGCTTTGGACGTAACCAACTCTGACCCTGCTTCCGAAGAAGGGAGAACTTACAAACATCAGATAGCTTATACCCCCCGTGTTTCCGGTTCGGGACAGGTAGGTATCGAAACGTCTTGGGTTAATTTATCTTACTCATTCCTGTTCTCAGGAAAACGATATACACAAGGAGAAAATATCACAGAGAATAGAATGGAGAGTTATAGTGACCATAGTATCTCTGTGGGGAAGGAGTTAACTATACGGAAGATTAATACTTCTATTCATATAGAAGTATTAAATATAGCCAATAACAATTATGAGATTATCAAGAACTTTCCAATGCCCGGACGTTCTGTTAGAGCAACGTTCAGTATCAAATATTAACTATGAAACAAATAACCATAAATAGAAAATATATATTGCAGACATGGTTATGGATGCTCTTACTGTTATTCATTGCCTGTGATGATATGGAGGACAAGCCATCTATCCCCAACATTGATGGCAGTAATATCTCCGAAACCGGAACTGCAGAGCTATATATATTAAGCGAAGGATTGTTTAACTTGAATAACAGTTCTTTGGCTCGTTATTCGTTCAAAAAAGGAAAGCTTACTAAAAATTACTTCAAGGACCTAAACAAACGAGGGTTGGGTGATACAGCCAATGATATGGCATTATATGGTGGCAAATTATACATTGTAGTCAATGTATCCAGCACCATTGAAGTAATAGACTTCCAAACAGGAGTTTCTATCAAACAAATCCCTATGCTGGCAGAAAACGGCAGTTCACGACAGCCACGCCATATCACGTTTCATAAAGACAAGGCATACGTATGTTCATACGATGGTCCCGTTGCACGGATCGACACTACTTCCTTAGAAATAGATGCCTTGACAAAAGCCGGAAGAAATCCGGAAAATATCTGTATACAAAATAACAAACTATATGTATCCAATTCCGGTGGTTTGGATTATTCTGCAGGCTTAGGGGTAGACAATACAGTTTCCGTGATCGACATCACTTCCTTTACAGAAATAAAGAAAATAACAGTCGGTCCCAATCCCGGATGTATTATACCAGGACCAGACGAAACAGTTTATGTAGCTACTCATGGAAATAACATAGCAGATGGTGACTTCCACTTTGTAAGGATAGACTGCAGAACAGATGAAGTAGCACATATTTATGACGAAAAAGTCATGAATTTTGCAATCAGTGGCAATATCGCTTATTTATATAATTACAACTACAATACAGAATCATCTTCTATCAAGGTTTTCAATCTCAAGACCGGACAGACTATACGCGACAACTTTATCACAGACGGAACCCGGATCAACACCCCTTACGGTATTAATATCAATCCATACAGTGATAATATCTACATAACGGAAGCATATAGTTACACCATAACTGGTGACATACTTTGCTTCAATCAGAACGGACAGTTGCAATTCAGAATCAACCGTGTCGGACTGAACCCTAATACCGTTGTGTTCAGCAACAAAGTATCATCAGGAGACAGCAGTGAAGAGGACTCGGATCCGAATGCCCCCTCTGCATTCGCCAATAGAGTATTGGAATACAGACCGGCTCCCTGCCAGTTTATGAATACATCCACAACTGCTTATAAAGAAAACTATACATCTGAAGATGTGAGAAAATACGCAGAAGAGCTACTCAAAGATCCAGACCTATGTCTTCTTAGTCTTGGAGCATACGGAGGTTATATCACGGTAGGATTTGATCATACAGTACCTAACGTTCCCGGACAATATGATTTCAAAATATATGGCAACGCGTACTATGACGCATTCGGGACATTAACCGGAAAGCTTGGTGGAAGCTCAGAGCCAGGCATTGTATTAGTTTCGAAAGATGTTAATGGTAACCAGTTACCTGATGATGAATGGTATGAGCTTGCCGGCAGCGAATATACGTCTTCCGCAACTATAAAAAATTATACTATTACTTATCACCGTCCCACATCAATATTGGATAAAGTTAAATGGACAGATAATCAAGGAAACGAGGGATATGTAAACAGAAATGATTTCTATACTACCAATTCATATTATCCATTATGGATAGAAGAGAACGAGATGACATTCCATGGTAGCCGTTTGAAAGATAACGCTGTGAATGAACCTCGTGAAGATATGCCAGAACATTGGGTAGGATACTGCTATCCATACGGATATGCAGACAATCACCCTAATAACACAGAAAAAAGTAAATTTCAAATAGACTGGGCAGTAGACAAAAATGGACATCCCGTTCAATTAGATGGCATTGATTTCGTTAGAATTTACACAGCTGTCAATCAAAATACAGGGTGGATGGGAGAAATTTCAACCGAAATACAAGCTATTGAAGATTTACATTTTAAGAAACAATAAACAATTATGTATAAATTATTTAATTAAAAGAAGAATGAAAAAGATGAAATTCTTAGTTAGCCAACTATATATGTTGGCATTGCTGGCATTGCCATTCATTTCATCATCATGTAGTGACGATGATGATGATCCAAAAGTTGAAATCACTAGTCTAGGTATTGAAGATGGTGCAACAGTTAATGCAGGGCAAGCTGTTGAACTAAAAGCGCAGATCAACAATAATCACGGAACAACTAGTTACTCATGGGTTATAAATGGAAAAGAAGTTTCTACAGAAAACATATATACTTTCCAAAGTGACACTGTCAAAACCTACACAATACAACTAACAGTTAATAACGAATATAATACTGTTAAAAAAGAGATAAATATCACTGTTGCATATCCAGCCTCATTCTATGTCATTAACGAAGGAAAAGAATATTCCTCTATTAATCAATACAAGGAAGGCAAATGGAACAAAAAGATTATTGAAGACTTAGGTCTAACCGCAACAATAGGAGTAATCTACGAAAACTATATGTACATTGTCTCTAAAGTTTCACCAAACTTAACCAAAATGAATATGGACAATTTCAGTAATACAGGTCAAATCGATAATATAGATGGACAAGGATACAATATTTGCATTATCAATCAAGAGACAGCTGTCATGACCACCAGCAGTGGGGCATACAAAGTGAAATTAAATCCACTTACAGTTGAAGATAAACTCACTAATACTAGCAATAGTAAGGACATATATAAAATAAAGGAGCAGCTATTCATTTTGGACGGGAATACGATAAAAGTATATAATATAAATGATTTTAGTTTTAAAAAAGGCCTTACCAACCAAGCAAATGCAGGCTTTGCCCAAGCCAAAGACGGTTCATTATGGGCTGCAAATGGTAACAAACTAGTCAAAATTGATACTAACAAATTAGAGAGCGAGGAGATTCAATTGCCAAACGACTTAAACATCTTTTTTGACAAATTTGCTTACAGACCAAGCGGTTTATGCGCTTCTACTACAGAAAATGCTCTATATTTTGCTCATGCACCCAATTTCAGCGGCACAGATATCTATAAATTTGATATTACTACCCAAAGCGTAAATAAATTCTTCACTGCTCCAACAAATTACTCCGGATATGGTGCAGGCATACAGGTAAATCCCCAAAATGGTGACGTATACCTCATTTATACAGAAGACGGATGGGGAGCACATTATTTAAATACCTATATTTACGTAGTCGATGGAGTGACCGGAACCCAAAAAGCTATTATTGATTACACCGGTGAATATTGGTTCCCGTCAACCATAACTTTCCAATAACAAGAGTGTGATTTATAGATAAAAAGACAAATAGTCGCAAAAATAATAAGAAAGCGTTAGGCTACTTCTTGGGAAGTCTGACGCTTCTTTTTATTCTCTACCATATGTTCTTGTGGGTACAAATCGAGAATATAACAACAGAAGAATTAATTACACAAATCAGTAAATGTCCGTCAAAAGCATTAGTGAACATTTCTTATTCAGCCTGCACTCAGTTCTCCGCCCACGTCAACACAAAATCCGGCTCAATACGATAACCAACCGTATAGAGTTTTTGCTGCTGCGTTGCGAATTCCTGAACCTGAAATGTTCCCTCCACTTGAGGAATAAAATGCGCCAGACGAAGTTTACGGAGATCTGCATCGGCGTTCTCCATGCGCTTGAAGATTGTTTCTTTAGCAGACCAATACAACAACAGCCCCCAAGTCAGATCTTCCTGATAAGATTCTACCTGTTCGTCAGGGCGGATATAACGGTCGGATACTCGATGAACCCGTTGCCCGTATTGCTCAATATCAATGCCAACAGGATTCAAAGAACTAAGTGCTACCGCCACATATCCTCTTGTATGAGAAATACTGATATAAAAGGAATGATCCGAAAGAAACGGTTTTCCTTCGGAAGAGTAAACAATCTCTTTGTCTTCCTGTAACATCGAATACAACAAAACACGAACAGACAACCATTCCATCTTCCGGCGTTCAGAAGTAAAACGCAGTAATTCCTTTTCACAAGATATTTTCCGTGTATTGGGCAACAAAGACAATAATACGTCCAAAGACTCTTCCATCTTCCAGACAGCCCATTGTATGCTGTCTTCCCTATGTCGCAGGTATAACGCCATCTTATTCTTTTCCTTCCGACACTTCGGGTTCTTTTGGCAAAATCGTAAACTTCACTTTCAAGATACGGCGACTGTCCATCTCCAATACTTCGAATTCATAATTATGATAAGTCACCTTCTCGTGTAAGGCAGGAAATTCACCCTTTATCTCAAGCAACATACCAGCCAAAGTATCCGCATCCCCTATCACCTTCTCAAACTCATCTTCGTCTACTTTTACAATCTTATAGAAATCGGTCAATTGTGTCTTCGCTTCAAAAATCCAAGTATGGTCGTTCAATACAACGTATGTACGTTCTTCATCATCATATTCATCATGAATCTCACCCACAATTTCTTCAATAATATCTTCCATCGTCACCAATCCGGACGTTCCTCCGAATTCATCAACAACAATGGCTATATGAATCTTATTCGCCTGAAAATCACGCAACAAGTCATCGATCATCTTCGTCTCCGGCACAAAATAAGCCGGACGAATCAACGATTGCCAACGAAAGTTATCCCCTTTGTTCACATGAGGCAGAAGATCCTTGATATACAACACTCCCTTGATATTATCCCGCGAACCGGAATAGATAGGAATACGCGAATAAGCGTTCTCAATGATACATTGCATCACCTCCTTGAAAGGTGTACGGATATCCAAATCGACCATATCCAGACGTGATGTCATCACCTCCTTCACTGTTTCTCCGCCAAAACGGATAATTCCTTCCAAAATATTATTCTCCTCAGACAGTTCCGCCTTATCTGTCAGTTCCAATGCGTGCGACAACTCGTCAACAGAGATATTATGACTCTTTTTGGCGAAATGCTTATTTAGAAAAGCCGTTGAACGTACCAAGACAGTAGCCACCGGACGAAATATCTTCTCTAGATAATAAATTCCCGGTGCGGAGAAACGGCAAAAAGCCAAAGTTTTCTGTGCAGAATAGATCTTCGGCATTATTTCACCGAACAACAATAACAGAAAAGTAAGTATTACAGTCAGTATAAGAAACTCTGCCAATGGAGAATGGAAGATAAACACATTCATGAAAAAGAAATTGCAGAGCATGATAATAGTCACGTTCACAAAGTTATTAGTGATCAGTATCGTCGCCAAAAGGCGTTCGGAATCACCAAGAAGTGCACTTATTTTTTCATCGGAAGGATGATTGCGTTCGTCAATATCATTCCGGTCCGAAGGAGAAAGCGAGAAAAAGGCTATTTCAGAAGCCGAAGCAAAACCGGAAGCAAGCAGGAGCACACCAGCCAATACTATGGCGATAATAGCAGAGATAGAAGGAGTAAGTACGGTAATACCGTCGAAAATGCCAGCTAACTGGCTTAAATAACCATCTGAGTCCAAAGATTCTATATTTTAGTTAAACAAAAGATAATGTGCCTATAAGTTTGCGAAAGCCAGTCGGCACACTACCATATTATCTAGAACGGCAAATCATCCGCCGAATTATCTTGTATTGATTGAGCCTGCGATTGCTGTGACTGTTGCGGCTGCTGTACCGGAGCGGCAACGGGTTGCTGCGTGGAAGCTGTAGCTCCCGCACCGGGGTTAGTTCCTTTCGGAGTCAGCATTTCCATATTATCTACATAAATTTCTGTAGTATAACGTGTAGCACCTGCCTGGTCTGTGTACGAACGGGTTCTAATCTTTCCTTCCAGATACAACTTGTCACCTTTGTGTACGTATTTGTCTACAATCTCAGCCAAACGGTTGGATGCAACGACATTATGCCACTCTGTCCTGTCGGGAATCTGAGTCCCATTTGCTAACGTATAACCGCGTTCTGTTGTTGCCAACGGAAAAGTAGCTACAGCCGAGCCTGCATCGAAGTATTTTACACGTGGATCCTGACCCACGTTTCCTAACAATATCACTTTATTTACTGACATATACGTATCAAGTTTATGATTCTTAAATTCAAATCTGCTGCCAAAATTAAACAGAATAACAATAGAATGCAAGAATTGTTATAACTTTTATTTCAGACTGATATACTTCTCAATGAAAGCGTGCACCAAGCGGGAAACAGCGTATCGCTCCAATTCCTCAGTTTTTATTTTTTGAAATTTACCGAAAGAAGCAGTTCCTTCGGGCAATATCACTTCATAAAAATTAGCATAAATCACCCGATGCGACAATACATGTTTTACCTCTCTACATACCGAACGCACCACAGGTTGCTCTCCGGGTGCAAACAACGTCTGAAATTCCGGCAAAGCCAAAAACTCTTCTTCCAGCAAAGAGGATGAAGTCTCTATTAAAGGCAGTTCAAACAGATTCTTCCAGATATCATTATCCGTCCGTTTATTAATAAAGGTATGCGCGCCCGCACGTACATAGATATAATTAAAGTAACGGTTCGTCGTCTTTGTCTTGTGTTGTTTCACCGGAAGCTGAGTCACCCTTCCTGTTGAAAGTGCCGAACAACTATCCGCCAACGGGCAAAACAAACAATCGGGTGACTGTGGAGTACACTGTATCGCTCCGAAGTCCATAATACCCTGATTATAAAGAGCCGGCTGTTTCTTATCCAGCATTTCATCCGCCAGAGCAGCAAACAGTTTCTTTCCTTCCGTCGAGTCAATCGGAGTATCAATGCCGAAATAACGGGAAAGTACCCGATACACATTTCCGTCTACCACCGCATAAGGCATACCGTAGGCAAAAGAACAGATAGCTGCCGCCGTATACTCCCCTACTCCTTTCAGCGCCAGCACTTCGGGGTATGTTTCCGGAAAAACTCCATTCATACTTTTGGCCGCAGCATGCAGGTTGCGGGCACGAGAATAATATCCCAGTCCCTGCCAGTATTTCATCACCTCATCCTCGTCAGCGTCTGCCAATGCCTTCACATCAGGAAAACGTTTGATAAACCGGAGAAAGTAATCATATCCCTGCGCCACCCGTGTCTGCTGGAGAATAATCTCCGATATCCAGATCCGATACGGGTCCGACGATTCTCTCCAAGGCAAATCACGCTTGTATTCTTTATACCATTCAACTATAGCCTCACTAAAAATATTCATTCCTGATTTCGATCTATCATCTAACATTTATCTCGTATATACTATCCAAAAGCAGTACAAAAGTAACTCTTTTGTCTCTAAGAAAACTTAATGCCTCCACTTTTTTAGAAAAATGTGCAGAATATATTTTTTTAGGAGACCAAAAAGCTATATATTTGCAGTCCAAAAAATTAGCAATAACATAGTAATAATATTT
>OGKX01001286.1_pt1 | contig 11205 bp, 7 predicted proteins | sample 1572541 | NCBI WGS metagenome assembly OGKX01 (sample SAMEA2581982, study PRJEB24529) | metagenome | biome: Human gut stool | place: China | collected 2011
GTAGAAGCTTCGAGTGACTGCTATCCGGCCATCCCCGGACTGATAGAAAGAGGAGAGCTGAACCGCGAGATAGTGGACGAAGCTGTCCGCCGGGTATTGTATGCCAAATTCCGGATCGGTCTGTTTGATGCTCCGTATGGAGAAAAATTTGCCAAAGGGGCTATTCACTCCGGGAAAGCGATAGCGCTATCGAAAAAGATAGCGGACGAATCGACCGTCTTATTGAAAAATGAACGGCAGCTACTCCCTCTCTCTATCGGAAAGTTGAAATCGATTGCAGTCATTGGTCCGAACGCCGACCAGATACAATTCGGTGATTACACATGGACACGCGACAACCGTTTCGGAGTTACCCCCTTACAAGGTATCCGGAAATGGGCAGGCACAAACGTGAAAGTCAATTACGCTAAAGGTTGCAGTTTGGTATCTATGGATGAAAGTGGAATCCGGCAGGCGGTCGAGGCCGCCGAGCAAAGCGATGTCTGTGTGCTTTTTTGCGGAAGCGCCAGCGCGGCCTTGGCACGCGACTATAAAAGTTCGACTTGCGGAGAAGGATTCGACCTCAACGACCTAACCTTGACAGGAGCACAACCCGCCTTGATAAAAGCGGTTCAAGCCACAGGCAAACCTGTCATTCTTGTCTTAGTAACCGGCAAGCCTTTTGCCATTCCCTGGGAAAAGAAAAATATACCGGCTATCCTGGTACAATGGTATGCCGGGGAACAGAGCGGGAACTCCATAGCGGACATCCTGTTCGGAAAGGTATCTCCCTCCGGTCGGCTGACATTCTCTTTTCCCGAAAGTACCGGACATCTCCCAGTCTACTATAACCATCTACGCTCCGACCGTGGATTCTACAAATCTCCCGGCAGTTATGACTCACCGGGAAGAGATTATGTTTTCTCCGCTCCTGTCCCGCTATGGTCATTCGGACACGGACTGACGTATACCACTTTCGAGTATTCCAACCTACAAACGGATCGAGCGTCTTATCTGCTCAACGATACCGTTCACGTACGTATAGATTTGAAAAACACCGGGAAGTGCGAAGGAAAAGAGGTGGTGCAATTGTATGTATCAGACGTATGCAGTTCGGTTGCCATGCCGGTACGCCAATTAAGAGATTTCCGCAAGGTAGCTCTCCAGGCAGGCGAGACTCAAATTGTCCGTCTCAGTATTCCTGTCAGTGAGCTTACCATTCTGAATGAGAAGAATGAAGCCATCGTAGAACCGGGAGAATTCGAGATACAAGTAGGTTCTGCCTCCGACCATATTCTCTTACGGAAGACTATCCGAGTGGGACAGCCTCAACCGGTCGTGAACAGGCAAGAACAGGTTCTACCCAAAAGTGAACGGCAGATAACCGTGCAAGGAGTCATCAGAGACGTGCAGGCCACCTTGATCCCCGAAGTCCGGATTTATGAGAAAACGACCGGCAAACTGTTAGGGAAAAGTGACAATCGGGGAAATTTCACCGTAAAGACCGGCAATCGGGAGATACTGCGCTTTCAGAAGAAAGGTTATCAATCTCTAGAGAGGTTTGTTGACAATCAAGAAAATATAAATATAAGGATGGATTACGGAACCGACTAGATTTTTTGTACCATTTACACAGAGAAAGTCCGGCACCGGGGAAGGAGGTGTCCGGCACCGAGGAAAACCTCCTCCGCCACCGAGAAAGGAAACAGATGGTAACGGAGGGAGTTTTCTTATTGTTTCAGCAATTCTACCAAAGAGGATTCTGTACGATTTTCTTATTCACCTGAAGTTCATCGAAGGGTATTGGATGTAGATACATCGCCCGTTTCCAGGGGCGGTTTTCAATCAGTGTCCGGCGATAAAAGGATTGATCTGTACCCAAAGGGCGGTTTCTTTCTCCGTTCATATTCATCCCATGTACAAATCGCTGGTCGGCATCCTCCCCTTCTCCGCAAATCATCCAGCGGCGGATGTCGAAGAAACGCTGTCCCTCAGCAAAAAGCTCTACCCTGCGCTCTTGTTGAATAGCCCTGCGTTGTAATTTCCGGTCGCCTATGATATTCTTTTTCCCGGTGGCTGCCAGCTCACGATATCCAAGCAACCCGGCACGCTCGCGTATCTTATCCAAATAATCAATAACACATTCGTCTTCGGGATCAATTTCATTGCAGACTTCCGCATAATAAAGATAAAAATCCGCCAAACGGAACAAGATGGACGGACGTGCCCATTTCTTGATATAATCACCGGTGTACATAATCTGACGATTCTTGAACTTATAAAGCAAATATCCGTTTCGAGGATAATCGCCAACCGAGTTGTCACTTCCTTCCCCTTTTGCAAAACCGGCTCCCCAGTCATAATTGAAACGTGGCTGTATATGCCAGCTTTTCCCCTCATAAGTGACAGCAGCATAGAAACGAGGTTCTCTGTCGGCATACATCGTAAAGATATTCTTATCGGTACGTTTTCTATCGTTGCACGGATTGACGACCTCCGTAAATCCGCTTTCATCGTATCCAGTGCCCGGATCATCAATGGTCAGTCCGTCCTTCATGAAAAAACCATCGACCGACTCTTGAGTGACACAAACGTGCGCCCATCCTTTATAGAGGTCACGCGGAGTCGTATTCTCCTCCATTACACCATCCTGGCTTCCGGTGTGATAATAGTTTCTTCCGGTAGCCCAGATTATCTCATCATTATAAGCCTGAAACACCTCATAAACAGAACGGTCGGCATCTATGGAGCCATCGGTTTGGTAAACCTTGTACAATCTGTATCCACAAGCTTCCGCATCTTCCAGTACCTCTTCGAGGCGCTTCTTGGCTATCTTCCATTTTTCCGGATCATAAGGAGGAAACAAATATTCTCCATCATTGTTTTTCACTTCTAAAGCTTCCGCATATCCTCCGTTGAACAATGGAGAAGCAGCATATACCCATAATTTGGCGCGCAGCGCAATAGCTGCCGAACGGGTAGGACGGACAATCTCATTCAAATTATACCGCTCATTCCCGTCAGGGATGGCAGCATTAATCAATGTAGGCGGCAAATCGCCCGACTGAATCACCTCTTCGAGCAGCCGATCGATATAATCCACCAACTCATCCACCGTAGCCCGGGGAAAATTCAAATCCTTACTTTCCGGATCAACCTCTTCCGTCAGTAACGGCACCGGTCCATAAAGTTCAAACAGGGAAAAATAGGAATAGGCAATCAAGAACTTCGCTTCCGCTTTCATACGGCGTACACTTTCTTCCGTCAACTGCTGCTCATCTTCCACCGCTCCCAACGGTGTTACCCGTTTCAAGAAAATAAAAGCGTCACGTATCTCCCGATAAAGCACCCACCAACGATGGAGGGGAGCGTTACTCGAATTATAACCGGCTTCCATCAGCCGGGAAGAAAGTCCGCTGCTTATCAACGTTTCACCACAAAGAGACGACCAGACATTGGTGAACCCACTGGCATTGTTACCGCCGGTACATGAATATTCGGAAATACAATTAAAAAGATTGGCGTGCCATTGCCGTGTATATGCCGTATTACGGAATACCGCTTCCAGATCCAACGACTCCGCGATCTCATTCGAGACATCCAGATAATCGGAACAAGCCGCCAAAGCCATGCAAAGCGTAAAACCGAGCGCCCCTATCATTTTCTTCCAAATTCGTTCCATCTTGTTTCCTTCCCTTAATTTAAATAAGTGACTTTTCTGTTTTTAATGAGTGACCTTCCGTTTTAATAAGTGATTTCCAACCCAACAGTAAAGTTCCTGCAAAGCGGATATTTAGCTCCCGAGTTAGCATTTCCCAATTCAGGGTCCCAATATTTAATCTTGTCCCACACCGCTACATTATTCCCCTGCACATAGACACGCAGATTCTCCATCCTCAGTCGCTGGAGTACCGTTTTATCGAATTCATAACCTACTTCTATGTTCTTCAGACGCAGAAACGCCGCATCACGCATCCACCAGGTACTAGGCAACTGATTGTGCTGAAACGCTCCTGTGTGAAGACGCGGAAAAAACACCTTTTGATTGAGAGGTGCTTCAGCCGACCAGTGGTCGCGTATAATATCGCGGGCGGAACCATTGTCCCTGCCCGACGTAAAAGGAATGATATTACTAGGAGAAGCGATCAGACTGGCAGACGCATGAGACACTCCCTGAAAAAAAGCCCCGACAAACAGTCCGTTCCAGGAAAGATTCACCCCGAATCCATATACAATTTCCGGTATACCCGTAGAGTAAAATCCACTGTCGTAGGTCTTATCGTAGGAATCGATAATGCCATCCTTGTTCAAGTCCCTATACTTGATATCACCCGGAGCCACATTTGCCGAAGGTTTCGGCAATCCTTCCCTCAATTGATAAGTCCGGGAACCGTCTCCCCTTTCCGTCACATCAAAGTCGTCCGGAGTATACAGCCCCTCCGCAATATAAAGAGATTGCTGACCAATAGAGGTTCCCACTTGTGACATCCAACCATATTTAGGAGTAATTTCATCACATTCAATGATTTCATTCCTTGCATACGTTACATTTCCGCGAGCAGAAAGACCGACCGGTCCCCACTGATGTCGGAAAATGAGATTTGCATCCACCCCTTTATTCGTCGTAATACCGAAATTCTGATACATCCCGGTCCGGAAACCCGTAACAGCGGAAATGGTCTGCCGCTGAATCAGAATATCTTTTCTACGGTTACTAAAATAGTCGACAGAAAAATCAATCCTGCCTTCCCACAAGCCGACATCCAACCCAACATTCAACTTCCGTTCCGTTTCCCAACTAAGATTCGGACTGGCAAAGCTCCGTTCGTACACCCCACCGACCCAATTGGACACTCCGCCACCGGCACCGGGCGTCAGTCCGAGATCATATCCGGGACCGTCTGTCGTGACTTGTCCCCGATACGGAAAACGCACTAATTCACCATTTTGGCTGAACACATTGTCGTTACCCGCTATTCCGTAAGACGTTCTCAGTTTCAGCTTGGTCAAGCTGTTTTCCACCCCCTGCATAAATTTCTCATGACTGATATACCAGGCTATTCCCACTGCCGGAAATATCCCCCAGCGATGATTCTGCGCAAAATTCTCACTGCCAGTAGCTCCCATGCTGGCTTCTACGATATACCGGTCATCATAAGCGTATGAGATACGCGATACAAGACTCTGTTTCCGATAGGGAAGCCGCAACAATCCTTCTTCCTGCTGGTACTGGGTCTCTTTTTGCATATACAGAAACAAAGCGGAAAGGTCATGCTTGTCCGCAAAGCGTTGCTGATAGTTCAGAGAAGCCTCCAGATAAATCCTTTTGGCTCCCGAAGTCTCTCCCTTGACAGGATCGCTCAAGGCAGTCCCCTCCTCCATCGTTTTCTTCTCCAGAGTACCATCCTCTTTCCGGCGCAACGCAAAATAAGTTTTAGGAGACTTGGTTCTCTTCGTCGAGGCTCCGAAGTCCGCATCAAACCCCATCATTCCTTTAACCAACAAGCCCGGAAGAAGAAAATCCATCTTTTGCTCCAAACAAACCTTCGACTGGAGATATGTATCCCATGTCTTGGTATATCCGCTATGATTGAGCATACTGTAAGGCTGCTTGTCGTGTCCGTAGCCTAAATTACTGTAAATAGAAGCTGTTCCGTCCGAATAATACATAGGAATAACGTGAGTAGGGCTATGGGTTATGTACGAAAATATCTGGTCGGAACTATATCCGGGATTATTCTTCATCACATACTGCCCGCTCAAATCTACGGACAGTTGGGTAGTCTTTGTGATTGTCATATCAATGTTGGAGCGCAGATTAAAACGCTTCAAGTCAATATTGGCATCATAGTCCTCAATAGGATTTGAACGATAGATTCCCTCTTCCGTATAATAAGCTCCCGAAACGAAAAAGCGTGTTTTCTCGGAACCGCCCCTGAAATTGATCGTATAACGCTGGCTTTGGGTGTGTTTCTTCAGCAAATCAGTCCAATCAACGGAAGGATATAAATCGGTATCCGCTCCCGAACGGTATTTTTCTATAACCTCATCGGTCACTTCCGGCTGAAAATGATCTTTATCCGGATTTCCCCGATCATTCCACACCGCCTCGTTATACATGGACAGATACTCACAGGCACCCAACGACCGGGGCATTCTGAAAGGAGTGGCAATGGCATATTGTGCGCTGAAATTAACGAGAGTCTTCTGTGGCCTTCCGCGTTTGGAAGTAATCAGCACGACACCATTTGCCCCTTCAGCTCCATAAACAGCAGTGGCAGCGGCATCTTTAAGTACCGTAAAAGTCTCAATTTCATCTACATCGATATCTTCCATATTACGGGGAACACCATCCACCAGTACCAACGGGTTGGTTCCTCCCGTATACGAACTCTGTCCGCGAATGTAAAACTCCGCTTCGTCATTTCCCGGTTCGCCGCTACGCTGTACGGAAATCACACCGGCAATCCGTCCGGCAATATTGGTTGCCAGATTACGTTGTTTCACGTTCATATCCCGCGATTCCAATGTCTGTATAGACGAAACGACGCTGGATTTCTTCTGCTGTCCATATCCGACTACCACCACATCTCCCAGCCCAACCGGTAATTCCATCATACGCACATTAATGACCGGGACCTTCCTCACGACCCTTTCCTCGCTATTATATCCGACATAACGAAATTCCAACCGGTCACCTTCCGTCACCTCAATCTGATAACGGCCGTATAAATCGGAAACAACACCTGTGCTTTTCCCTTTCACCAGAATATTGACACCGATAAGCGGGTTTCCGTCTCCGTCCGTAATCAAGCCGCTAACGATGGCGGAAGAAAAAGCTTCCGTCATCGTTGGCGATTTACCGGCAATCTTGCCCGAAACAGGTTTTGGCCGTTTGGAAACAGCGATATAGTCATCAATCTGCCGACAGATATAGCTGTCGCCCAATACGGCATACAACGCTTCCAAAATATCGGATGTCTCTATCTTGACGGTCACCGGTTTCTTCCGGTCGAGTACTTCGTTATTATAGGCAATCTTGATTCCAGTCTGCTTGGTGATGGCGTCCAGTACGGCTTCTACCGGAGTATCCTTAAAATCAAGCACAATAGTGTACTTTTGAGCAAGTATATCCCCATAGAGAACAGCGCAATGCAGGTAACTGCCTGCCGTATACAGCAGCAGGAACAACATCACTATCCATTTCATCTTAATCAAGGTCAGCATAGGCTCTATTTTGTTTTTTCGTGACACAGTTCTTTCTTACTTCATTCTATCCTCCTTTTTTTTACATTAATACTCTTTCCTTGTTTCTCCAATTTAACATCCGAAGTGTAGTTTATCACTTCCAAGAGTTTGTCTATATCCGTTTTTCGGTCTGCGGTAAGAGAAAAACGGGTGTGTTTCAATGTTTCATCCTGATAGGTAACAGAGAAATCATACCATCGGGAAAGTTTCTCCAATATTTCCTCTAAAGGCATATTCTTAAAGATGTATACACCGTTGATCCAGGAAGTATAAAGTTCAGTATCCACTTTCTCCACAGATAACTGATGACTTTTCTTATTATACGCCAATCGTTCGGAAGGCGTTATTGTCCGTTCCGCACCATTGGCCGTGCTCACAGCTACCGATCCCTCCACCAATGTCGTACTCGTACTCTCGCTATCTTGATAGGCACTTACGTTGAAAGAAGTTCCCAGAACACGTATATCCATTCCGTTCGCCTTTACATAGAACGGTCTTTCCTTGTCAGGAGTGACTTCAAAGAAAGCCTCACCCAATAACTTTACTTCCCTCTTGGTTCCGGTAAACCGGCTCGGATATGAGAGTTCCGTTTCTGAGTTCAGCCATACTTTCGTGCCATCCTCCAACACCAGTCTGTACATTTTTCCTCTCGGGATAATCAGGCGGTTATGAACAATCTTCGCTTTATCCGTCCCGCCTTCCGCCTCATAAGAGAGCAGGTTGTCCGCATCGTTCTTTATCAAAGCCTGATCACGCTTCATCGTAAAGGACCGCCCGCTCAAATCAATCTCATCCCCCCCTTCCAAAAGCAGGGTAGGCTCATTGTAAGCCATCATGTCTATCCCATCCAGACTGTCCGCACGGAACCAATCTGTGATAAAGAACAATCCGCTTGCCACCACAACAGCTACAACGGCCGCATAGCGCACCCACATAGACAGATACCAACTTTTCTTTTTATATATGGTATGGTCGGCCACCTGTTTCCAAGCCCGGTCTGCATCAAATTGTTTGGGTTTACGAGGAGCCGTCGCTTTCTCATACATACGACGCATCCCCTCATATTCCTCTCTGTTTTCCTCAGACTCACGCAGCCACTCGTCAACAATCTTTTGTTCCTCATTGGTAGCCTCATGAGCTAATGTAGAAAGAATAGCTTGATAGATCAATTCCTGTTTCATCATTTTCTTTTTATCTTTCTGTTACTATGACAATTGCTTTCCCTAAAATGGGTAGGCACAATCAGCTAAAAATTAATATTAATAGTATCATCAGGTCTTTCAGTTCTTCCCTCATGACACGAAAAGCCTCTCCCAGATGGTATTTCACGGTATTGACCGAAATATCGGAAATTTCCGCGATTTCTTTATAACGAAGACCGGTGACACACTTCAGCAAAAATACTTTCCTGCATTTTTCCGGTAACTTCTGAAGAGCGGCATGTACCTCCTGTTTATATCTGAACTCCTCTTCTTCTTGCAGTTGTAATTGCCATTCCTCCGCCAGCACAGTGAAAAAATTCTCTTTGGCAATCTCTGACTTATAGTAGTTGATACAACTGTTCTTGATAGCACGATAGGCATACGGAAGAAAAGTATCCTCCGTTATAGATAAGTGTTTCTTCTCCCAGACGGCAATAAAGAAATTCTGTACAATGTCCTCTACCGCCTGCTCATTACAGACAATGCTATTCGCATAATTACATAGAAGGGAATAATGCTCCCTAAAGAGCTTCTCGAATGTTTTTTCATCAGTATCTAGCATATAAATAGGGCTTTATTGGATGATAAAGTCCGCAATATTATAAATAAATAAAGTAACGAACAAATTTTCCCTTTCAAATTCTTTGCCCGCTTTACTTGTGTACTTCGAATATTATTCCTAATATTGCAACGTGTTTCTCTTCTCCAATTAAATTCGGGATGTTTCCACATCCCCTGTTTGTCTGTATAAATAAGAAAAGTCTGCGGTAATATTTATTAATTTAACTCATAACAGACTTTAAACATGAACAAGTTTATCTTTATAACACTATTCCTTGTGGAAAACGTGTTTTCGGTATGCCTTGCACAATCCTATCCTTATCAAAAGGAATCCATCCCCGTCCCCCAACGGGTGAAAGATCTATTGTCACGCATGACACTTGAAGAAAAAATAGCAGAACTGAACTTAATACCTTATTATACGAAAGACGACTCCATCTGCCGGTCTCTGATACGTGCAGGGAAAGTCGGCGCTTTTTTGAAAGCGAATGGAGCGGAACTAAACCGTTCTCTACAAGAGGAAGCTCTGAAACATAGCAGGTTAGGTATTCCTTTAATCTTTCATGAAGATGTCATTCACGGATATCGCACCATTACCCCCATTCCACTAGCCGAATCGTGTAGTTGGAATCCGGAATTAGTAGAACAAAGTGCTGCTATGGCAGCGCGGGAAGCCGCTGCAGCAGGTATCCAACTGACCTACGCACCGATGGTTGACATATCATACGATCCTCGTTGGGGACGTATTATGGAAACATCCGGTGAAGATGCTTACTTGTGCGGAGAACTGGCTGCCGCAAGAGTCCGAGGGTTTCAAGGGAACGACTTGACAAGCCCTCATACGATTGCTGCCTGCGTAAAGCATTTTGCGGCTGATGATGTACTGGAAAGAATTAATGTGCAGGGTGTGGAAAATCTGATCGATTTCTGTATGAACCATCAGCTGTCTATGACAAACCTTCTTCTGCTTGGCATCCGTACCTATCTGTCAAAGGTAAATAACGGACAGGAAGATATCACTATCCAGAACTTTATATCCAGACGTTCTACTCATGATGAATGGACTTCAGGAGGAAGCAGAACTATCATGTTCCCATGCAGAACAGTGATCACACCGGAGACAGATTTCCTTTCTGCTGCTTATGAGATCCAGAATATGCAGAATCGTATCTACATGCACAGCAATTACGATCCGGCATTTATTATGGATGAGATGAGAAAGAGATACAATACACCGGAGCATACAGGATATGAGAGTTGTTATCTGACTTACCAGCCAATGACTGTGAAGGTAGAGAATGAAATGCTTGGAACTATCCGTCAGCATGCAAAATGGTTTGCAAACGGTGCAGCTACCAAGAAGATGTATCTGACTGTATCCCATACAGAAGATGGAGGTATGAACTTCTCCTATCATTACCAGACTGCTCATCTGGAGGAACATGATATGGAACTGCTCTATTATTATATGATGCGTATTCTTTTCAAGGGAATCGCAGAGCCGGATATGAGCATCGGCGAAATTATGGAACTGGTTTAACTAAATCAATATCAGGAGGAAATGCAATGAATCAGGAAATGGAATTTAAAAATATCGTAGCACAGTATAGCAAGGTAGCATCGGAAGAAATGAATAATGAAATGAGATTCCGCGAGGATCTGGGTTTCAGTTCTCTGGATTTTATGTCCTTTTTAGGTGAGCTTGAGGATACCTTTGATCTTGAACTTGACGAGAGCGAAGTGCTGAAGATCACAACTCTTGGCGAAGCCTTAAATCTGCTGGAAGAACTTCAGTAATTTTTTTCGAAGCAAAACTTATAAAGATGTCAGGGTCAAGGATATTTTGTACCTGACAGGATATCCATAACTTGAATAGTTCAGAAAATAATGGGGGACAGATATGCTGATCAGAAATATATTAGAAGAAAGTGTACGTAAATTTGATGAAGTAAAAGCAGTAAAATGGCTCAAGAAAAAGGAAATTATGGAAAGAAGCTATGGCGAACTGATGGAAAATGTAGTTTCCACCAGAAAAGGTCTTCTTGCAGAAGGCTTTGAGGGAAAGCACATTGCACTGATCGGAACCAGTTCTGTAGAGTGGATGGAAAGTTATCTGCCGGGGGCGTTTGATGAGACGGAGGAACTGATTGGAGCGGCAAGAAAGAGAAAAGGGTTCGATAAATCGAGTGAATCGGAATAGTTTAGAGAACATAAC
>OGKX01001292.1_pt1 | contig 11185 bp, 12 predicted proteins | sample 1572541 | NCBI WGS metagenome assembly OGKX01 (sample SAMEA2581982, study PRJEB24529) | metagenome | biome: Human gut stool | place: China | collected 2011
TGAACATAAAGGACAAGATCATTACTCTGTCTACCTGTACAGGAAACGAGGCAACCCGTTATGTTGTCCAGGGAAAACGTGTGGATACACTTGATGTCGGGCAGTAGAATTATGAAGAGCAGTTACCTGAATCAGAAGAAAATCGTATTGCTGTAAAAGCAGACGATAAAAATTCAGATGATAAAATTTCAGTAACAGTGTTTGGAAAAAATAAAGGAGGAATTCTAAATGGCAGGAGAAGTTGAGAGATTACAGGAACTTGTAGACAAATATGACAATATTGTCTTCTTCGGCGGAGCAGGTGTTTCCACAGAGAGCGGAATCCCGGATTTCAGAAGTCAGGACGGACTTTATCATCAAAAATATGACTATCCTCCGGAAACGATCTTAAGCCATACATTCTTTATGAGAAAGCCGGAAGAATTTTTCAAATTCTACAGAGACAAGATGCTTTGTGACACTGCAAAACCAAATGCAGCACATCTGAAGCTGGCAGAACTGGAACAGGCAGGAAAACTGAAAGCAGTTATTACCCAGAATATCGACAATCTGCATCAGATGGCGGGTAGTAAGAAAGTGCTGGAGCTTCATGGAAGTGTATACCGCAATTACTGCATGAAGTGTCACAGATTTTATGATTTTGCCCACATGAAAGTATCCACAGGTGTTCCGAGATGCGAATGTGGTGGAATTATCAAGCCGGATGTGGTATTGTATGAAGAAGGTCTGGACAATCAGACGATCAATGAAGCAGTGAAGGCAATCTCAGAGGCACAGGTGCTGATCATAGGGGGAACTTCCCTGGCTGTTTACCCGGCAGCAGGACTGATCGATTACTTCCGGGGAGAGCACCTTGTAGTGATCAACAAATCTCCGACTCCGAGAGACAGATATGCAGACCTTCTGATCCAGGAACCGATCGGACAGGTGTTTGCACAGATTCACTGTTAAAGCCGGTTAAGGGTAACTGTTCAGGTTACTGTTAAAGTTATATAAGAGGAGTAAGAGATTATGGGACTTCCCTATGAAGTTGGTGATATTGTTACATTAAAGAAAGTCCATCCCTGCGGAAGCAGAGACTGGGAAATCTTAAGGGTAGGTGCTGATTTCCGCCTGAAATGTACAGGATGCGGACATCAGATCATGGTACCGCGCAAGATGGTTGAGAAAAATACTAAAAATTTGATAAAAAAAGAAAAATAGTACTTTACAGACACGAAAAACTATGTTAGAATCAACACTCGTGATATATTTTATATCCTTGCTCTTTGACAGGCAAAGGGCCAACAGACCATAAGGAGGTAAAGCAAGACATGAACAAGTACGAGTTAGCATTAGTTGTTAGTGCAAAAGTTGAAGACGAAGTACGTGATGCAGTTGTTGAGAAAGCAAAAGAGTATATTACTCGTTTTGGCGGTACAGTAACAGATGTAGAAGATTGGGGCAAGAAAAAACTTGCTTACGAGATTCAGAAAATGAAAGAAGGATTTTATTACTTCATCCACTTCGAGGCTGAAAGTACAGTTCCAGCTGAAGTAGAGCAGCGTATCCGCATTATGGACAATGTACTCAGATATTTATGCGTGAAACAGGAAGCATAAGCGGAAAGAGGTATATATGAATAAAGTAGTTTTAGTAGGACGGTTAACAAGAGACCCAGAAGTGAGATATTCACAGGGAGACAGTGCTACAGCGGTTGCAAGATATACACTTGCTGTAGATCGCAGATTTAGAAGAGACGGTGAGCCGACAGCGGATTTTATTCCGTGTGTTATATTCGGACGTTCCGCAGAGTTTGCTGAGAAGTATTTCCATCAGGGAATGCGTGTCTCAATTTCCGGACGTATCCAGACAGGAAGCTATACGAACAAAGACGGTCAGAAAGTATATACAACAGATGTTGTTGTTGAAGAACAGGATTTTGCGGAGAGTAAGGCAGCTGCTTCCAGCTATACAGGTGGATATCAGCAGCAGGGAGGATATGCGAATGCTCCAGAGCCACAGGTTGCACCTGCACCAACAAGCCGTCCAGCCCCAAGTGAGGCAGTGAGCGATGGATTCATGACAATTCCAGAGGGAATTGAAGAAGAACTGCCTTTTATTTAGAGTTAAGGAATTTTAGGAGGTAATATCAATGGCATATAGCAAAGATCGTGGCGATGCTCCAATGAGAAGAAGAGGTGGCCGCAGAAGAAAAAAAGTTTGTGTATTCTGTGGTAAAGAGAATAACGAGATCGACTACAAGGATGTAGCAAAATTAAGAAAATATGTTTCTGAAAGAGGAAAAATCCTTCCAAGAAGAATCACAGGGAACTGTGCAAAACATCAGAGAGCACTGACAGTTGCTATCAAGAGAGCACGTCATATGTCTATGATGCCATACATCCAGGACTAATTCTGAAGATGATAAATGCTGCTCCGCATTTGGCGGAGCAGCATTTTTGCATTATTTACGAGAATTGCTATAGAACAGAATGAACAGTAACACAATAACCATTATTTTTGTGCGTTCTTCTGTTGCTATGGTAAATTCTGTTCAAATCTGTTATAATATGATTCAAAGGGCGTTTTTCACAGAACCTGCCTATATGCAGCACATTTGCTGTGTACAGGCGAAACAAATAGAATGATGAAGAACGGAAAGAAAGATATGAGTGATAAACTGAAATTAAAAGGGCATATGAAAGCATTCATGCGGTGGCCTCTGATTCTCTCAGCTTTACTGATCGTACTTAATATCTGGGTATATTTTGTCAGCGTGAAGGCTGGTATTATTGTGTCAGGTGGAATCCTGATTTATGTGGGATGTGCAGTAATAATACTCCGATGCCACAGACCGTTCATTGTAAATGAACTGATAGCCTTTGCCAATCAGTATGATTCGCTTGAAAAGAGAATCCTTGAAGAACTGGCATTGCCCTATGCCATTATGGATATGAATGGCAGAATGATCTGGTCCAACAAAGTATTTGCGGAGCTTACAGGTAAAGATCAGTTTTATAAGAAAAATGTCAGCACTGTTTTTCCGGATGTAACAGCTGACAAATTACCGGTTGCAGATAAGAAAGAGACTGCTGAGATCAGTACTCGATTTGGAGAGAAGACTTATCGTATTTCCATGCAGAGGGTGTCTCTTGGTGAAGTGGTTGCCAAAAGTGAGTTTCTGGAGAATTCAAACAGGAATGTCAGCCTGATTGCCATGTATCTGTATGACGATACAGAACTGAAGTCTTACATTAAAAAGAATGAAGACAATAAGCTTGTTGTAGCGTTGGCTTATCTGGATAACTATGAGGAAGCACTTGAGAGTGTAGAGGATGTGAGACGTTCACTTCTGATTGCTCTGATTGACCGGAAGATTACGAAATATTTTTCCAATTTCGATGGTCTTGTAAAGAAACTTGAGAAGGACAAATATTTCCTGATCATGCGCCAGAGTTCGCTTGAGGCTCTGAAAGAACAGAGATTTCATATTCTGGACGAGGTTAAAACAGTTAATATCGGAAATGAGATGGCGATCACTTTGAGTATTGGTGTGGGACTGAATGCTTCCACTTATATTCAAAATTATGAGTATTCACGTATTGCTATAGAGATGGCACTTGGACGTGGCGGTGATCAGGTTGTTATTAAGAATGGAAATAATATTACCTATTACGGCGGAAAGACTCAGCAGATGGAGAAGAATACCCGCGTAAAAGCCAGGGTAAAAGCGCAGGCACTGAAAGAGTTTATGAGTACGAAAGACAGAGTCGTTGTCATGGGACATAAAATCACAGATGTGGATGCGTTGGGAGCAGCAATCGGTATTTTCCGTGCAGGTAAAACACTTGGAAAATCTGTCAGTATTGTAGTGAATGATCCGACAAAATCTATCAGACCGTTGATCGCAGGATATGTGAATAATCCAGACTACGAGCCATCTATGTTTGTGGACAGCGAGCAGGCTAAAGATATGGTAGATAACAATACAGTGGTGGTTGTAGTTGATACTAACAGACCAAGCTATACGGAATGCGAGGAGCTTCTGCACATGACAAAGACAATTGTTGTGCTGGATCATCACAGGCGGGGAAGCGAAGTGATAGAGAATGCGGTGCTTTCCTATGTGGAGCCTTATGCATCCTCAGCCTGTGAGATGGTAGCAGAGATCCTGCAGTATTTCTCGGATGACCTGCGTATCCGCAATATGGAGGCTGACTGTCTCTATGCGGGAATTATGATCGATACAAACAATTTTACGACAAGAGCAGGTGTACGTACCTTTGAGGCTGCTGCATTCTTAAGAAGGAGTGGAGCAGACGTGACCAGAGTACGTAAACTGTTAAGGGATGATCTGAAATCTTATCAGGCACGTGCAGAAGCAGTGAGAACTGCACAGATTTACAGAGAATGCTATGCCATTGCCAGATGTCCAAGTGAAAATCTGGACAGTCCTACAGTTATAGGAGCACAGGCAGCCAATGAGCTTCTGAATATTGCAGGGGTTAAGGCATCCTTTGTACTGACTCAGTACAATAATGAAGTTTATATCAGTGCCAGGGCTATTGACGAAGTCAATGTACAGGTAATGATGGAAAAGATGGGCGGAGGCGGTCATATGAATATTGCCGGTGCCCAGGTCAAGGCTTCTCCGGATGAGGTGGAGAGAATGCTTAAAGACATCATAGATCAGGAATATCAGGAGGAAAACACAAAATGAAAGTAATCTTACTTGAAGACGTAAAAGCACTTGGAAAAAAGGGACAGATCGTAAATGTAAGTGACGGATATGCAAGAAACATGATCCTTCCTAAGAAACTGGGGCTGGAGGCAACTCCTAAGAATTTAAATGATCTGAAACTTCAGAAAGCAAACGAAGAGAAGGTCGCAAAAGAAGTATATGAAGCAGCACAGGCATTTGCAAAGGATCTCGAGACAAAAGAAATCATCCTTACACTGAAAACAGGAGAAGGCGGAAGAACCTTTGGTTCCGTTTCTTCCAAAGAAATCTCTGAAGCAGCAAAGAAACAGTTGAATCTTGACATTGATAAAAAGAAACTGCAGCTTCCTGAGCCAATCCGTGCACTTGGTGTTACCCAGGTGCCTGTCAGATTACATCCTAAGGTAACAGGAACTCTTAAAGTATGGGTAAAAGAAGCATAAGTCTTCCGGAGGGATAAAGAATGGAAGAAGCGCTGATTAAAAGAATACTCCCCCACAGTATAGAGGCAGAGCAGTCTGTAATCGGCTCAATGATTCTGGACAGAGATGCGATCCTTGTGGCATCTGAGATACTTACCAGCGATGATTTTTATCAGAAACAATATGGCATCATCTTTGATGCAATGGTGGAATTGTGTAATGAAGGGAAACCGGTAGATCTGGTGACCCTTCAGAATCGTTTAAAGGAGAAAGAACTCCCGCCGGATATCAGCAGTATGGAATATGTAAGAGATCTGATCTCAGCGGTTCCTACTTCTGCAAATGTGAAGTACTACGCAAAGATCGTCAGTGAGAAAGCAGTTCTTCGCAGACTTATCAAGGCAAATGAAGAGATTGCCAACACCTGCTATCTGGAGAAGGAGAATACAGAGATTATTCTGGAAGAAGCGGAAAAAAAACTGTTCAATATTCTCCAGAGACGCAACAATGAAGAATATGTTCCAATCCAGCAGGTAGTTCTGAATGCCATTAATAACATTGAGAAAGCGTCTAAGCTTAAAGGTTCTGTAACAGGTATTCCCACAGGCTTTATGGATCTGGATTATAAAACATCCGGTATGCATCCTTCTGATCTGGTGCTGATCGCAGCCCGTCCTTCCATGGGGAAAACAGCCTTTGTACTGAACATTGCACAGTATATGGCATTCCGAAAGGATGTCACAGTTGCCATATTCAGTCTGGAAATGTCAAAGGAACAGCTGGTGAACCGACTTCTGGCAATGGAATCTCATGTAGATTCCCAGAATATGAGAACAGGTAATCTGAAAGACGAGGACTGGACAAAACTGGTAGAAGGAGCAGATATTATCGGTAAATCTAATCTGATCATTGATGACACGCCGGGTATTTCCATTGCGGAAATGCGCTCCAAATGCAGGAAATATAAGCTGGAACATAATCTCGGGATTATCATGATCGACTATCTGCAGCTGATGAGCGGAAGTGGAAAAAGTGATTCCAGACAGCAGGAAATTTCAGATATTTCCCGTTCTCTGAAAGCTCTTGCCAGAGAGCTGAATGTGCCGGTGATCGCATTGTCTCAGCTCAGCCGTGCGGTGGAACAGCGTCCGGATCACAGGCCAATGCTTTCGGATCTTCGAGAATCCGGAGCCATTGAACAGGATGCCGATGTGGTAATGTTTATCTACAGAGATGACTATTATCATAAGGATACAGAGAAGAAGGACATTGCAGAGATCATCATTGCCAAACAGAGAAACGGTCCCATCGGAACAGTAGAACTGGTATGGCTGCCGAGATATACACAGTTTGTGAATATGAAGAAATAATCTATCTCAGAGGAGTTTGATCTTTGACTTGAATAATATTATAGCAATCCTCTAAAATAATGCATCTTAATCCAGCCCATCAGAGTGTGAAATCCTGCTGAATTGTCTTAAATGCATTATTTACGAGGATTGCTATAGAAAAATTTCACAGGGAAACAGTATCAGGGGGAGAATCCGGTACTGTTTCCCTGTTTTTTGTGTCAAAATAAAGTTTTATAGGGAAGTTTGTCAATCGAAACTTCTTGCAATCTCGGTATGGCGTTTTATAATAAATATACATGATATCAGGATTACGACAGCTGTTTTTACAGTGCAGTGGTTCAATGATATCAGGTGATAGATTGAGTTGTTGATATGCATCAGTGATTTCTGATGAAAAAATGGACTCAAAAGGAGGAGGGGCAGCATGGAGCAGCGGTATACTGTGACTCAGACCGCAGAAATCCTTGGCGTGAGGGCATCGGTCCTCCGGTACTGGGAGGAAGAACTGGAACTGAGGATATGCAGGAATGAGCAGGGACATCGTTACTATACAGGAAATGATATTACGCTTCTGGCTAATATAAAGGAACTAAAGAAAAGAGGACTTGCCTTGAGAGCAATCAAAGAACTGGTTCCAAGAATTTCAAGGACTGCACCCGGGACTACTGCGAGCAAAGTGAAGCTTCTTGAAGATGAACAGCCTGAGAGGGAAAAAATACTTGAATTTCAGAAAATCATGGAACGTCTGATCGTTCAGGAGCTACATATGAAAAAAGAGGGAGAAGACCAGTGCCGGGATCTGGATGAAACGATCCGTAACAGACAGCTTGCGAGAAAAGAGGCTGCTGCAGCACTGGAAAAAAGAAGCAGGAGGATCAGAAGAAAACATTTGTAAAAGTTATCCATAAAGAAAACAGCTTCGTCTCTGCGGTAAACAGAGATGAAGCTGTTTTGAAATCATGAATTATTCTGCTGGATGAATAGCCTCTGTTGGACATGCATCTGCACATGTTCCGCAGTCTAAGCATGCATCAGCGTCGATTACATAATGCTCATCTCCCTGAGAGATAGCTTCTGCAGGACATTCGCTTTCGCATGTTCCACAGCTTACACATTCGTCTGAAATTACATATGCCATAATTAGAATCCTCCTTATCGTAATAACGTTTTAGGCCCCTTTCGGGGTTCTGCATACATTTTAATATATCTTTGTCTGAATTACAAGTATAAAATCAGATACATTATAAAATAATATTAAGTTAGCATTTGCTTACTTTACCTGCAGATTACAAATAGCTGACGGACATGTGAATGTCTGTCCGAGCAGAAAAATTATCCTGCCAAAATACAGGCATTTGTATGATGGAAAATAGTCTGTTAATATACAAAAAAAATAAGAGTATCAAAAAGAAAGTGCGTTTTTGCTGAATTTATTGACAATTCAGACATAAACGGTTATAGTAAAGATACTTGCAAGGAGGCATAACACAGAAAGTTGTGCCTCTTTTGTTCCGTAGCAGGAATCAGAAAACAAATAGAAAGAATGGAGGAATGAAGAATGAAGAAAGCATTGGCAATTGGACTTGCAGCAGTAATGGCGGTTTCCATGAGTGCACCGGTATTTGCAGAAGATGAAGGTAAAGGGATTGCAAAAGAGGACCTGAAAGTAGGAGTGATCTATATCGGTGATGAGAATGAAGGTTACACGGCTGCTCATATGAAAGGAATTGATGAGATGGAAGAGAAGCTTGGTCTTGACGATTCTCAGATTATTGAGAAAACTCTCATCGGTGAAGATGAAGGATGCTATGATGCGGCAGCAGACCTTGCAGATCAGGGATGTCAGATCATCTTTGCAAACAGCTTTGGACATGAGACTTATATACTGGAAGCAGCAGGGGAATATCCGGAGGTTCAGTTCTGTCATGCAACAGGAACACAGGCTGCATCCAGCGGACTTTCCAATATGCATAACTATTTTACAAATATTTACGAAGCACGTTACGTGTCAGGTGTAGTTGCAGGTCTGAAACTGAATGAAATGATCGAGGACGGCACAGTAAAAGAAGACGCATGCAAGATGGGTTATGTAGGTGCATTCCCATACGCAGAGGTTATCTCCGGTTATACAGCTTTCTATCTTGGCGCGAAGAGCGTATGCCCGTCTGTAACAATGGAAGTAAAATATACAAACAGCTGGGCAAGCTTTGACCTTGAGAAAGAGTGCGCAGATGCTCTGATCTCTGACGGCTGTGTACTGATCAGCCAGCATGCAGATACAACAGGTGCTCCTACAGCATGCGAAGCAGCAGGAGTTCCATGTGTAGGTTATAATATTGATATGACATCTGTTGCTCCTAACACAGCACTTACTTCTGCATCTATGGACTGGGGCGTATATTATACATACGCAGTACAGTGTATGCTTGACGGCACAGCAATTGATACTGACTGGTGTAAAGGATTTGCAGAAGGTGCAGATAAGATCACAGCTCTCAACGACAAAACTGTAGCAGAGGGTACAGAAGAAAAGGTCAAAGAAGTGGAAGATGCGCTCATTGATGGATCCCTTCATGTATTTGATACATCTGCATTTACAGTAGACGGCAAAGAACTTGATACTTATAAGAAGGGTGATACAGAGTATATTTCTGACGGATACTTCCATGAATCTGAATATGGTTCCGCACCTGCATTTGATATTGCGATTGATGGAATTACATCTATTACAGAATAAAAAAATTGCTGGAGCTGCAAAGCGCGGAGCAATTTACGACAGCAGGGCTGCCCGGGCGGCAGCTCTGCTGTTTTCATATCGTACGTGCAAAAGAAGTCTTAAAGTCTTCTGACAGAAGGTTTCTTTTGCTGTATTATGGAGTATACAGGAGAGCAATTCCATAATTCAGAAGTAGGATTAAATGATATCGGCAGTCAAAGAGACAGGACTTTTACTGTAGATTGGATATCATTAGATAAAAGGAGGAAACGATAGTGGGAGAAAACTATGCACTTGAACTTAGAGATATTTCCAAGAGTTTTGGTTCGGTCCAGGCGAATGATCATGTAGATCTCACACTGAGAAAATCGGAGATTCTTGCAATTCTGGGGGAAAACGGAAGCGGAAAGACAACTCTGATGAATATGATCTATGGAATTTATTATCCGGATGAAGGACATATTTTTGTAAATGGAAAAGAAGTAACGATCCGTTCACCGAAAGATTCCTATGAACTGGGAATCGGTATGGTACATCAGCATTTTAAACTGGTAGATGTACTGACAGTAGCAGAGAATATTGTTCTGGGACTTCCGGGAAAGGGAAAGCTGGACATGAAGAGGATCACAGAGGATATTCAGAAGCTGGCAGATAAATATGGCTTTGAATTGGATCTGTCACAGAAGATCTACGAAATGTCCGTTTCCCAGAAGCAGACAGTTGAGATCATAAAGATGCTCTACCGTGGCGCGAGGATTCTGATCCTGGATGAGCCGACCGCAGTTCTGACACCACAGGAGTCTGACCGGTTATTCGATATTTTGAGAAATATGAGAAAAGATGGATGTTCCATTATGATCATCACGCACAAACTCCAGGAAGTTCTGGCGTTATCAGACCGTGTGGCAATCCTCAGAAAAGGAAAGTATATTGATACAGTAGAAACAGCTCAGGCAAATGCACAGAGTCTGTCAGAGATGATGGTAGGCGGCAGAGTAGATCTCAATATCGACCGTCCTGAACCGGAGAATGTAAAGAAACGATTAGTGGTCAAAGGTCTGAACTGTAAAAACAAAGAAGAGGTAAAAACTCTGGATGATGTTGATCTGACAGTAAATGCAGGAGAGATTCTGGGTATTGCCGGCATTTCCGGAAGCGGCCAGAAAGAATTTCTGGAGGCAATTGCAGGACTCCAGGCAATAGAGAGCGGTTCGATCACCCTGCTTGATGACAATGGAAAAGGAACAGAGCTTGCAGGAATGGATTCTATCTCCATTAATAAAGCAGGGATCAGCCTTGCTTTTGTTCCGGAAGACCGTATTGGTATGGGGCTTGTGGGCGATATGGATATGACCGATAATATGATGCTCAGAAGCTATCGCAATGGCAAAAGTCCATTCCTGGATCGAAAAGGTCCAAAGGCACTGGCATTAAAAATTAAAGAACAGCTTGAAGTCATGACTCCAAGTATTTCTGCACCTGTCCGTCAGATGTCAGGAGGAAATGTACAGAAGGTTCTGGTAGGAAGAGAAATCGCCCAGAATCCGAAAGTGCTTCTGGTAGCTTTCCCGACTCGAGGGGTGGATGTCAATACCTCCCATGTGATCTACCGTCTTCTGAATGAACAGAAGAAAAAAGGGGTTGCAGTAGTCTGTGTTATTGAGGATCTTGATGTAGTTCTTGAACTGTGTGACAGGATTGCAGTGTTCTGCGGAGGTAAAATCAGCGGAATTGAGGATGGAAGAACTGCAACGAAAGAAGAAATCGGGCTTCTTATGACGAAGCATGAAAAAGGAGGGACACAGGCATGAAGAAAGAACCTTTCTTACAGGTAAGTAAAAGAAGAAACAAAGCCAGATGGCAGGAACGTCTTCTGATCCGTTTCATTGCATTGATCCTTGCACTGATCGTGTGCGGAGCGGTGATCGTTGCCCTGGTAAAGATGAATCCGGTGGATGTCTATAAGGCAATCTGGGATGGAGCAATGGGTTCG
>OGKX01001311.1_pt1 | contig 11084 bp, 6 predicted proteins | sample 1572541 | NCBI WGS metagenome assembly OGKX01 (sample SAMEA2581982, study PRJEB24529) | metagenome | biome: Human gut stool | place: China | collected 2011
GCTGTTTTTCTTCCTACGCCCGGCAGTTTTTGTAGCTCATCAATATCGGAGGGAACCACGCCTTTGAAATCCTCTATCAGCATTTTCGCCATACCTACCAGATGTTTAGCCTTATTGTTCGGGTAAGATACGCTTCGTATGTATTCAAAGACAACTTCCGGTGTGCTAGCCGCCATTACCTCGGGAGTCGGGAAAGCCTCGAACAGGGCAGGTGTGATCATATTCACTCGCTTATCCGTGCATTGTGCGGATAGGATTACCGCTATCAATAGTTGATAGGGGTCGTCATAATGTAGTTCAGTCTCGGCTACCGGTACGTTTTCCTTAAACCAGTTTAATACGCCTTTATACCTTTCTTCTTTTCGCATTGCTTTTTCGGTTTCTGTTTTTCGCATCCTAAAGGTATAACTTTTAATAGGAATATACAAGCGGAGATGTGCCAAAAATAAGATACACCCGAATTGTACGAATAAATAAAAAAGTACCGATCTCCTTCTTCCATCTAAGAGAGAAAGAAATCGGTACTTTTTTATTTATTATTCCCTAACGATCTGGTGGATATGTATAGATTCTTTTCCTATTGTGGTGATTTCTAAAGAAGAGAAATCCTCGAACATGGTTTTATTTAATTTGATGTAGCCTACGTTTCCTTGATAGACGATGTTTTTCTCGCCATCTTGGGAGAGGCCGGTGATGGATACCAGATTCTCGTTACTTCCGGAGAGGAAGAAAGATACGGCGTTGATATCATCACATTTTATATGAATCATTTCTCCCGGGTTCAAGTTCTTATACGTATCTAGGTTCATATCGTACATCATAAGAGCCTCATTGATTTGCGGGTCTTGTTTGGTTGTCGCCGTGAATCCTAGTACGTATAGCTCCATTTGCTGATCCGAGTTATTTCGCATACGGATATAACGGGCTTTCGGGTCGATGGTGCGGATCGTATCTTTAGCGTTTTCGGCGGACCACTCGAATACCCGTCCGGGTTGGTTGCTTTTCGGAAGATTGAAACAGAAGGATTCCGCTTCTTTCTGGATTTCCCAGCCGATACCCAGATATTGGTTAGGTTGTACCTTGACTACCTCGAATAGGGGAACGTAACCGACCGTATTGTCACCCTCGGCACAAGGCTGGCTCTTTAATTGGTCGATATTCGTGAATATGGAAGGGATGCTAACCTTCACCTCGTCCGGGGCGATACCGTCCGTAGATAGCAGGTTACGACCTGTCTGGCGGTATAAGTCTACGATGAAAGGGTGTAAGACTTTCGATCCGACTTTCACGCCTTTAGGCTGCGCCTTCTGGTTCAGCGTGCGGTTTATCAGTTTCATGCTATCTAGCAAAGCGGATGTTTCCAGATAGCGTTGCCACGTATAAGACCGGTCTTTCTCATACCAAGCGTGCGCCATATGCAGAGCGCTTGTTCCGGCTTTTCCTAAGAACTCGAATTGGATAAGCCATGGATTGATTTGCTCGATCAAGCGTTTATTGGGACTTTGGCTATAGATCATACTCGGGGAAGCCGTGATTTGAGCGAATAAGGTTCCCAGAAGATTCGCGCTTTGCTCCGGGAACGTGTTTTTCTTATATCCGGCGAGGAATGTCTGGATAGGAGCCACATAGTTAGCGGACTCTTCCCGGCGGTATTGATGTCCGTTCGGACCCGGATCGCAGTTATGCTCGCAGAAAATGCGGAAAGCCATGGAGGCCTCCGGCATGATGAAGTCGCAAGCGTCTTTCCATGCCTGTGTAGGATCGTAATTCTCGATATTCCAAGTGTACATTCCAACGCCGAATATAGCGACCTTGGAAGCCTCGGCGTATTCCATAGGATTGGATACGAATCCGGTCATGGTGCCGGCGGCTTGCGTATCTAGGCCGTAGGCGGGTCCCATCAACAAATGATCTTGGCAATAATCGCTTACGGGGAAGTTCCACCAGATATAGGCGGGACGACGGATACGGTTGTTTACCCACTCGACACCTTCTTTCGTGATATCGGCTACGACACGGTCTCCGGTCCACATGATTTGGATGGCGGGGTCGAGTTGGGTACCGAGGATATCCAGATAATCGGTCTTAGCCCATGAGCGGTTGTATTCGGTAGGGCACATGATCAGGGGCTGCACGTCGCTTTTCTTGCGGATAAACTCCTTATGGATGTAATTCAATAAGCCGGCTTGCTTTTCCGGGCGGGCTCCCTCTCCGGATATATCATCGAAGAAGACGGCGAAAGAGCGTACGCCCAAATCGTACATTTTCTCGAATTTGGAAAGGATGTTCATGCTGTCCGTCTGGTTCCATTGAATATCTTGTCCCGGGTGGATGGCCCAAACGAAGTTTACTTTGTTATGGGCGGCCTCTTTCGCTAGTTCCTTGATATGCTCGGCTTCCTCGGCGGGATACGGTTTGCGCCAGTTGGGGGAGCTGTGATAAGGATCATCTTTCGGACCATAGATATAGGTGTTCAGCTTGATCCTTCCGTAAAAGCGGATTTGCTCGATACGGTCGGCGTGGCTCCAAGGCTGTCCGTAGAAGCCTTCCACGGTACCCCGGAATAATACGTCCGGATAGTCCTTGATCGAGCAGAGAGGCAGGATCTTCTTACCCTCGTCATACTTGACCAATTGCTTGAGGGTTTGGGCGGCGTAGAACAAGGAATTATCGTCTACGATCCCGATCGTGATACCTTTTTTAGTGATCGTCAGCGTATAGGCACCCGAGCGTTGCATCTCCGGGGCTTTGTCTTTTAGCTTCTTGATCTCTAAGGGGAGGGATTTGCCGGATTTAGCGAAAGGTAGCGCTTCTTTAAGTAGTCTGACTGCGTCTGCGTCCGGATTATTTATGCCTCGTAGGGCGTATCCATGGGGCGGCGCGTATGTCTGGCTGGAGATAGTTACCTCTTGGGGCTCGGGGAAGATTCCTAGGGATAGCTTTTGGCTATGCGTTAGGTTACAAACGCCTAGAAGGAGCATGGTGGCGAGTAAATACTTTAGTGTCTTCATATACGATATGATTTAATGTTAACGTTCGTAAATGTATGAAATAATTAAACACGGAGCACACGGAATACACAGATTTGTTCCGTGCCCTCCGTATTTAGATCTTATAGGGAGAATAGCAATACCCGGTTATCCGGATTTGTCCATTCATGGATCAAGCTACGCACGTCGCTATATTCGGCGGGAGTGAACTGTTGCTTGTTCAACTCTATCGTACGTACCACCTCGATCGTATTTCCTCTTGGTGTGATCGTGCGGGTTACTTTACCAAAAGGCTTGCTTATCACTTGCTCTTGCGTGGAGGTCTGCAACTTCATGCCCTCGGCGGGAGTAACCGTGTATGTTACCTCTTCCCTGATTAGGGAGGGGAGTTCGAATAAGTTGGAACGCTTGCTGTTCAAGGCACTCATGCCCCAGCTATCGATTCCGGCGGAGATGGCTGGCAATACGCAGATGGCGAAACCGTCTTTTGCTTGATCGGCGGAGATGGCCACGGATCTACTTTCCTTAATCTGAATAGGTGTGGTCTCAATCTCAATGGAAGTTCCGGAGAGGGAGACTACCTTATCTAGTCCGCCACGATTTGTCAGCGGGGAGGCGGATAGGTATTGGTCTTTCCCATCGACAGTGGCTTTTACGGCTAGTGTCTGGATGGCAGCCAGCCCGCAAGCGTCCGTATCGAGATGGCCGGGATAGACGGCGAGGACTTCCGACGGGATTCCGGCGGCATTCAACATCACGTTCAAGAGCTGTGCGATCTCTAGCGGCGTACCGTAAGCACTGCGGAGAACGGTATCGATGTCACGGACGGTATAGCCGGTCATCGCCATGGGGATAGGACAGGTACTGAGATTGTTGAGTATATGGTCTCGGATGATGTTCACCTTCTCTTGTTCGTTACCGCTTTTATCGGTGAGGAATTGGGCGAAGGTTTTGCTCTCGTATCCCTGCGATTCCTTTAAGCGCTTATCCAAAGTGGCTAAGGCCGCTTTACCTGAAGGATAGGTAGAGGCTACCAAGTGGGGTGAAGCCTCACGGTTCTTTGGTTGGAAAGCCTCACGGGAGGAAGCGGGAATGTTCCGTAGTGTCCAGTGTACCTCCTTTATACCGTCATGGCTCTCTTCCACGGCTTTTACGGGGGAGCCGTATAGACCGCAAGCCAAGGGGGTCCCTTCCGGTACGGAAATAGAGACCTTGCATTCCTTCACGGGAGAGGTCTCTTGTAGTCGCTCGTTGATATCCAGAGCCGGATAGTAGCCCGGTTTTGTGATAATAGAGTAATCCAAGTAAATCGTGGCCCCAAGTTCTAGGCCAGTGTGTACCACGACCATTTCCTTGAGTTGGTTATAGGCCGGAGCGTCGGCGGCGAAACGGGGCAGGACCTCCACGAAGGCGTTATCGGGTGTCTTTACGATCGTACCGTCTTTCTGCCTCGTATAGGATGAGTGAATCTTCAGTGTTTGGAAATCGGGATTGTAGACGATAAAACTCTCGCCATACGTGCTATTCATTGCGGTATGCGTGAAGAGCGTCAACTCCATGGAGGATCGATATTCTTGGCTGCCGTCGGCATGCAAGGTCCAAGCTTTCGATACTTTCCCGTACTCAGCCTCCGATGCGGCGAATGAAGTAACCGTCATCGCTAACAAGCTTAGGAGAAGAATCAGTTTATAGGTTATCTTAATCATTGTCTTTCTTTTTTTATTTCTTGATAATCAAATAGTCACCATAACTCTTATAGGCGTTCACGGCGGAACGGAAGCCTTTCCAGTCGGCTGCGTCGTAGACACGCTTCTTCAACGCTAGCTTCTGGCGCAAGACGATGTTCCGGTCGCCTTCCTGTGAAAGGGAACCTTCGAAATCGGCCGCATTGCTTCGCAGGGCGTCATTCTTCGGGGCGTTCAGGAGGGTATAGCCTTTGGGGAGACGGATGGTCTCATCTTGTTCTACCAAACGGGAGCAAGCGTCCTTGAATCCATACGCACGGTTTTCCGGTTTCGTATCGATACGCAAGAAACTCTTCACTTGATTGTAGAGGTTATTCATGACTAGCGGCTTGATAAGCATCTGGTCTCCGGCGATGATCGCATAATCGGGGATCTCATAAGAGAACGTGATCTTGATAGGGGCCGCTTGATAGTTCTTCGGGTCCTTACCGTAATCTACACGAAGCAGTTTGGCGTTGGGGGATACGGCCAGCAATTGCTTCTCCATCGTGTTCTGCCAGTCGGATTGCCATCCGGTGGTGAAGATGCGGCGGATATTGCTGTCGGACTGTCCCTCGGCGGTGATCGTGAATTGTCCGCGGAGCGTGCCTTTCTCGTCTAGGCGGTTGTCAGCGTGGATGCGGACGTAGTGGTTTTCTGGGGCGGAGACAGGGGTCAGGCAGAGGTCGGAGCCTTCGGGCACACCCGGGAGGTAGTTCTGCTGTTGCTCGGCGCTACTCCATAATTCTCGGCAGAAAGGAACCCAAGTCGGGTCGAGAGGCATATACGTGCCGCTAGCCAGTTTTACCACCGCCACGCAATGGTTGAAATGGTCGGCGGGGATGCTTTCTACACGGCTTCCCGCCATGGTCATCGCCGGGTAAGCCTCGAATCCGGCCATGCGGAGGAAGGCGATCAACGTACCGGCGATATCCTTGCAGACACCGCAACGATCGGTATAATTCATCTTTAGGTTGTGAAGCGTGAAACCCTCGCCTTTACCCATCGAGATTCCGGAGTAACGGATGTTATCGGCTACCCAGTGGGTCAATACGGCTATCTTCTCCATTTCCGTCTTCTTGCCTTTGATCAGCTCGTCTACCTTCCTTTGGGCTTCCGGGATCGCGGTAAAGCTTCCGTAATCCTCGTTAACCTTATTGAACCATACGGATTTATCTTCCCAGCGGGGCGTGCTGGACATCATGAGCTTCGGGGCAGCGTCGAATAGGTCTACCATATTCGGTTCCTTGGCGAAAGGAAGGATATCGTCGGAGGCGAAGGTATATACTTTCCGTCCATCCTCATATCGCATGGAAGAGGTACATTCGCCTTGGTAGAACTGGAATTGCAACTCTTTCTCCATCGGCATGGATACCCGGTATACCTTACGCACGGTAGGCTCGGTAGCCCAGAAGGGGACGATATCGTAAAACTGTCCCCGCATAGGAGGGATGAAACGCTCGTCGTCGCCCGCCGTCAGCAAGGCGTAGGTGAAACCTTTCTTGGCGATCTCGTACTCCACGACATCTCCCGGTTGCAGGCGGCCCACTTCCAGCATGATCTGCCGGGCGCCCCAGTAGATGGCACGTGCGGGGGCGGCATAGTCGCAAGCCCCAGTCACGTCGAGATTGATCACGTCGCCATTCGCACGGTAGATCGTGGCGTAACGAAACTCGGCATGCGCCGTCAGCGGGTCGTAATCGTATTTGATGATACGGTTGGCGACGGCTCCCTTGGGAGTCTGTACCTTAAAAGCCTTGCATACGGCGAAAGCCCCCGAGCCGGTAGGTTGTACCGTGACGGCGGTGCTGTCCAGCAAGGTGACGCAGTCGTATCCTGCGTAGGCTTGCGATTTCTCCAAGGTAGGATCTTGCGGGTATCGGCAAGAATCCTGCCCGTACATAGGCGATAAGGCCAATAGGGAGACCGCGGTGATTGTTAGAATCCTTTTCATGTTTATAGTGTTTTTGTGATGATATTTCTCGCTAGCTCCCGGCAGGCGGCACGATCGATCTTGCCGCTTCCGGTTTGGGGGATCTCGCTTGCCTCTATGACGTGCCTTGGACGGAGGTACTTGGGCAGGCTGGCGAGAGCCACTGTCGATACCTCACATGATAGCTGCGCGGAGTCGCTCATGATAGCTTTCATGTGTGGTGTCACCCGAGGGGGTGATACCGTTTCACATGACCTTGGGGCGATTAGTAAGACTACCGCCTCTCCCAACCGAGGGTCGGGGGCGGCGGTGATGGCATAGGGGAGGTCTAGGTAGGGCCGTAGCCGCTCTTCCACCTCCTCGATCTGTATTTTGATTCCTCCGCTATTGATGATATTATCTTTCCTTCCGATAATGGCGAACCTCCCGTCCGGCAGCAGGCGGGCGACATCGTTCGTCACCAGCCGCTCGTCGCAAACCAATGGGGCGTCTATCACCAAGGTATTGTCCGGCGACAAGGATAACGTCACCGAGGGGAAGGGATGGTAATAGGGCGAGGCTTCCGGCCCGTTCAGCCGGCGCAGGGCGACGTGAGACAGCGTCTCCGTCATTCCGTAGGTGGAATAAACAGTGTTTGGCATCTGCCGTATCTCCTGTTCCAAGGCCGCGTCGATCGCCCCGCCGCCGATAATCAGGATATCCGTTTGCTCCAGCCGTTTACGTTCCTCGGGTACTCGCAACGTATTGTAAACCTGCAAGGGGATCATGGCGGCAAAGCGCAGGGGCGTATCCCCCCAATCCGCCAACGGGTGTCCGGAGGGTTCACGCACCTCCAGATCCAGTCCGGCGTATAGGGAGCGGACCACCATCATCTTTCCGGCTATATAGCGCAGGGGCATACATAACAGGGCCTTGTCGCCCTTCTTAAGACCCAGATAATCGCAGGTAAGCCGGGCGCTGTTCAGCATCCGGTCCTTGCGCACTCTCATCCGCTTGGGCGTACCGGGGGAGGTCTGGACTTCCAGAAAAGGGGAGGGATCGTGCCATTCAGCTAAGAATGCCTGTAAATCTTCTTGTATCGGCATAGGTCAAAGGTCGTTGGTGAACCAGATGGTGTCTCCTTTTCGTTGGATCAACCGATGTTTATCATCCTTGAAAATCTCGCCGGTTCCCAGACCTTGCGGTAGCGGGTTACCTAACGTGGCGCACCATTGGGCGATAGCGTTCAGTCCGATTTGCGATTCCAGAGCGGAGGTGACCCACCATTTAGGTTGTTCAGGGGTACTCCCTAAGATAGCTTCCGCTAAGTGAATCCATTCCGTACATCCGGAGATACCTCCGTGGAGGGAAGGCTTTAATATAATGTATTGGGGATGGATAGTTTCCAACAACCGCCGTTTCTCGTCCGGGGCGTTACAGCCGATCAGTTCCTCGTCGAGAGCGATGGGAAGGGGTGACTCTGCCGCAAGGTGTGCCATTTCTTCCAACTGCCCGGCACGGATAGGCTGCTCGATGGAATGTAAGTCCATCTCGGCGAGCCGCTTCAGTTTATCCATCGCCTCCGGGGGAGTGAAAGCGCCGTTGGCATCTACCCGAAGCTCTATTTCCTTGGCGGAGAAATGCGTGCGGATATGTTTCAATAAAGAGAGTTCCCGGTCGAAATCGATAGCGCCGATCTTCAGCTTGACGCAGCGGAAGCCCTCCTTCATCTTTTCCTCTACCTGTTCCAGCATGTACTTATAATCGCCCATCCAGATCAGTCCGTTAATGGGGATGCCCGCTTGCCCCCGCGAGAAGGGCGTGTCGTAATGCCGCCAACCACCCTGTTCATAATGACGCATGGCCATTTCCAATCCGAAAAGGATGGATGGGTAATGGCGCAAAGATTCGGTGTCAACATATCCCTTCTGTTCCAGATCGAGGCAAGCCTTGGATAACGTGATCTCGTAATCCACTCCATAATCGCAACTGAGATCCGGCAGGGGGGCACATTCTCCGATACCAATAACCGAGGGTTCGTCTTCCTTGCGGATTCGGACCTCCCACAATTTCCGGGTCGTGTAAACACCCCGTGAGGTTCCTGCCGGTCGCTTGAAAGTCAAGCACCGGGGAACCACCTCTGTTTTATAAAACCTCTCCTTCACCATTCATTCTCAATTTTCAATTCTCAATTCTCAATTCCCTTTACGGGAACTTCGGGTAATCCTCGAAGCGTGGACGGCGTTTCTCCAAGAATGCCTTGCCGCCTTCCTGCGCCTCGTCCGTCATATAGTAAAGCATGGTAGCGTCTCCGGCCAACTCTTGTATACCGGCCTGTCCGTCCAACTCGGCGTTCAAGCCCGCCTTGATCATGCGCAAGGCCAACGGGCTAAGCAACATCATCTCCTCGGCCCATTGAACGTACTCGTCCTCTAATTTATCCAAGGGGACTACCTTATTTACCAGACCCATATCCAAAGCCTCCTGTGCATTGTACTTGCGGCATAGGAACCAGATCTCACGGGCCTTTTTTTGTCCGATCACACGGGCGAGGTAAGAAGAGCCGAACCCGGCGTCGAAGCTACCCACACGAGGGCCTGTCTGTCCGAAGATAGCGTTCTCGGAAGCGATCGTAAGGTCACAAACCACGTGCAATACGTGTCCGCCGCCGATAGCGAAACCGTTCACGGCTGCGATGACGGGTTTCGGGAGAGAGCGGATCTGCTTTTGTACGTCCAATACGTTCAAGCGAGGTACGCCGTCTTTACCCACGTAGCCGCCACGTCCTTTCACGTTCATATCGCCTCCCGCGCAAAACGCCGTATCTCCGGCTCCTGTCAGAACGACTACGTTAATGTCCGGACGTTCCCGGCAGATGTAAAAGGCGTCGCTCATCTCCGTGGTCGTAGTCGGGGTAAAAGCGTTGCGATACCGTTCCCGGTTTATCGTAATGCGGGCGATGCCGTTGTAGAAATCAAATAAGATCTCCTCGTATTCCTTGATGGTTGTCCATTCTCTTTTCGTTTCCATATATTATATGTTTTGTGCTTGGGATGAATTTTTTAGTTGATGATAATATTCCTTGAGCAATCGTACGTCTTCCGCTTTGTCCGTGAAAACCTCCATGAATAGGGGATGTTCGCTCGGTTGCTCCGTTTGGGTAAAGGCGCTCATCGCAGCTGCCAACTCCTCGGCGTTATGAACGGCGGAGTAGGAGAATCCCCTGAGGTCTGGTGGGAGGCGGTGACGTAACGGTGCGTACGCTCGTTCATCTTGAATCCTGGCAAGGCTTGGAAGATCTCACCACCTCCGTTGTTCAAGAGCAGGATACGAAGGTTATTGTGCAAGTTTCCGTTCCACAACGCATTCATATCATAGAAGAAACTAAGATCGCCTATAACGATAAAGTTTAGTTTTTGCGAGGCCGAGGCGTATCCGATAGCCGTAGACAAGGAGCCTTCGATCCCGCTCGTACCTCGGTTACAACAAACCTCAACCGTCTCGGGTACGGTGTACAATTGTGCGTAACGTACGGTGGAGCTATTCCCCAGATGCAAGGCCGATTCAGCCGGAAGCGAACGTATCAAACCACCGATCGCCGCCATTTCGGAGTAAGCGAACTCCGGCTCCGGCAGATTCCGGGATTTATATTCCCAAGCCTTCGGATATTCAATCTGCCTATTCTCCAGCATATAAGCGATTTTCTCCAGAAACTCGAAAGCGTCCATCTCGATCACCGTGGTCAGGCTACCGAATAAATCCGCTACCTCCCCATCCAATGAGACATGCCAATGCTCCTTAGGCGGGTGTTTCCGCAAAAACTCTTTCAGCCGCTTGGAGACAATATGGCCGCCGTAGGTGATCACGAGCTCGGGAACCAGCTTCTCTTTTTCCTCCTCTGGGGTAGCGTACAGGATGGCGTCGAAATTCTTGATCGGCAATCCCGGTACGATACGGTTGCCGATGTGCTCGGAGAGCCAAGTGAAATGTTTGTATAGTAACTTACATATTTTCTTCTCGAAGAGATAGATCAAACTCATTTGTCCCGCTATCATCATTCGCTTGCTATATTTGTTCAAACGCTCGATCAGATCGTCATATTTCCGGTCGTACACGTTTAGGCCTTGATAACGGGTGATTACCCGTACCTTCGGCAATTCGGGTGTCGTGAACTGAAATAAAGGCTCGGAGATCGGGACGTTGATATGAACCGGCCCTTTGCCGTGATGGTTCAGTTCCAACAAAGCCTCGTTGATCAATCGATTACAATACCATTCATCTTGATCCGTATGTATTTCCGGTAGCTGTACCGATTTCTTCACCAGCGAGCCGAACACCCCGGGTTGCGGCAAGGTCTGTCCGTCCATTTGCCCGATCCATGCGGCGGGGCGGTCGGCGGATATCACGACAAGCGGAACTTTCTGATAGAAAGCCTCCGCTACCGCCGGATGTATATTC
>OGKX01001317.1_pt1 | contig 11042 bp, 12 predicted proteins | sample 1572541 | NCBI WGS metagenome assembly OGKX01 (sample SAMEA2581982, study PRJEB24529) | metagenome | biome: Human gut stool | place: China | collected 2011
TACTAGGCTAATGAAACCTCTGTGAGACCTCCACGCTTAAGGTGCACGCTCTTTCTCTCCATATATCCGCCGCATCTACTCTGCTACTACAAATGTGGTAGTTATTAGACTTTGTTGCTTTTGGCCAACTTATCTCTCGTAGCCTAGCCTTATATGCGATTTCTGTCCGTCGGACCAGAGATTCGCTTACAGCTTCCTTCAGATTCCACCTCACGGTAGACACCCTTGCTGTTCGGCTATACATTTCCCACTACCTGGGCATGTTCGGGACTTACACCCGTTAGAGCGCGCCCATGGCGCGCAAACAAAGAAAGCACCAACCTCACGGCTGATGCTCCTATATAAAACAAAATTATTTTTTATTATAATATTTTATCAAGACCAGTAATTCTATCTTGAATAATCCCTTTAAACAAATTTCCTCCTTTCAGATTTATGCTTTTTGATTTAATTTCTATTTTTCCTTCATACTTAGTTAAGTCAATTTGTGTTTCAAACGTGCAAGCACTAAAAATTATTTTTACATCCGATGGTTTAAATTGTTCAGCTATTATATTAATGTTTTTAATAAGGCATTCCTCAAAAATCATCTGATCTCCATTCCGGAAATCAATATTAATATGCTCAACAAAACATCTAATAAATCTACACCGCTTCCGCGAAGTCAACTCCATTTTTTTGACAATACAATCTCTAAATAATACGCTATTATCCTCTTCAATTTTTTTAGTTTTCATATTTACATCATTAAATTCGCATAAATCAAATGTTATTTTGCCTTGCAATTCTGAATCTTGTAGAGAGGTATCCATTAATTTGCACTGCATAAATCGTGAATCTCGGATGACGCTTCCTTTAAAATTAAAATGTTTGAGGTTTACACGTTTCAAGAAAATATCAGTTAACACATTTCGCATAAAATATCGCTCTACCGTAAATATTTCTTTACTAGACATGTTTTCGTGTGAATATGTTTTATACGCATTTACATAAAAAATCATTTCTTTAAATATATGCCCATATTCATCCGAAAAAGTATTCTTACACAATTTAAAGAACAAGATATACATCATCAAGATTTGCGCAAATGTTTCCCCTATTTCTTTAGCATTTTTTCCCGCGACATCTATACGATTTCTAATATCTCTATTCAAAACAAAGGATCTCAAATATACCCTAAGAGCTTTTTTATCGCCCGATGTGCTGATTTTATAAAGAACATAATCTATTACTTGTGGGTAAAAATCGATAACATCCAATCTGTCTAAATCGCATAAATCAAACGCTTCTTTTTCCGCCAATTCCATCAACTGTAAATATATCCTCTCTGATGCCAACGAAAACAATATATTTACATCTGTAAAAAAAATAGTATTACCAACAACCTTCAAAAAATAGCAATTAATAAAGTTAGCCTTATCAATACTTTCTGATTTAAGTTGATCAAAGCACTCCTTTGTTGCTTGTGAAAAATCTTCAAATGTTATGCAAAATTTATGCTCTTGCAATTTTTCTGCTAATAGCGGTTCATCGTCTAATACTTGTAGTGGGTTAATAATACTCCGAATTCTATTAGAATTTGTATTCAAAATATCATATGCTATTTTCTGCAATAAATTTTTATATTTTTTTACATTGTCTGAAATTACATTCGCTCTACCTAAAGCCTCATAATGGTATTTCCCTTGTATTGTTTGATCTATAAATTTTTCATAATAATAATAATAATATCCCTCATGTGCTTTTATCTCTTTTGTTTCCTCATACTGTTTAATAAATGCATACAAAAACAGCGGATTATGGAGTGCATTTGTTATTTTTTTATTTTCATCTTTTATTATTCTCTTATTCAGATATACACCATTTTTCATAGGATATTTATCTATCCAGTTATTCACATCAGCGGCCTCAAACCAGGAGGCTTTTAAAAACTTCATCTCCTGATGGTTCTCCGTGTAATAAAAGAATTTTTCTGCAACCGAATCTTCTTTAGTATCACCTATATATGCATACTCACGTGATCCAACTACAAAAGAAATTCTTTTATTTCTCTTTAAATAATTGAACATGCATCCTATAAAAGTTTCGAGTAAGCTTATGTCGGATCCAGTAGAATGTGCAACATTTAAATCATCCAATGCATCAATAAGAATAATAGCATCTACATCACAAACACAATCAAAAAACCGATTAAATTCAAACTCACGTCCGCTACAAACAGTTTCGACTAAATCCCTCGCATCAAAGGCATAAACCACTGTTCCTCTTCTTCTATATTCAAGATATAGGCGTTTCAATAATGTTGTTTTTCCACTTCCATAGGGCCCTGTAACTAACAAATACCTTTGTCTATTAATAAGATCAATAATATTATCGAAACTTTGAATATGAGAGCTAGCTTCTTTTGATTCAATTTCAGTAATATAATAATTATTCAGCGTAAACACCGTTTCAACTTCACAATCATCACTCTCAAACAGATAAAAATACCTTTCTTGCTTTTGTTGTAATAGTTCCCTATCAAGAACCTCCTGTGTCCGCATATTTTTTACAACCTTATCTGAAATATGCTCTACAATTGAATCTGGAAGTTTCTTAATCTCATCCTGAATATTCGCAAAAATATTCATCGAAATCCAACATTCTAATTCTTTATGAATTGTAATAAGATTGAGTATTTGGTTTCTGAATTTCTTTATTGCTACTTCAGGAATATTAGTGATCTTATAATCAAAATATTCTTTTTGCTCTTCCGAACACACGAATAATTCCTTAATTTCTTCTGTTGAATAAAATCGTTCTCTAAATTCTTCAGTTAGAGTAACGTAATTTCTTCTTACCACATCTATTGAATTAAAGGAGATAAAAATATCCTCTTCATTTTCTTCATCATATAAAATATCATACAAATCTTCCGAAGCGTTTTTTTCAAATAGATCAATTACATTTTCTGCTTCCAATTCCTCACATATGGCTTCAAATAAAGAAGAGTAAAAGCTTAACTGATATACAGTTTGCATTCTGATATACATTTCTTTGTCATATTTTTTTGATGCAAATAAATCATTAAGAGCCGATCCTAAGATATTAAAAACACCAGCTCCAACAAGTGTAGCACCTGTGGCAATTTCATTAATAAATGAGTGATATCCCGTATATTTTGCAAATGTTACTGGTAGAAAAAGCATACCACCTATGCAAATATTCTTGACAAGACTTTTAAGTTTACTACTTCCGCATCCATCTATATATTCACAAATATCATAAAATGATATCTGTTTTCCTTCAAAAGTTTTTTCCATTATATTTTATCCGCTAATCATCAAGTAGACAATCAGAACTGTCCTTTCTGTTTAATCTCAAAGTGTTAGGCTTCTTTAATTCTCCTAACACTTTGATTCTACCATAAAAACTTATCAATCAACATCAGAATTTATCAAAATCTTCCTGCGTTGCAATCTTCTGATATTTCACACTGTCATTGCTCTTCTCTGACCAGATATCAAGAACCAGGCCAATACTGAGTCGATCCAAATCAGAAATGGAAATCCCAATCTCTATACAGCGCAGGAGGAATAACGGAGTTGTCATCTCCCTGCTACTTTTTGGAAGTTTTTTTTAGACTCAATATCTGTCTGGAGATTGGAGCCCCACAGTTCCAGAATCTCCGGTAAAATCTCATAAATGGAGAACATTTCGAACTGATCCAGCCATTCATCGATGTTGCTCGGAATACTGTTGTCCGCATGATAAGCCATCACATAGGCAACATTCTCGAAGATCTCCAAATCATCGATCTGAAATTCTGCTCCTTCGTTTGCTTTCCCCTTATAGGATTTTTCCAGCTTCGCCAGATCCTTAAAAATATCTCTACCAAATTTCAAACGATATAATCTCGGAATGGTGGCAGAGAAGCGAAACATTACCTCCACTCCATTCACATTCACTGTTTTCTGTAACATCCTTTCGTCCTCCTTACTCAGTCTCTTCGCTACCCGCATCTACTGCAGGAGCATAGACCGTTTTGTACCAGTTTGCATAAGCATTCGCATCTGTGGTATCTCCGGTACGGCTCTTTACCAGGCCATCTTCTCTCGGATCCGCTTTCAGCGTCAGTTTCTCTGTTCCAGGCTCGATGCTCTCCTCCTTGGTTTCGGATTCGATCGAAGGACGAGATGCTGTGCAGTTATACATCACATGACGGATTGCCCTTGCATCACCATCAAACTCAAACAGAAGAGCAAACTTCTCTGTCTGCGCAAAGTCTGAACGCTCCACCAGGACACCATTCTTATCCAACTGCTCTCTCAGGATCTCGGTACGGAACCATTCTGGAATCAATGCGATCTCAAGCTCACCGCTGTATCCGTTATTGGCTACCGAACGGAAATACACGATACCATCTGCATAAAACGGATTGGTATCTCCTTCTGCGTCCAAGCTGATACTTACTGCACCAGGGATAGCCTTTGGAGTTTCATATTTGTAGGATGTAACTCCATCTACGGTTTCTGTGGTCAGCTTAGCAGCATGGACATTTTTCAAATTATATTTAACTTTATTTCCCATGACTCTTATGCCTCCATTTCAAAGGAATATAGGACTTCATATAGTTTCTCGCTATCTATCCACACCTCGGATCGATCATAAAAAATGCCATGCTTATCCAGCACAGCTTCCAATTGATGCTCTATCTCCAGGTCCTTGCTGTCAGTATAGAGCTCAATATGCACTTCATTGATTTTGTAATACACTCTCCCGTCTGCACCAAAGTGATTGGTACCGGGAAGCAAATAGCAGATAAAAGGTGGATCCGGAGATTCACCCTCTGCAAAATGATCATAGGCAAACGGGATCCCCGCTTCCCCTAAGATCTGCAGTAATTTATCCATTCCGAATACACCTCTCAATCTCTTGTTCCAATTGCTGGATTCCTGATTGCTCCGCTGCAGCAATGTGAGGTCTGGCAGCCACCCTGCCTCCACCCCTTTTTGCATGACCATGCTCCAAAAGATGTGCCAACTGATACTGGTTTCTGGAATGAACCGTCACCTCCAAGGAATGAGCGGTTTCCTTTGTATTCTTTGTGGCCCAGCTCTTTTTATAAGCACCGGTTGCAGAGGGAGCTCCCGCCTGTGTTTCTGTTTTGACGGTCTTGGCAGCCTTTTTTACTGCGGACTTCACACCATCTGAAGTCAAATTCGCATATTCATTTAGCTGCTTCATGACCGCACTTGCCATCTGATCGACGGAGACTCTTCGACTCATGCCTACCGCCTCGCTTTCTTCACACCGAACTTAAGTGCTTTTCGCTTATGATTCATGTGATCAATATTGGTGATGTTATACAGCTCATCGCCACATACAATCCGAAAATCATCGGTGGTTACCGCTGCCACATCTTTACAATATCGAACAGTAAATGCAGCTGTTCCCGTTGGAATTGTCTGACCGGCAGTAGCAGTTTCCGTACCACTTTCTCCACTGATCGTGGCATAGCAGGAAAAATAATCCTCCCATGTGTTTTTCCGGTTTCCAATTTTGTCTGAGACAATCACATTTTTCTGAAAAGTGATCCTGAGATTTAATAATGCAATGTTCATTTAAAATCCCGCCTTTCGATCTCCCTCCAGAAGTGTCCGGAGTGTAAGCGTGAGTGCATGATGATCCGCTTCTTCTCGATGCTCATAAAGGTATGCGATAGCATACATCACTGCCATCCTTCCCTTATCGGAATCCGAAAGAACCAGGATATCATCGGTACGAATAATATCCATACACAGGCTTTCCGCAGCAGTAATCAGGTCTGTCAACAATTGATCATCTTCGGAAAAATCCACTCGTAAATACTGCTTCATCTCTTCCAGTGTTACGATCATCTGTCGCACCTCCTAAAATAGCGGTGACAGATTTACTCTATCACCGCCATACGTTTTTTCCTTAGCCTGCTGCAGTCCCCTTCATCTGAAGAACTTTGATTGCTTCCGGAAGGATCAGCTTACCATCTACACGCTTGGATGCAAGGAAGCCAACCTGACCGTAATCGGCATATCTTTCATTCAGACGCTTAAAGGTAATACCCTGACGATCCCCGATCCAGTAGTAAGAAAGATCTCCGAACATGACAACCTTTGCACCGGAGGCAATTTCCGGAACATAAGGAGAAGTCAGAATCTTCTTGCCCATGAGGGTTTCATGCTCTCCTTCATGGAGTGCAGGCTGCCAGAGATACTGACCATTGGAATCCTTCAGCTTACGAACTGCACGAACGGTTGCATCGTTTAATACCCAAACGGCATTCTTACGATAAGGAGCCTTGATACTGTAATACAGATCAATGATCTCATCTGAAGTGATCGCTTTATCACTGGCTACAGTAACACCTATATCCGCACCACCCTTCTTGCTCAGAATTCCAGTCGGCTTCTTGCTGCCATCGCCTACCAGGAATGCCTCCTCTTCCTTCGCTCCGATTCTGCGGGCAAACTCCTCCTGGAAGTATTTTTCCAGATCAAATGCAGAATCATTTAACAGCTCCTCAGAAACCTTGATAATGGTACCAACCTTATGAGCATCGATCTGCTCCTGGCCAAATACATCATCGCCATCTCCGTAAACACCACCTTCATCGATCCAGTTTGCGGTTCCCTTTGTGGTCACCACCGGGATCTTATGCACACCATTGGATGTAGTAAACACATGTGCATTCGGACGAATGCAGCTCTCTTCCTCCAGTCCCTGAACCAGAGTATTCTCAAATTCATCCGGTACCAGATATCCACCTTCTGTATCCACTCCCTCAGAAAGAGCATTTCTGACTTCGTAAGATACACCACCTTTGGCGCGTACCTGGTTCCAAAATGCTGCTTTATAAGAATCGGAGGCTCGTCCAACTTTCTCCTCTTTCTTTTTATTCTCCGGCTTTGTTGTAATCGGAGCAGATACCGGAGCTGCCATCTCACGCTCCATTGCATCCATTCTCTCCTGACGTTCGATCTCATGGCCCAGATCTACGATCTCCTGCTCCATAGCCTCATAGGTTTTGGTATCTTCCGGAGAGAGAATTCCCTTATCGTTACGATGGGAATCTAAAAACGCTTTTGCCTTATCCCAACTCTTTGCACGCTGTGCTCTCAGTTCATTAATCTTAGACATTGTAATAATCCTCCTTAAGGTTTGATCAAATTGAGCCTTTTGGTCAGCTCGTCAATAGGTGTTCCCATCTGTACCTCTGGCTCGGTCTTTTTCACCGGCGTCTGGTAATATGCCTCCAGACGATTCCATAGATGGGTTTCAGTTTCCTTTGCAGAAAAAGCAAATGCTCCCGGATCGAAGTTCACTCGCTTCTCATCGTTCAGCACATCATCTGCAAATCCATATTCAATTGCCTTTCCTGCATTCATCCAAGTTTCAGAATCCATCAAATGAGATAACTTGGCTCTGGACATACCGGTACGAATCTCATACGCATTCAAAATGCTCTCTTTCACTTCGTTCAGCATGTCGATTGCTTTTTCCATGTCCTGGTAATTCCCGTAGGCCATGGTCATCGGATTATGGATCATCATCAGTGCAGTGGGAGCCATCAGCACTTCCGTACCTGCCATCGCAATGACAGAAGCGGCACTGGCAGCAATTCCATCAATCTTCACTGTGACGTTATCCTTGTAATCCATAAGCATGGTGTATATCTGACTTGCAGCGATACAATCACCACCAGGTGAATTCAGCCATATCGTTACCGGTCCACTCCCTGCAAAGAGCTCATCATGAAACATCTTCGGTGTGACATCGTCATCAAACCAAGACGTCTCTGCGATGGTTCCGTACAGCTCAAGAACTCGTTCCGATTCTGGTTCTGCCTGGTTTTTCCAAGTCCAGAACTTCCTCTGTTTGTTCATCAGAACTCTCTTCCTCCTTCTCGCTATTATTTGCATAGGCCGCACCAGCCTGGTTCAAAGGCATCATATTTCCATTGACCAGATACAGATCTCCTCCCAATTCTTCTGGGATACGATCCAGGTTCTCCAGGCCTCGGATATCATTTGCACTCATCCAGCCATTTTGTCTGGCAATTGCATATCCACTCATACGACTTGCGTAATCTCCACGAAGCAAACCTTCCACATTAAATTTGAAGAAAATGGACTTCTTCTCCTCTTCCGAAAGCAACGCCCGGTACAAGGACTGCTCCCATCGGATCACCCACGGATCCAACGTGTATTTCACAAATTCGAGAGATTGCTGCTCAATATTAGAAAAGCTCGACTTCTCCAGGTCCCCAACCATGTGTGGAGGAACTCGGAAAATTCGAGCAATCTCATTGATCTGAAATTTTCTTGTTTCCAAAAACTGTGCCTCATTCGGTGAAATCGAAATTGGCGTATACTTCATACCTTCTTCCAGGACGGCGATCTTGTTTGCATTGGCGCTTCCCCCAAAAGTCTGTGTCCAGGATTCTCGTACCCTGGACGGATCCTTAATGGTTCCCGGATGCTCCAACACACCAGATGGCGCTGCTCCATTCGCATAGAACTTGCTTCCATACTCTTCCGCAGCAATCGCAAGACCAATCGCATTCTTTGCCATTGCAATCGGTGAATATCCGACCAATCCATCAAATCCAAGTCCAGGAACATGAAGGACATCCGAAGCATCCAAATACACGGTACTGCCTTCCATCGTCGGTGCATCATCGCTGTTCTTCTGGTATTTGTAATACAGCTGCCCCTTCTCATCACGATCCACGGTCATACGATCTGGCATCAGTGGATACAGGGCGATGACTTCTCCCTTACCATTTCGGATAATCTGCGCATAGGCATTTCCCCACAAGAGAAGGTGCGTCATCAAAGTTTCCCGAAAGACAAAGGATGTCATTTCCGGATTCGGTTCATCATGAAGTAAAAAATACAATGGATGATCCAGAGCTTTCTCTTTCCCACCGTTGTCGTTATATCGATATACATGAAGCGGCAAACTTGCGACAGCTTCCGACAAAAATACTAACAAAAATAACCCCTTCTTCATTAAGTAGTTTTTTCGCCACCTTTAGTCTTTTTTCGATAAAAGAAAGCCACTTTGAATGCCTATAGGCATCCTCTTTAGAAATTCTGCTGTCGTCGTAAGTAAGGCTATTATTTGTATTATATGGAGGATCAATATAAATCACATCTATACGTCCCTTATAAGTTTTCTCCAGCAAATACAAGCTATGTAAATTATCGCCTTCCAATAAAAAGTTCATCGGTTTTTCTAGATCAACAACTATTTTTCTCTCCTCGTCTTCTTCAAAAACTGGAACATTTTCCACCATCTGCTGATCTACTAATTCGTTATGTTCTTCCCAGATTAAACCGTACCTTTTTTCATCTATATAGTTTTCTATTTCATTTATTGCTTTAATCTGATCATCAGAAAAATTTGCTGTTATTAACTCTTCAAGGAATGCTTTCATCCTATCTCTTTTTATTTGACTTAAATTTGCCATGAATTCTTTCCTTTCTATTTTTTTGCGTTTACTCTTCCACAATAATATCGCATATCACACTCAAGACACCTTTGTATATTCTTGCTTTTGGCCGAGAAATCATGTTTTTCTATTTTTTCTACAATCCGAGAAAATTCATACATCATACCATCGATTTTTTTATCATCTTTATTGAAGATAATAATTGGATTCTCATTTTCTCCCACATAATACAGTTTCATTTTAGAAACGTTCACATCATATTTTCTTTCTACCAATCGCGCGTATACTTGCAATTGTTTTTCATATGTTTTAATGATATCCGTCTCGAGATCATCTGGTTTTTTTCCTGTTTTGAAATCTACGATCTCAACAGTTCCATTACTACCGTCAAGCATATCAATTTGTCCATTCAGAATGTAGTTTTCCATTGGATAGCTCAATTTAACCTCAGCTTCCAGTAGTTGTCCCCACATGTCTTTAGAGTTTTTATAATAATTTTTTATACACCTTAATGCAGCTGCCTTTGCAGACGGAGCCAGATAACTATGTTGTGTCAAAACAAGACTTTGGTAATTTTGCTCAAACCAATTATCGATATTTTCAGGAATAAATTGCTGCCTGTTATCAAGTATTGCATCATGAATATCTTCTATTGTTTGATGTACAAGCGAGCCAAACATTGTAGATCCAATACGCACTTCACTGAAGCCAAGCTCTCTGAACATTTTATATTCTATTGCACATTGTTCATACCGTTCAATGTCACTTGTAAATGCATATGACTGTTTTAATTCTGATTGCTTAATGGTTTGAAATGAAATATCTTTAAAAGTGTCAACATCTTTATTGTATTCAAGAATATCATCCCACGCTGTTGAAAAATATTTACTAGGCGATTGCGTATGTCCGCTAGCTTTTACCGGTGTTGTAAGTATTAACAACGATTGAGCCCTTGAAAATGCCACATAATATCTTCTCCAAAAATCATAGTATTTAATCGCATCCTCTGGCTCATATTTTTTTACCACCGCATATTTTTCTTTTACGAGATCTAAAATGGAATGCTTATCTTGAATAGGGCTATCATACAATGAATCGACAATGACAATTGGAAATTCCATTCCTTTTGACTGATGAATTGTCATAAATGATACACATCCGCTCGGAGCATATTCACTTTCATCCTGATATTCAGTGATACCACCTTTCATTAAGAAGCGAAAATATGTATTAAATAGCTTTTTAAGAACGTTTATTTTCCTCTCACTAGATATTACTTCAATTCTTTCATTTGACTCGAATTTTGTTAGAATGTTAGTCAATATTGCAAGATTTCGAATTGAACGTTGATCAGCTACGCCCGACGCCAAATCCGTGTCCATAATTGTCTTAAAATATGAAAATGAAAACATCTGATATAACAACCGAGTAAACGCATAATCTGTGTTTCCTTTTAATTCTGCTAATTCTTTCATTCTATGTGAGACCCAATCTTCAAGAAGTGGATCTTCATCCATCAATTCATACGCAATGTCTAAGCAGCTTTCATAGTAAGACACCATGTCCTGGA
>OGKX01001318.1_pt1 | contig 11028 bp, 16 predicted proteins | sample 1572541 | NCBI WGS metagenome assembly OGKX01 (sample SAMEA2581982, study PRJEB24529) | metagenome | biome: Human gut stool | place: China | collected 2011
CAGCCAGAGATGAACTTGAAAAAAATAAGGATTCCATGAACGAACTTGAGTGGATTGGAAAAAATTTATAAAGCACACACCAAATTCCAGTTGAACAAAATCGCTGCGCGATGGCCTGCCAAGGCTGTGGCGCAGCTTTCTTTTTCTCAATAATAAAATAGGCAATGGCAATTCTTACCAGTATTTGATATTGTAAAGTTACCACACAAAACAATTCAATAAAGAAAGACACCACTGCCTATGAAAAGAATACCATTTGACCGCTTTTCTGACAAGCGGTTTTATTATGCTAATGCACCTCCATGTAAGCAGTTTTTTTCATTAACTACTGATTTTACATGGAGGATTTTATTATGTACGAAGAAATTTTTAATCAGATTCGATCTGCTGCGAATAAACGGAATCTCAAGGATTCCACGATTCATGCATACTGTACCAGTGTTGCTCATTTTTTGAACCACACAGCCAAGGATATAGATGCATTAACAACTGACGATGTTGATATATTCCTAACTGAAAAGAAACTTTCCGGGATTTCACCGGAAACATACAATCACTACCATTCAGGAATCCGCTTCTTTTACAAAAAAATATTGAAGAAGAATTGGGATGATGATGACATACCTCGTATGAAAAGGGACAGGAAGTTACCAACGGTGCTTACAAAAACAGAAATATCAGCTATTCTTGATGCTACGCCAAATCTGAAGCACAAAGCTATGATTGCTACTATGTATTCAGGCGGACTTCGTGTTTCAGAAGTCACACATCTTCATTATGATGATATTTCACGCACGAACAAAACCATACACATCCGTGATGGGAAAAGTCGCTCTGATCGTTATACTTTGCTTGCAGACCGGACGCTCGAGATATTGACAGAATACTGGTTTCAATGTGGCAGACCAAGAGGGATTTTGTTCCCAAGTTCATGGACAGGGGATTATCTTACAAAAGATAGTGTCATTCAGTTTTTTCGTGAAAGTGCCAAAAGAGCAGGCATTCAGAAACACGTCTCCACGCATTGTTTACGTCACAGCTTTGCAAGTCATCTGTTTGAATCCGGCTGTGATGTAAAATATATTCAAGCGCTTCTGGGACATCGTGATCCAAAATCAACAGAGGTTTATCTGCATGTAAGCAATAAAACCCTGCTTGGAATCAGGAGTCCATTTGATGAGATGGGCGGTGAATGATTATGGAGAAATCATGTACGATACAAGATGTATTTGAACGGTTTTATCCTTCTTATGAAAAGAGGAATAGCCCTCCTGCTCATCATAGAAAAACAGCTTATCATATCATGAACTGTAAAACAGGCGCTTTTGGTGTAAACATCAGTGTTTGTGAGGACTGCGGATGTATCAGCATTCATAATAACTCCTGCAGAAGCAGATGCTGTCCCATGTGCCAGGAGTTTCCGAAAGAGAAATGGATTGATGCACAAAAAGAGAACGTACTTGATGCACCCTATTATCATGTAGTATTCACAGTTCCTGAGGAATTGAATCCTATCATTTATAGCAATCAGAAACTTTTGTATGATGCACTGTATCATGCTGCATCATCCACTCTGGACGAGCTGGCGAAAGATTCAAAGTATCTGGGAGCTGACATCGGATATATCTGTATTCTTCATACATGGGGTTCTGCAATGAATTATCATCCTCATATCCATACAATTGTTCTTGGTGGCGGACTTGATAAGGACAGCAAATGGAAAGATACCGGTGGGAAGTTTTTTCTCCCGTATGGGGTCATTGCAAAAGTGTTCCGTGGGAAATATTTGTGCGAATTAAAAAGCCTGTGGAATGATTCAAAGCTTGAGTTTCATGGTACAGCGGAGAAATATCAAAACCACTATTGCTTCAAAGGACTTCTCGATGAGTGCTATAAAAAAGACTGGGTTGCTTATTGTAAGGAAACATTTAATGGAGCACAGTCAGTCATAAATTATCTTGGGAAATATACTCACAGGATAGCAATCAGTAATCATCGGATCAAGTCCATGACGGAAGCAACTGTTACATATGCTGTAAAAGACTATAAAAACAAAGGTCAGTGGAAAGAGAAAACAGTTCCGGGCGAGGAATTCATCCGTCGATTTTTAATGCATGTTCCTCCAAAACGTTTTGTCAGAATCCGGCACTATGGTTTGCTGTCGTGCCGAAACAAGAGCAAAAAGATGACACATTGTAGAAATCTGCTTGGATGTAAAAAATATATTTCTGCATTGAAAAATCGAAGTGCCACTGAAATGATAAAGCTGCTATATAACATAGATGTATGCAGGTGTTCTTCCTGTGGCGGAAAAATGGTTCCACATCTTCCAGATAAGCATACACCATCTGTTTTAGCGCATATGAGATGTTAAAATATACAACTGAATACTTCAAAAAACTTCCGCAAAGGGAGTCTGTTTGTCATGCCTAAAAATAATTCTTTTGGCAAAAACCAGCTGTCAATAAAACACGAGATATGATAAACTTATAGAAGAGAGCAAAGATTGAATTCCCATAGAAGTGGCGAAAGGGACGCGACTTTGTTCACCAAGGAAAAATCGAAATTGATGTAAACGAAAGGGCAGTTTGATAAAACCGCAAGACTGCTTTTTCGTTTACACCAACTCCGATTGTTTCCTTAACAATTTGTAGGAGGAATGAATCATGTTATTGTTGTTACAGAACGTATTGTATTGTTTATTGTATGTTATGCTGATAAAATGTGCAGTAAAGAACGATGGGCTTAATTGCTTATACTTTTATCCAAAAGAATATATAGAAGAAGCAGAAAAACGCGGAATTGCCAATAAAGAAACGGTTATGAAAAAATCAAAGTGGTTTATGATTCCGTTTTGTGTCATCATATTTGTAGCTCTGATTCTGATTATTTCCATTTGGAATCATGTTACGGATTTTAAAACAGCATATTTTCAATCCTTTCTTTTTCTTGTAATTATGAACTGGTTTGATGGGATTGTGATTGACAGATTATGGGTAGGGCACAGCAAAATCTGGCATATAGAAGGTATGGAAGATGTTTCTTATGTTAAGTCCTGGAAGACAGTACTGATAAAACGAGGAGCGGCTACAGTGGTATATATGCTTGTGGCACTTGTGGTAGCCGGAATCGTGGTATTGATCAGTAAAATATGACAATTCCAATTTTTGAAACTGAGAAATAGGAATTGGTGGAGGAATATCCATGATAAAAGTGGAAAATAAATCAAGGAAAGAAATTGCAGACATTGGCAGAAGAATCGGTGAGGCATTTGCTGATGAAAAAGCCGGAACTGTTACGATGCTCACAAGAGAGCAAACAATAAAAGGCTTTGAGATTATGACGGAATGGTTTTACAGAGCAGGAACTCTGTATACCACATCGGAAATAGGAGAGGGATATCTTGCTTATTGGAGTAAGAGGGCAAAACCTTCAATGGGTCCGACCTTACATATGATTAAGCGACTTTTATGCGAGTTACCGTTTAAGGCACTGATAGCTATGGCACAAAGCGGAGACGAACAGTATGCGAAGATTTTCAAAAAAGAGCATGACTATATTGCAGTATCCATGGTTGTTGTCCTGCGAGAATTTCAGGGGAAAGGATATATGCGCAAGATTTTGGAGCAACCTTTTGCCGAGGCGGACACAAAGGATATTCCCTGTATTCTGGATACTGATACTCCGTTAAAAGTAAAAAAATATACTCGATGTGGAATGGAACTATGTGGCGAGAAAAAATTGAAAAATGGCATTTCACTGTATACGATGGCGTATAATAAAAATTAATATGGATAGTGGAAATGAAATGTTTCAAATGTTGGATGAACTAAGATGATAATTCTAAGTTGTAAAGGTGGGGCATTATGAAGAATATTTTAATTCATGGGCTAGGGCAAAATCATAAAAGTTGGAATGAAACCATCAAATTTTTAGAGATAGATAATATAGATGTTCTTTGTCCTGCACTTTTTAAAATGTCAAGTGGCAATAGCAATGATTATCAAAACATATTTTCTTCTTTCTCTGATTTCTGTAACAATCAGGAAGGAAAACTTAATTTATGTGGACTTTCATTAGGTGGAATATTGGCATTGGATTATGTAAAAAAGTATCCAGAAAAAGTAAACTCTATTATTATCATTGGAACTCCTTATGATATACCCAAAGTTCTTTTCAAAATACAAAGTATGATATTTCACTTCATGCCAGACTCACAATTTAATGATATGGGCTGTTCAAAAAAAGATTTTATTACTTTAGTAAACTCAATGAGCAATCACAATATAAAAAACGGTTTGAATAAAATTAATTGCAAAAGCCTAGTATTGTGCGGAAGTAAAGATAAAGCGAATATGAAAAGTGCTAAACAAATTAGTCAGAGTATAAGAAAAAGTGAATTCAAAATAGTTAAAGATTCTTCCCATGAGGTTAATGTTGATAATCCAAAGGAACTTGCACACATAATTTATGATTTTTGGAAGGAATTTCTGTAACGCAAATTCCAGTTGAACACATGAAAATTTGAAGTTTCGTAAGGATTTTTAAAACTGTCTCATTGTATGCTTTCGTTTATTAAGATATGATTGGTTTGGAGGTGATACATTATGGCAAATGAAGATAAAAAAGATTTTAATGCTATGCTTATGGATAGCAAGGATATGCCAAAAGTTCAAATCATAACAGATGAAAAGAGCATCGAAAAATATGGTGGAGATAAAATGTACTTTGCCCCACCTATTGACTATGACAAAGTAATGCGACTTGTGCCTTGTGGTAAATTGCTTACTGTAGGTACAATAAGAGATTACTTTGCTAAACAAAGCGGTGCTGATTTTACAGAGCCAATTACAGCTGGAATTTTTGTTTCGATAGTTGCATGGGCGAGTTATCAGCGTGCAGAAGATAAAACCCCTTATTGGAGAACATTAAAAGCAAAAGGGGAATTAAATGCAAAGTATCCAGGAGGCGTTGAGGCACAAAAGGAGATGCTTGAAAAAGAGGGACATATCGTAATCCAAAAAGGTAAAACCAATATTAAGTATTATGTTAAGGACTACGAAAAAGCATTATTTACATTGTAATAGATAATGTGAAAATTCCAGTTGTGCGCCCAGCTAAGGGTGTGTAGTCAAGCCGGTGGGAATCCGGTTTATCCAAGGTTTAGCCAACCAGATAATAGCGAGTCTTGGGATGATGCCGGTAACGGCATCTGACAAGCGTAGACAGCAAGAAAGCAGGGTTGAATAGTGATTGAGCTTCGAAACGTTAACTTCAGTCGGTCGACGTCTTAACTGGTGCGGAAGACAATATCATGTAATGCGATATGGCGAGTATTATGTGGCACTGCGGAGTCAGAGAACCAATCATGTTTTACATTGTGAATACACATCAACTGGGGAGAACCTGCCATTTCTCGAAGAAGAGTATGAAGTTGCAACTGAAAACGGAGGATTTCAAATGAATGGTAGGTGGTCGGACAATCCCATAGTACTGTAGAAATCGGGCAATGCCGATGGAGGGAAGGGGATTGCATAGTAAAGGTCTTACTGAGGACACATTATCCGTACTCAGGGACGGAGGAAATAATGGAAACGAAATTAGTAAGAATAGCTGAGATATCGGCAACATCAAAACATCCTATATTTACATCAGTGTACCACTTGATAAATGAAGATATGCTAAAGCAATGCCATAAGGAATTAGATGGGAACAAAGCAGTCGGAATTGACAAGGTAACTAAGGATGAGTATGGGAAGAACCTTGATAGAAATATCAAGGAACTGGTACAGAGGTTGAAAAACAAATCCTTTAAGCCACTTCCGTCACTGAGGGTATATATACCTAAAGGAAATGGAAAGAAACGACCATTAGGGATTGCTTCCTATGAAGATAAGATTGTACAAATGGCAGTGAAGAAAATACTGGGAGCTATTTATGAACCGAGATTCCTAAACTGCATGTATGGATTCAGACCGAATAGGGGGTGTCACGAAGCAATAAAAGAAGTATACCAACGGATAAGCTATGGAAAAATCAGCTATATCGTAGATGCCGATATCAAAGGTTTCTTTGACCATATCGACCATGATTGGATGATGAAGTTCCTTGAATGGAATATACAGGATAGGAACTTATTGTGGCTAATACGTAAATACCTTAAAGCAGGAATAATGGAGCAAGGAAAATTCGAGCCAACAGAGGAAGGTTCGGCACAAGGCTCAGTAATGAGTCCGATGCTTGCAAATATATACATGCATCATGTGCTGACGCTGTGGTTTAAGCTGGTGGTGCAAAGGAAAATGCAGGGAGAGTGTTTTCTCGTCAACTTTGCGGATGATTTTGTTGCAGGATTTCAATATAAGTCAGAAGCTGAAAGATACTATAAAGAGTTAAAGGAACGAATGGAAAAGTTTGGACTGGAGCTGGAAAGTAGTAAAAGCAGACTGATTGAATTTGGGAGATTTGCAGAGCAGAATCGTAGAGCAAGAGGAGAATGTAAGCCTGAAACATTTGATTTTCTGGGATTTACCTTCTACTGTAGCAAAACTCGAAAGGGAGGTTTCGTACCAAAGGTACAGACTTCAAGAAAGAAGTTTGAGCAAAAGGTTAGAGCATACAAGAACTGGATTTACGATAATCGAAATCGACCAATGCGAGAAATAATTAAAGAGTTGAACGTAAAACTAATTGGACACTATCGGTATTATGGTGTTACATGGAATTTTCGGAAGATAACAACATTCCTGCACAGAGTACAACAGTTTCTATTCAAAGCCATGAATCGGAGAGGTTGTAGACGGGCATACACATGGAATGGATTTGTGGAAATGCTCAAGTATTACCCGTTAGCAAAACCTAAAACGTACTATTGTTTATATTGAAGCGAATGTTACTACGAGGAGCCGTATGCGGGAAAGCCGCACGTACGGATCTGTGAGGGGCTAAGATTGAGAGGTCTTAGTCTACTCGACTTTGAAACTGGAAAATCGGAAGCTGAGGAGATAGACTATTGAGAACATATGAGAATAAAGACGAGCTTAAAAACGAGATAAATAAAAGCTTTGCAAAGTATATTTCAGAATTTAATGATATTCCGGAGCATTTAAAAGATAAGAGAATTGATGAGGTCGATCGAACTCCGGCAGAAAATCTTGCTTATCAGGTTGGCTGGACAACTCTTGTTATTAAATGGGAATCAGACGAAAGAAAGGGTATTCCAGTTAAAACTCCTTCGGATAATTTTAAGTGGAATCAGCTTGGCGAATTATATCAATGGTTCACAGATACATATGCTCAGCTGTCACTGCAAGAATTGAAAGACAGATTGAATGAGAATATCAACTCTATTTATGTAATGATTGATTCTCTGAGTGAGGAAGAATTATTTAAACCACATATGAGAAAATGGGCTGACGAAGCAACTAAAACAGCTGTCTGGGAAGTATACAAATTCATACATGTTAATACAGTTGCTCCGTTCGGAACCTTTAGAACCAAGATTAGAAAATGGAAAAAGATTGCACTATAACTTCCAGTTTGCCAACTTGCCCTTTGAGAGAGGAGAAATCCTTTTCTCAAAGGGTTTTTTCTATTAATAAAGTGTTGGCAGGATTTAATGACCTTGCAACACTTCAGCCGGATATAGCAGCCGAGTGGTCGGACAGAAATTATCCGTTACTTCCAACTCAGGTTACGGTCTTTGCCAATCGTAAGGTTTGGTGGAAGTGTAAGGATTGCGGCAAAGAGTGGAACACCCTTATTTCTACCCGTTCCGGTGGGAGCAAATGCCCGTATTGCAGTGGGTACATATTCCTGAAAGGGTTTAACGATTTGCAGACAACACACCCTGAAATTGCTTCGGAGTGGTCGGAGAAGAACTTGCCATTGAAGCCTGATGAAGTAAATGCAAAGTCGAGGAAAAATGTCTGGTGGAGGTGTAGTAAATGCGGTAATGAGTGGAAGTTAGTTATCAATGCCCGTGTGAAAGGTACGGTATGCCCCGTTTGTGCGGAGAGAGAAGTCCTTGCCGGATATAATGATTTGGCGACAACAGATAATCAGCTTCTTAGCGAATGGGATTATGAACAGAATAAACTGAAGCCGACAGAGGTATCACGAACTTCAGCAAAGAGAGCGTGGTGGAAATGCAGGCACGGTCATTCGTGGAGTATGAAGATAAATGAAAGAACGATATTGAAGAAAGGCTGTCGAATTTGTGAGCAGGAGTATTTGTCAGTATTTCCTGCTTTGGCGGTCAGCTATTATTCTAATAGGAAAAGCTTGAAAGCAGAACTTGGTTCTGACCGATTGCTTGGAGTTCCGCTTGAAACATACATACCTTCAGAAAAGTTGGCTATTGAGTCCGGAAGTGCTGATGAGAATATAGAAATAATGAAAGCGTATATGTGTAAGCAACGAGGAATAAGGCTGATTAAGCTGCCGATGAAAGGCACAGAACTGGATTATGCCAATAGCTTAAAGAAAGTTTTTCAGAGCGTACATATATTTATTTCTTCCGATACCGAGGAAGATGTGGAGATAATCAAAAATACATTTGAAAGATGGAGGGACAGCCAATGAAAGAGAAAACCTATCATCTATACTTAAATGAAGAAGAACGAACCCGAGTGATACAATCGCTCATCGAACTGAAGAACAATTTAGCAGCTCAGGGACGATACACCGACGCAGTAGATGATGTCCTCTGCAAAGTGCTTGAAGCAAAGAAAAAGAAATTGAAAATAGAATATATTTAGACCGTGTTTTGCCGTCTGTTTCCTAACCGGAGCAGGCGGCTTTTTTTATTTCAAAAATTTTTTAAAAAATTTTTGGAAAAGCGGAGATTTTGGGTGTGCATTTCATACCCCTTTGTCCAAATGAGTGAAGGGGTTCATTCCGGATAGCAAAAACGGAAGCCTTTTCGCTTGAAAATTGAATAAGTCATTCACTAAGACTTTATTTCTGATGATAGCTACTTTAGCAGGTATGCCGTGATTTCTGTATTTCAGAATAGCGAGAACTCCGGTTATGAGTATCAGGTTGCCCCTGATATGGCGATGACAGTCAGAATGATAATGATACTTCTCTACGGAGCTGGCGGAGTACCCGGCAGAGGTTATAATCCTATGATACAGATAAGCAGTCTGTTCCTTATAATCGTGACAAAACAAGGAGCGTGATTTTATAGATACCTTATCTGCCACCTGCCGTCTGCTAGTGTATGAATTTTTCAAGTATCAGGAGTAAGTAAAAGTAGATTGACAGATAATATAGAAAAGCGTATTATAATAATAAGAGGTGGGATTTCCCACACAAATGCTTGCGTAGGAGGTGTCGATAATGGAAGCAATGAAAGATTATGTTGCCCATCTGGATAACAAAAAAAGAATTACGCTCAGAGGAGCTACTTATCAGTATTACAATGTAAAAGAATACGGAAATGGTTGCATCATTCTGGAACCTCGGGAACTGGCAGTGCCAGAGAGCATTTCAGCCAGAACTCTGGCAGATATGGAGCGTGCAGTAAGTAACTTTAAGAGAGGCGATGTTTCCCCAGCTATTGACCTGTCAGATTTTTAAAGGGAATAAGAGATGAATTTTACTATACGAATGGGAATCCCTGAAATGCAGGAACTTTGGTTAGATTTGCAGGAGAAATATCGTTCCGGTAATATAAAAAAGAAGGAAGAACAGTTGTATAAAAAATGGGGAAAGGCTTTAAAGTTGTTGGCGGCTGCTCCGAGTTATCCGAGCCTTCAAACCCATGAAATAGAGCCATTATCCAGACGTTATGGAATGAAAGTGTGGCAATCTTATCTGGAAAATAAAACCAGTGGCGCAATGAGAATGTACTGGGTTTATGGATAATGAGCTTATAATAAATGCATAGAAAAAAGACAGAATATTTTCGGGAAAATGGGAGTAGTAAAAGAATGAGTGTACAGACAGATTGTGAAATGTTATCTGTTCAGGCAATGGAAGCGTATGCCAGAAAATATCACGTTTCAGGAAATAATGTGGTCGAGTTATTTCATGAAAATCAAGTTTTTGAAAAGATGATGATTCAACATGAATATCTTCACCAAATAAGTTTTGAAGAAGTATTAGAGTATGTAGAGAAAATTATCATGGAAGGCTCAAAGGAATTGGTGGTTTATCATGGAAGCTGCTATGAATTTGAAAATATAGATCTTAATAAGTCTCATAATAGAAGAGATTTTGGAAAAGGTTTTTATACTACGATTTTACAATCGCAGTCAAAGGAGTGGGGGTACAGGCTTTCATTAAGAGAAAAAAAGAAGAAGTATTTTGTTTACGAATATCTGTTTGAAGAGAATCCTATATTAAGCGTAAAACGGTTTGATGCTTTGAGTGGAGAATGGTTGGAATTTATTAAAGACAACCGAAGTAAAGGCGGATTACAGCACAACTATGATGTAGTAATTGGACCGGTTGCAGATGATAATACAATGGAGACTGTTCAACTATATATAGCGAATATTTTGACAGCATCAGAAGCAGTGGAAAGATTACGGTATAATAAAGTAAATAATCAGGTATCATTTCACACAGAGAAAGCGTTACAGTATTTACAGTTGGTAAGGAGGACTTCTTATGCCAGAAATGATTTATAGTTTTAATGGAAAAGATATCACTATGAATGTATGCATACAAATTAGAGATGTATTAAAATTATTGCAACAACATTATCAAATCAGTTTCGAGGAAGCAGCATTGAAATTTTATAAATCCGAAACGTATAAGACATTGCAGGAAACAGAAAATGGACTATGGGCAGAATCGGCAGAATATATAGCTGACAGGTATTATGAGGAAGTCGAAAGTAATCCAGTTGCCGTTTAAGGAGTGGTTGATATGTGCAAGACGATGCAGGTACGAGAGGCTATTACACAAAAATAAGAAAATCAGTTTTGTACCAATTTTGTACCAATCTGTAAAAAATATTAGTACAATGAGTGGGCAATTCCAATCGGAGTTGCCCATTTTTAAAACAAACAGAAATAC
>OGKX01001319.1_pt1 | contig 11023 bp, 11 predicted proteins | sample 1572541 | NCBI WGS metagenome assembly OGKX01 (sample SAMEA2581982, study PRJEB24529) | metagenome | biome: Human gut stool | place: China | collected 2011
TTGCAGAATGTATCGCTCAGATTATGGAAGTGATTCACAGTGTCCTTGAGAAAACACCGCCGGAACTGGCTGCGGATGTTGCTGAACGTGGAATTGTCTTAACTGGAGGCGGGGCGCTTTTGGGTGGATTCGAAAAATTGATTGAAGAAGAAACAGGAATTAATACAGTTGTTGCAGAAGACCCTGGAATGGTAGTGGCTGTTGGAACAGGACAGTACCTTGATGTAATGAGTAAAGTCGAGGGAAAATAAGAAAGGAAAGCAGATGGAGGAAACCATAGAAGGATACGTTGACCACATTATCTTTCGAAATCAGGATAATGGATATACGGTTATGGTGGTAGTCACAGAGGACGAAGAATTAACTTGTGTCGGCAGTTTTCAGTATATGAACGAGGGAGAAACGATAAAAGCGTTCGGGCATTATACCGAACATCCCTCCTATGGACGGCAGTTTGTAATGAGTTCTTATGAAGTCATTGTTCCACAGGATTCTCAGGCGATGGAGCGGTATTTGGCTTCGGGAGCAGTTAAGGGAATTGGAGCGGCACTGGCAGCAAGAATTGTCCGCAGATTTAAAGAAGACACCCTGCGTATTATGGAGGAAGAACCGGAACGCCTTGCCGAGGTAAAAGGAATCAGTTTGAGAAAAGCGCAGGAGATTTCAGATCAGATAGTGGAAAAATCAGATATGCGAAAAGCAATGATGTTTCTTCAGCAGTATGGAATTTCTCTGGCACTTGGAGGAAAAATTTACAAGCAGTATGGACCACAGATGTATCATGTTTTAAAAGAAAATCCATATCAGATGGCAGAAGATGTAGAGGGGATCGGATTTAAGATTGCAGATGAGATTGCAGGAAGAATTGGAATTTTGCCGGATTCAGATTATCGAATTCGAAGCGGACTTCTTTACATACTGACGCAGGCATCGGCAGAGGGTCATGTTTATCTTCCAAAGAAGCTTCTTTTAAGAAGGGCATCTGCGCTTTTGTGTGTGGAAGAATCCTACATGGAAAAACATATCATGGATTTGGCAATTGAGCGGAAGGTTGTAATAAAAGAAATTATGCCGGGGGAAGAAGAACAGGAGCAGATTGTGTATGCAAGCCAGTTTTATCAGGTAGAGCTGCATGTGGCACAGATGTTAAAAGAACTGGATTTAAAAGAAGAAATCAATCAGGATAAGTTAAAGCTTCAGTTAGATGAACTTGAATCAGCAGAAGAAATTACGCTGGATGAAAAACAGAGACAAGCAGTAATGCAGGCAGCCTCAAATGGGCTGCTTGTTGTAACAGGTGGACCGGGAACCGGAAAGACAACGACTATTAATGCGATTATCCGGTATTTTGAACAACAGAATGAAGAAATTCTTTTAGCTGCGCCGACGGGAAGGGCGGCAAAGCGAATGGCGGAGACGACGGGGTATGAGGCAAAAACTATTCACCGTCTGTTGGAGCTTTCCGGTATGCCGGAGAATCAGACAAAAAAAGGAATTCATTTTGAAAGAAATGCGCAGAATCCATTAGAAGCCGATGTGATTATTATTGATGAGATGTCGATGGTAGATATTTTTTTAATGCATGCGCTGCTTTCGGCAATTATGCCGGGAACAAGACTGATTTTGGTAGGAGATGTCAATCAGCTTCCAAGCGTGGGCGCAGGGAGCGTGTTGAAAGATATTATTTTGTCCGGTCAGTTTGCCGTGGTAGAATTGACAAAAATTTTCCGTCAGGCTTCCCAGAGTGATATCGTTGTTAATGCGCATAAAATCAATAAGGGAATACCGGTTACACTCGATAATAAGAGTATGGACTTTTTCTTTTTAAAACGTTATGATGCAAACGTGATTATCCGTGTATTGATAGCGCTGATTCAGAATAAACTACCGAAATTTGTAAATGCGACTCCTTATGAAATTCAAGTTCTGACTCCAATGAGAAAAGGACTTTTAGGTGTGGAACGCTTAAATATGGTTTTACAGCAGTATTTAAATCCGCCAGATAATCAGAAAAGAGAAAAAGAGCACAGACAGGGACTGTTTCGTGAAGGCGATAAGGTCATGCAGATTAAAAATAACTATCAGACAGAGTGGGAAATCCGTGGAATCGGGGGCATCCGTATTGAAAAAGGTGTAGGTGTATTTAATGGAGACACCGGAATTATCAGAGAAATCAATCTGTTTGCGGAGACGCTGACGGTCGAATTTGAAGAGAGACGTTTTGTAGAATATCCATTTAGGCAGTTAGATGAACTTGAACTTGCTTATGCAATTACGATACATAAGTCACAAGGTAGTGAATATCCGGCAGTAGTCATTCCGCTTTTGAATGGACCAAAGATGTTAATGAACCGTAACTTATTATATACAGCAGTGACCAGAGCACGAAAATGTGTGACTTTAGTAGGAGATGAAAAAATATTCTGGGAAATGGAAGAAAACCAAATGGAACAAAGCCGTTACACGACACTCGATTTAAGATTAAAGGAAATCGGATTACAGCAGGAATTTTAGATATTCTTTATCCAAGGAGGTGTCCGGTGTGCGGAGAAATCGTAGCACAAAGGGGGCGCAGTATCTGTAAAGACTGCGCCCCAATGTTAAAACCGATAAAAGGAGTTCGATGTTACCGCTGTTCCAGACCACTTTTAGAGGAACGACAGGAATTTTGCTATGACTGTAGTAGAAAAAAACATGTTTATCAACAGGGAATTGCGGTGTTTGGGTATCAAAGTCCGGTGGCGCAGTCCCTTTATCAGTTAAAATATCATGCGAGAAAAGAGTATGGAATTTTTTATGGGCATTATGCGGCAGTGTATGCAAAAAAACAAATTCAGGCATGGAAGATTGAGGTACTGATTCCGGTGCCGCTGCATCCGTCCCGTTTGGCAAAACGTGGTTATAACCAGGCAGAGGTGATTGCAAGGGCGATGGGAGAAAAATTAAATCTTCCGGTTGTGACGGATGCAGTAAAACGAGTGGAAAAAACAAAACCGTTAAAGGAATTAAATCCACAGGAGCGCAGAAAAAGTCTTCAGAGGGCATTTATGCCGGCAAAAAATCAGGCGCACTGGAAAAATGTACTGATTATCGATGATATTTATACAACGGGAAGTACGATTGATGCAGTCAGTCGGGTTTTAAAAGAAACACAAAGAGCAGAAGCTATCTATTTTCTGACGATAGCAATCGGTATTGGAAATAATTAGAAAATAATCAGAAAGAAATTGACAAAAAATTTTTCATAGAATATAATGGGGCAAGAATCGGGAGGTAAATCATTTTGTTTCATAAGTCAGCACAGTGAGTACTTTTACAGGAGCTGTGCTTTAGAAAAGAGGAGTAAAAATGAGAAAAAAAACATTGTTTATCGTACTATGTCTGCTTTCAGGAATTCTGACTCTTGGTGGATGTGGAAAGTCAGAAACTGACGATGCCAAAACACAGAAAAGTGAAGCAAAAGAAGAGGATGAATGGGAAGAAACTCCGGTTGCACCAATTGAAAAAGAAGATTTGAAAAAAATCGGAGTTCCGCTGAAGGGGACTGTTGAGATAAAACTGGAAAATAATACTGGAAAGAGTATTACCGGATTTGCAGTTAAGAAAAGTGAAAACAGTGAGTTTGGTGAGAACCTGCTCGAAGATGAGGATGTTTATGTCAAAGGTGAGAAGCGTTATTTTTACTATGACTATAAGCAGGAAAATTCAGAAGAAGAAACGGAGACGATTTCTGCAGATTACGACGGTAATACAGAGGAAGAAACAGACGAAAGTGTACCTGAATATGATATTCAGATTACATACTTAAATGGTACCACCGCAGTTCTTCATAATTTTCCGTTTGATGATATGAAAGAGGGTACATTAGAGTTGGAAGATGAGATTACTTATCTGACTTATACAAGTATCAAGACGAAAAAAGAAGTCGATACAAAAGACGAAGAGCGCAGTATCAGGACAAAAGAAGAAACAGCAGCGGCAGAAGCGCAGAGAAAAGCGAACGAGGCGGCAGCAGCAGAGGCAAAACGTCAGGCAGCGGAGGCGGCAGCAGCAAAACAGCAGGCAGAAGCAGCGGCGGCGGAAGCACAAAAACAGGCGCAGGCAGCAGCAGAGGCACAGAAGCAGGCACAAGAGCAGGCGGCACAACAGCAGCAGGATGCAAACCAGAATCAGAATCAGGATGCAAACCAGAATCAGAACCAGGATGCAAACCAGAATCAGAACCAGGATGCAAACCAGAATCAGCAGACGCCTGATAATACAACGACAGATAGTAATACAACAACAGAAACTCAGCAATAAGAATCAAAAGAAATAAAGAAAGAACAGATAAAAGAGACCATTGAAAAGAGAAATGTTACTAAGAACAAAGAGAACAGTAACAAAGAAACAATGGTCTCTTTTGGTATGCGCAGAAAGGGTTGCTTCGTCTGCTTTAAGTATGGTATAATATAAAACGTATGATTAGATTTGCTTTAAGAAAGCAGAGGGAAATTAGATGTTAAATGAACAGAAAATTAAGAAGATGAGAAAGCTGGCCACCTATGAGTCAGGCAAGGGTCGTAAGCAGCTTAGAATCAGTAAGTATTATAGAAGTGATTATATCGGGCTTTCCTTGATTAAGAATTTTTTTCTTACTACAATTGCTTATGGTTTGCTGCTTCTGGTGTATTTCGGAAGCAAAAGTGATTATCTGATGGATAATATCAATCAGATAGACGTGGTTGCACTCGGGGTGAAAGTAATTTTGTTTTATCTGGTTATGATTGCAGGATACAGTATTATTACCTATGTGTATTGTTCTGTAAAGTACAGACAGGCACAGGAGGGGGTAGAGGAGTACTATCAGGAATTAAGCCAGCTTAAAAAGATGTATGACAGAGAAGAAACAAAAGCTGGTAAAGCGGCTAAAAGGAGGAAGGCATAAGGCATGACGAAACTATTACTATGGAAACAAAAAGTGAAAGAATTTTATGGAGAGCATGATTTCTGGATTACGCCTTTATTTAAATTCCTTTTGGCATTTGTTGTATTTTCACAGATTAACGGTTTATTAGGATTTATGAGACAAATCGATAACATTTTTGTTGTTTTGATTTTATCTTTGATTTGTGCAATGTTTTCAATTAATGTGATGACCATGTTGGCGTGTCTCCTGATTCTTGGTCATTGTTATGCAGTTGGAATTGAGACGGCAGGATTTGCAGCAGTCTTACTGATTTTATTACTGATTTTATTTCTTCGTTTTACTTCAGAAGATAATGTCGCATTGATTCTTACACCGATTTCTTTTACCCTGCATATTCCGGCAGCAGTACCGGTAGGCTGTGGCATTTTAAGAGGAGCATCAAGCGCAGTACCATCCGGATGTGGGGTAATATTATATTTCTTTATGAAACTGGTAAAAGACAGAGCAACGGTACTTCAGGGAAACGAAACGGAGCCACTGCAGAAATTACAGCTTTTATTAGACGGTGTCTTAAAAAATGAAGAAATGTGGCTGACAGTTGTAGTTTTTGCAGCAGTTGTTGTGATTGTAAGTGTCATCAGCAGAGCGTCTTTTGACTATGCATGGAGAATTGCAATTGTGACAGGTTCAGTTGTTTATATCGTTATCATGGTATTTGGAAGCATGTTCATGAGCGTCAGCACAGAACTTGCAGGGATTATTTTATCTGGTGTAGCTGCAATTATTATTGGATTTGTTATTGAATTCTTTGAACTGGGTGTAGATTATTCAAGAACAGAACTGACTCAGTTTGAAGACGATGAATATATCTATTATGTAAAAGCGGTTCCAAAAGCACTGGTTTCCGAAAGCAAAAAAAGTGTAAAGAAATTTACACCGAATTCTAAAGTGGTGGAAGAAGTAAAGCCGGAAGAAGTCAGACAAAATAAAGAAACAAAGGCGTATCAGCAGGAAAGTCAGCATCAGGAAATAAAACCAATTCCGGAAGGAAATCTGAGTCAGACCGAAAAAGCACATACACAGGATTTTTCAGCGAAACAGAACACAGCACAGGAGGAACCGGAGGCAGTTCCGGTAGAACGTGTGGCAGAAGAAGACTTTGACTTTGAAAAACAATTAGAGGAGTCTTTAAAAAACTTATAAAAATTTCAGATTAGAGAAAAGGACTATAAGGGGGTGAGACTGTGGGAGATTTTTTATTATCCGTAACAAGTTACTTAACTGGTATCCGATTACCGTATTTTACGTGGAGTGATATTGTTGAAATTCTGTTGATTGCTTTCTTTGTATATGAATTTATGTTATGGATTCGTAATACCAGAGCATATTCGCTTTTAAAAGGAATCTTAATTGTGCTTGCATTTATTTTCATTGCATTTTTATTGAAGATGAATACAATTTTATGGCTGGTTACCAACATGGCAGGATATGCAATTACGGCCGTATTGATTATTTTTCAGCCAGAGCTTAGAAAGGCACTTGAAGAACTGGGACATAAAAAAATCGTAAGCAGTATCATTCCATTTGATTCAGGAAACAAAGAAGAAGACGGATATTTTTCTGATAAAACAATTAACGAAATTGTTCGTGCAAGTTTTGAAATGGGAGCAGTCAAAACAGGAGCTTTGATTGTAATAGAAGAAGAAACCATTTTAAATGAATATGCGAGAACCGGAATTTATCTGGATTCTTTAGTAAGCAGTCAGCTTTTGATTAATATTTTTGAACATAATACACCGCTTCACGACGGAGCAATTGTCATTCGGGGAGACAGAATTGTGGCAGCGACCTGTTATCTCCCTCTTTCTGATAACATGGCACTGAATAAGAATCTTGGAACAAGACATCGTGCAGGAGTCGGAATCAGTGAGGTCAGCGATTCTTTTACAATTATTGTATCAGAAGAGACCGGAAATGTATCAGTTGCAAAACAGGGCAAACTGGATGTTGCATTGACAAAGGATGAGTTAAAAGAACGTCTGAAGAAAGAGCAGAATGCGACACCGGAGAATGCAAAACGGAAAAAAATAATATGGAAGGGATGGGGAAAGAATGAGAAAAAATCTGATGAATAAATTTACTCTTAGAATTCTTTCGCTGTTTATTGCCATATTTATTTGGCTTCTGGTTGTTAATATTGAGGATCCTGTAAGGACAATTACAATTACCGATGTACCGGTTACATTTGCAAACGAATCTTATATTGAAAGTATGAATAAAGTGGCGCTTATGGAAGATGGGAAAGATACTGTGGATGTCAAGGTGACAGGTGCAAGTTCGATTATGAAAAAAATCAGCAGGGACAATATTTCAGCGGTAGCGGATTTAACCCAGATTGTAGATCTGGAGTCTGATCCGATTATGGTTCCGGTCTATGTCAGCTATTCCGGTATTGAAGAGCACAACATAGAAGCAAGACCAAGAAATATTCCGATTACAATTGAAAACAGAGTCAGTCAGGAATATACAATTGCAGTGAATACAGGCGATACGAAACCGGAAAAAGGATATGAAGTCGGAAAAACGGAAACAAATCCAGACCGTGTGACAATCATCGGACCAGAATCGATTATGAATAAGATTGGAAATGTCGTGGCTCAGGTAGATGTCAGTGGAATGTCAAAGGATGATACCAGACAGTCTGAGATTAAAGTTTATGACAAAAACCTCGAAGAACTTTCTGAAAAGCAGATGTCGTATCTGAAGTTTGATATACAGTCTACAACAATAGATGTAAATGTTGAATTATGGAAAGTGAAACAGGATGTTCCGGTGGAAGTGAAATATTCCGGAACGGTAAAAGCGGGATATTATGTATTCCAGGTTTCTTCTACGCCGAATACCATCAGTATTGCAGGAACGCAGGAAGCCTTAAAACAGTTTGAAGAGGATGGAGATAAACTGGTAATTCCAGCATCACTGGTTAATATCAGTGGAAAATCTTCGGATTATGAAGTAAAAGTAAATCTCGAAGATTTGCTTCCGGAAGATATTGAACTTGCGACAGATATCAGTGAGACAGCCCTTGTGACAGTGAAGATTCTTCCGTTAAATAGTAAAGAGTATGAAATTCCGGTAAACAGTATCACAGTAAATAATAAGCCATCCGATACGGATTTGGTTTTTGACAGAGAGAAAATAACAGTAAGAATCCTGGGAACGGAAGAAGCACTTGAAAATCTGAAAGAAGCGCAGATTGCGTTAAGTATTGATTTAAAATCTTACAGTGTCGGAGAATATGAAGTTCCGGTACAGATTACACTTCCGGATGGATATACCTCTCTGGATACGGTGAAAGTAAAATTAAAACTGGTGAAAGCCGCAGAAATTACGACGGGATAGTGGACTTTGAACGCAGATTTACAATAACAGAAGCAGGGAGTGAGAAACATGGTAAGCCAGAAAGTAAAAGTAAATAATTTGATTGGTCTGCACTTAAGACCGGCAGGAAAGCTTTGTAATGAGGCAATGAAATATAAGTGTCTGATTACCTTTCATTATAAAGACGTGACAGCAAATGCAAAGAGTGTGCTGAGCGTACTTGGTGCCTGCGTAAGAGGTGGAGCGGTCATTGAACTGGTATGTGAGGGAGAGGACGAACAGACCGCTTTGGAACATTTGGTTGATTTGCTGGAGCATTCACTTCAGGAGTGAACCACCACACGCCATAAAGGCATGTGGATACACGGCGACAGAAACTTATAAAGAAAAATAAGAATAGAAATACAAAAGTGCTGGGGCAAAAATTTTGACCCCAGCATTGTGCTGTAATTATGATAAAAAAGAAAAAATACAAAATGGGGGATAAACATGCAGAATAATATAAAACAAGGCTTAAAAGATGGAATTCCGATTGCACTTGGGTATTTTTCTGTCAGTTTTACATTTGGTATGCTGGCAGTGAATCATGGAATGAAACCATTTCATGCAGTATTGATTTCACTGTTGAATCTGACATCGGCAGGACAGTTTGCAGGACTTAATGTCATTCTGGCAGGGTCTTCTCTGGTGGAAATGGCACTAACCCAGCTTGTCATTAATATGCGTTATGCGTTGATGTCACTGTCACTTTCACAGAAATTTGCACGAAGTGTTCATACCGGACACAGACTGGCGATTGCTTATGGTATCACGGATGAAATTTTTGCGGTGGCAAGTTCTAAAAAAGGAAAAGTGGGTCAGTGGTACATGTATGGATTGATTTTCCTTCCGGTGGTTGGCTGGGTATCCGGAACGCTTGGAGGTGCGGTGGCAAGTACAATTATGCCGGAATTTATCAGAAGTGCATTGGGTGTTGCTTTATACGGAATGTTTGTGGCGATTGTTATTCCTCCGGCTAAAAAGGAGAAAAATGTATGTATTGTTGTGATTACAGCATTGATTTTAAGTACAGGATTTTATTATCTGCCTCTGCTTTGTAAGATTTCAGATGGATTTAAAATTATTATCTGTACGTTATTAGCAGCTGGAATGGGCGCAGTCCTGTTTCCGATTAGGGAGGAAGAATCATGATTTATGCTTATATTTTTGTGATGGCAGGAGTAACGTATCTGATTCGTATGCTTCCGCTCACATTATTTCAGAAAAAAATTACAAATGTTTATATCCGTTCGTTTTTATATTATGTACCTTATGCCTGTCTGACCGCTATGACGTTTCCGGCAATTTTGTATGCGACAGATTCTCCAATTTCAGCGTTTGCGGGGCTGGTAGTTGCAGTGATTTTCGCCATGAAAGAAAAAAGTCTTGTAACAGTAGCGTGTTTCTCTTGCATAGCTGTGTTTGTTATGGAGAGAATTTTATCATTTCTGTAAAGAAAACTTAATATTGTTTTACATTCTGTTTGTTGTAAAAACAGGTCAAAAATGGTAAAATAAGTAAAAATCAGGAGATACCAGGAAGCGAGGGATAGGTATGAAAAAAAGAAGAATGAAACTGTTATCCTTGATGCTTACCGTGGCCGTTACTATGACAACGGTATTGCCGGTAAGTGCAGCGACTGTATCAGAAGGAGCGGTACAGAGCCAGGAAAGTTCACAAACTCTTTTAGAGGGACAACCGGATGGCGGACAGCAGGAAGTTGGAGAGCAAGAGACAGGAGAAGAAACTCCGGATGTGAAAGAAACTCCGGATGTGAAAGAAACTCCGGATGCAGAAGCTGAGGCTCCGTCTGAGGATATGAAAGAAGAGCCGAATGAGACTCCGGCGGATGAGGCAAAGACAGAAGAACCTTCACAGGAGGGACTGGAAGAACGACAGCCGACGGATACAATTACTGTACTGAAAAATAATGAATTAAAAGGTGAAAAAATTGACGAACACTGGACGTTAGAAACTGTAGTGGATGCATCCAATAAAGCAAAACAGGTAATTTATCGTTATTATGAAAATCTTACAAATGCAGATACGCTGACAGAAAAATGGGTGTTTGAAGTAGAAAAAAGTATCTGGGAAAAATATGAGGCTGAAACTGATGTAACACCGGTTGTTTTAAGTGAAGATGTTTATCAGATTGGAAAAGACAGTTATTATTTAAATGCAAAGGGTCAATTTGTATCCAACGCATGGAAAAAATATAGAAGTGAAACCGGAACAGAATATTATTATTATTTTAATGCAGAAGGAAAGAAAGATGCTTCTAAAACAGGATTCCGTACAGATATTGAAAATGGAGTAACTTATTTTCTGGAAGAAAATGGAGAAATTTTTAAAAATGGTCAGAAAGTCATAAATGGAGTGACTTATGTCTTTGGAGCAGACGGAAAATGTACTTCCAATTATAAACCGGGCTGGGAAAAGACAGCTGATGGCTGGAAATGGAAACAGGCTGATGGAACATATGCGGCAGGTACCTGGATTTTGACAAGTGGTAAATATTACTATCTGAAATCGAACGGAATCATGGCTACCTACTGGACACAGGTAGATGGAAAATACTATTTCCTTGGCGCAGATGGTTCTATGAGAACTTACTGGCAGAATATTTATGGTAAATATTATTGGCTTGGAAGAAATTGAGCGTGTGAAGAAGACTTTGCGTGACTATACGGAACG
>OGKX01001324.1_pt1 | contig 10994 bp, 8 predicted proteins | sample 1572541 | NCBI WGS metagenome assembly OGKX01 (sample SAMEA2581982, study PRJEB24529) | metagenome | biome: Human gut stool | place: China | collected 2011
CCGCCGGTATCCGATCCGTCAGATTATCATTCTGTCTGAGGGCGTACACAGTCCGGTGCTGGATCAGTATCCGGCGGTCTACAAATACCAGTCGTCGGAAAAGGTGATCCGCGAGGTCATGGCGTGCTACGGCGTAGAAAATGGTGTCGATACATCGCCTGCACTGCTGCCGAAAAAGGAAATGCGCATCATCGGCATTTATTCGCCGGTCGGACGGACGCAGAAGACCTCGTTTGCCCTGACGATGGGGCAGATTCTGGCAAAAGAGCGGGCAGTGCTGTATCTCAATATGGAGAGCTATTCTGGATTTGAACGGCTGCTGGAATGCAGTTACGACAGGGGGATGAGCGATATTCTGTATTATGCGAGACAGGAAAATCAGGGCATCATCTACAAACTGGGCGGAATGGTCCAGTCGATGCAGAACCTGGATTATCTGCCGCCCGCCGCATCGCCGATGGACATTCAGACTGCAAAATATGAAGAATGGAAATGGCTGTTTCAGGAGATTGAGAAGAACAGCAGTTATGAAGTGCTGATTCTCGACCTCGGGGATGGCGTGGCGGATTTGTATCAGATCCTGGATTTTTGCAATGAAATTTACGTTCCGATAAGGAATGATGTGATTTCTGCGGCAAAAATGGAGCAGTTTGAAAATTTGCTGCGCCGGTGGGACTGCCAGTCGGTGCTGGACAAGATGCGGAAAATCCACGTTCCGTTCCACACGGCAAACCGGACGGGAAAAGCCTACTTTGAGGAGCTTGTCTGGAGCGAGCTGGGCGACTATGTGCGTCAGATTCTGCGGGACGGCAGAAGAGGAGAAGAAACATGACAATGCCGGAAATTCTGCGGAGAAAACTGATGGAGCGGATCGATATCGCATCCGAACCGGATGACGGAGAGGTTCTCGAAGAGATTGACGGTCTGATTTTAGGGGAAGAAGAAACACGGTATCTTCCGGTGGCACAGAAGGCGGAGCTGCGCAGACAGCTGTTCTACAGTGTGCGGAGGCTCGATGTCCTGCAGGAGCTGCTGGAAGATGCGGGAATTACCGAAATTATGGTAAACGGTTATCAGCATATCTTCGTGGAACGGAACGGCAGAATCGAGAGATACGGCAAAAGCTTTACCTCCGCAGAAAAGCTGGAGGATGTGATTCAGCAGATTGTAGGCCGGTGCAACCGCGTGGTGAATGAACAGAATCCGATTGTGGATGCACGGCTGGAAAATGGAGACCGCGTCAACGTTGTCATGAAACCGGTCGCATTAAACGGACCGATTCTGACCATCCGCCGCTTTCCGGAGCAGGCGGTGACGATGGAATTTCTGGTCTCCATCGGGAGTATTACAAAAGAGGCGGCAGAGTTTCTGCAGGCTCTCGTCCGGACCCGCTACAGCATGATGATCGGCGGGGCGACCGGATCTGGCAAAACGACATTTCTGAATGCGCTTTCCGCCTACATTCCAAAGGGCGAGCGCATCATAACCATCGAAGACAATGCAGAGCTGCAGATCCAGGGTGTGGAGAATCTGGTGCGGCTGGAAGCAAAAGAGGCAAATCTGGAATCAGGAACAGAAATTACGATCCGCGATCTGATCCGCGCAGCTTTGCGTATGCGGCCGAACCGCGTAATTATCGGCGAAGTGCGCGGAGCGGAAACGTTTGAATTATTATCCGCACTCAATACTGGGCATGCTGAGGGGAGTGCAGCTCCCGTTGGAAGCAATCCGCCGCCAGATTGCATCGGGAATCGAAATTCTCGTGCATTTAGGACGCGGGGAGGATGGAAGCCGTCGGGTGGAGGAGATCGCAGAGATCACAGGGATGGAGGAGGACGAAATCAAAACGGTTTCTTTGTTTCGAAGAGAATATGGGAGAGGCCTGCAAAAGACAGGCGAACTGGTACACAGAGAAAAACTGGAGGGGAAAACAGGATGAGAATACGTGAGGGAAGCCAGGCAAAGACGGGCATGGCAGAGGAGAAGGAGACGAAGGGGATCGACTATCAGACCTGGGAATTTACCGGTCGGGAATATCTCGAAATAGCGGGAATCAGTCTTGGGATTGCCGCCGCTGTGAACCTGCTCTGTTACCGGGCGTGGTGGGCATGCATTGCTGTGGTTCCGGTTGGAATCGTATGTTTTCACACGTATCGGAAAAACCGGATTCAGAGACGGAAAGAGGAGCTGTACGACAGCTTCCGGGATCTGATTGCGTGGATGCACACGGCACTGCGTTCCGGCTATTCCATGGAAAATGCAGTGCTGGAGGCGGCAGGACAGCTGGAACAGTCGCTGGGAAAAGAAAACATTCTGGTACAGGAACTGCGCCGGATGCGTCATAAAATGATGATTTCCGTGCCGGTGGAACAACTGTTTCAGGATCTTGCGGTGCGAAGCCGCATTGACGATATTGCGACGTTTGCAAGTGTACTGGTGATTGCGAAGCGGACAGGAGGAAATGTCTGCGAGATCTTTCAGAATACGTGGGATATTTTCTGTACGAGAATTGACACGATGCGGGAAATCCGTGCGGGCGTTTCTTCCCGGCGGTTCGAGCAGAATATTATGAGTGTTGTGCCGTTTGGAATTCTGGGATATGTACAGCTTTCCTTTCCGGAATTCTTAAGTGTGATGTATGGGAATGTAATCGGGGTTTTCTTCATGAGCGGATGCCTTGCCGTGTATCTGGCGGCATGGGTGCTTGGAAAGAAGATTCTGGACATTGAGTTTTAAGAAGCAATTGAAGTTTAAAAAGTAAGACTGCGAATCATAACGATTCGTCCGCAAAAAAGGGGAGGAATCAAATGTTGTGGATTTGTCTGACCGCATGGGCGGGGCTGTTCATCTGGTATTTCCGGATGAGAAAAAAGGCGGAAGATCACAAATTGGTGAGACGGATTTTCTGCCTTGCAGCGACAGGGTTTATAGCGGGCACTGCACTCTGCCTTCCGATCGGAGTGCGAAAAGTTTCAGGAGATGAAAAAGCGGAACTTCAACTGGAACGGGGTGCCTTAGGCAGCCAACCGACAGAGGAAAAACTTGAGGTTTCTGTTGGAAATCAGAAACCGGAAAGAATTACACTGTCTGTACCTGCAAGAGCTTACAGCGCAGAAGAGATAGAAGAGGCGTTCAGTGCGGCGATAGAGGCGCTGGATGAAATCATCTTAGGTGAGAATCCGTCTTTTCATACGGTAAACAGAAACATGGATCTGGTTACGGAAATACCGGGAAGCCCGGTGGCGCTTAGCTGGGAAACAGACAGGCCGTTGTTGATTGACAGCCGGGGTTTGCTGTCAGACGAGATTCCCGAAGAAGGAGTGGAGGTTACGCTGAAAGCGGAACTGGAACTTCAGGGGGAAACAACAGAATATATACGGAAGGTTCAGGTCTATCCACCGGAGATAAAAGGGCGGGATGCGGTTCTTAGGGCGCTGAAAAAAGCAGTGGAAAAAGAAAACGAAGCGCATCCCGAAGAAACAGCCTATTATCTGCCGGAGACACTGAACGGAGAAACTGTAACATGGTTAAAAGTGCCGGATCTGACAGGTCTGGAACTTATGGCACTTGCCGCGGCGGCAGGAGCAGTCTGCTGGGCGGCAAAAGGAAGGGAACAAGAAAAAGCAAGGCAGAAAAGAGAAGAACAGATGCTGCGGGATTATCCCGAAATTGTCAGCAAAATGGTTCTTCTTCTGGGTGCCGGGCTTGGGATGCGGAAAGTACTCGAGCGGATTGCAGTGGATTACCGGAAAAATCTGGCGCTTGGCGGGCAGAAACGTTTTGCCTATGAAGAGATTGTATTTACCTGCCAGGAGATGGAAAACGGTGTTTCCGAGCAGGAAGCGTACCAGCGCATGGGAATGCGTATGGGAACCGGAGCGTATCGTTCCCTTGCTGTTCTGCTGACGCAGAATCTGAAAAAAGGCAGTAAAGGACTGCTGGAATTATTGAAACAGGAATCGCAGGAGGCCTTTGAGGAGAGAAGAAGGCAGGCGAAAACAACAGGAGAAAAGGCATCGACAAAGCTTCTTCTTCCGATGGGCATGATGCTTGCGGTTGTATTGGTCATACTCACGGTTCCGGCATTTTTGTCCTTTTATGCATAGGGGATGTTTTTATCCCCACAACAGCTGGTAAAGAGAGGGAGGTGGGAATTATGAAGCTGATATCGGAGTTCTGGAAAGAGGAAGATGCGGTGGGTGTTGTGGAAGTGATTCTGATTCTCGTTGTGCTGATCGGACTCGTACTAATCTTTAAAAAGCAGCTTGTGAGTCTGGTCAACAGTCTGATGGAGAAGGTCACAAACCAGAGCAACACCGCGTTGACGGTAAAAGGACCGATAAGGAACTCCAAAGAAAAATTTAGAAGCCGGTACGGACCTATATGTCATTTGCATATCTGTGTCTCGGTATATCCTTTATCCGATCCACGGCATCTAAAGTTCGAAAAAGTAAAAGTAAAGTGGAAGGAGCTGTATCCCATGAGGGAAACAGAAAGACAGAAAAGATGGGCAGCCGGAAGCATAACAGCATATTTGTGTCTCGTTCTGATACTGATGCTTTCCCTGATTTCCGGGACAATTGCGTCGGTGCGAAATGCCCATGCACGGGTGATGACGGCCTGCGCAATGGAACAGGGACTGTATTCTCTGTTTGCCGGGTATGACAGAACACTGCTGGGACAGTACGAGCTGTTTTTTTATAACGGCGGGGATAAGAGCGGTGTCTGGAAACCTGAAACCATGAGCAGAAAAGTCGCAGAAACTGCGGGAGAAGTTCTGTCCCCCACTGCATCGGGGATGGGAATTCTATCAGGCAGTTTATCTGGCGGACAGGTTACAGAAGTTTATCTCGGCGGCTATCGTCTTGCGACAGACGAGGAGGGAAGTGTTTTCTCCCGTCAGATCTGTGAGGCAATGAAAGCCAGCCTTGGAACTTATGGAATACAGCAGCTTTCCCAGAAATTAAGAGGAGAACAGGAAACCGTGAAACGTCAGGAGGACGGACAGAGCGGTTACGAGGAAGAGGAGGTTTTAAAACAGTATGAAGAATCCAAACAGCCAGAAGAGGGAACAGAAAAAACAGAAGGTGAAGGAGAATCTGGAAACGGCACGCCTTCGGAACCGGATCAGAAGCAGCCGGTACCGGAAGATTTTGTGAATCCGATTGAGGTCATTCAAAAAGTAATGAAAATGGGAATTTTAGGACTGGTCCTCCCGGAAGGGCAGGCTGCGGCGGTTTTTGTAGAACCAGTCCAAGAGGGCAGGCGAAATGTTTTCCACTTGTTTTGTGCTCCTTGTTGAAAATCAGGTGTTCTTCCGACGATTTGAAATGCCCTCCGCGTTGCTCTGGGCATCTTTAGCGGAAATATTATTTTTGGAATTTTGCAAATCCGGCAGGGCTGCGGCCCCGCCGGATTTGCTTTTTCACGGGAGGGGGCGTTCCGGGAAACTGTATCGGCTGCTGTTGGCCTACGGCCAAATCGCAGCAGACAAATCCGTCTTTTGCACAACCGGCCGATGGTTTTTCTTGCTTTTTGGAGGCAGTATGGTACAATGGACTCAGAAGAGGACACAGGAGGTGTGTTTATGGGAACCCTTTCTTACCCGGAACTGGAAGCTACGATCCGGCTGCTGCTGAAAAAATACCACGCCGAATACGCCCTGCTGTTCGGCTCCTATGCCCGCGGCGAAGCCACCCCCAACTCCGACATCGACCTTGTGGTGGTGGGCGGCCCCGGCTTCCGTGCACGGGACATCTTTGCTCTGGGCGAAGAGCTGCGCCAGCTGACGCGGAAGGACGCCGACGTCTTTGAGCTGCGGGAGCTGAACACCGGCACCCCGTTTTACAACACCGTTATGCAGGAAGGGGTGCGCATCGCGTGAAAAAGTCGGACAAAGAGCGTCTGAAAAAGATCGTTTCCACCTGGGAGAACCTGTCCCGCCAGATGCAGCAGCGCGGCATCACACCGGAGCTTCTGCTGGAGGACGAGTTTGCCCAGTGGGCTGTCACTACCCCGCTGTACAACATCGGGGAGCAGGTTTACCAGCTGAGCAGCGAGTTCAAAGCCGCCTACCCGGACCAGCCGTGGAACATGGTGGCCGGCCTGCGGCACCGCCTTGTGCATGATTACGACGGTATCAACTGGACCATCATCGTGGAAGTCGTCTTTTCCGATCTGGACCCTTTTGTGGATGCTGTACGGGAGATCCTGGCCGGGATGTGAGAAACTTCCCCACCAAAAGACATTCTTTTGCTGCTTTAAAAAACAAGGTTCTGCACCGGTTTTTGGTTTTATTTTTCGTTTTGTGAAGCGGGTTCAACTTTTCGTTTGTTTTTTTGAAACATTTTCTGCTTTTTCGCTCTTGTAAATCTCCCGGCAAGGCTTTATAATAATAAAGCGTAAGCAGTCTGCACTGCGGACTGCCGGTGTAAGCGTGGAAATCCGGGGCCGCCCGGAGCCGGTGACGGTTCCCTGCACGCATTGCGGCGGGCAGAGCGGCCTCGTCTTTTTCAAAATTTATAGAGTAATTGGGAAAAAGGAGTATTCTACTATGCTGACGAATGAATACCTGAAGCGCGTGTACGAAGGCCTGGCAAAGCGCAATGCCAACGAGCCGGAATTCCTGCAGGCTGTGCGTGAGGTGCTGGAGAGCATCCAGCCCGTGGTGGAAAAGCACCCCGAGTACGAGAAGGCCGGCCTGATCGAGCGTCTGGTGGAGCCGGAGCGCATCATCAGCTTCCGTGTGCCCTGGGTCGATGATCAGGGCAAGGTCCAGGTGAACCGCGGCTACCGCGTGCAGTTCAACAGCGCCATCGGCCCCTACAAGGGCGGCCTGCGCTTCCATCCCTCTGTCAACCAGGGCATCCTGAAGTTCCTGGGCTTTGAGCAGACCTTCAAGAACAGCCTGACCACCCTGCCCATGGGCGGCGGCAAGGGCGGCTCTGACTTCGACCCCCACGGCAAGAGCGACATGGAAGTCATGCGCTTCTGCCAGAGCTTCATGACCGAGCTGTACCGCCACATCGGCCAGTTCGTGGACTGCCCCGCCGGTGATATCGGTGTCGGCGGCCGCGAGGTCGGCTACATGTTCGGCCAGTACAAGCGCCTGACCAACAGCTTCCAGGGCGGCATGCTCACCGGCAAGGGCCTGACCTTCGGCGGCTCTCTGGCCCGCACCCAGGCCACTGGCTACGGCCTGTGCTACTTCACCGCCGAGGCTCTGAAGTGCATGCGGAACGACAGCTTTGAGGGCAAGACCGTGGTCATCTCCGGTTCCGGCAACGTGGCCATCTACGCCTGCGAGAAGGCTACCCAGCTGGGTGCCAAGGTGGTTACCATGTCCGACTCCAACGGCTACGTCTACGACCCCAACGGCATCGACCTGGCCTACGTCAAGGACCTGAAGGAAGTGCGCCGCGGCCGCATCAAGGAGTACGCCGAGACCCACGCCGGTGCAACCTACGTTGCCGACTGCAGCAAGGTCTGGACGGTCCCCTGCGACATCGCCCTGCCCTGCGCTACCCAGAACGAGATCAACAAGGAGTCTGCCGAGGCTCTGGTAAAGGGCGGCTGCACCGTGGTCTGCGAGGGTGCCAACATGCCCAGCACCCCGGAGGCCATCGAGGTCTATCTGGCAAACGGCGTTCTGTACGGACCCGCAAAGGCTGCCAATGCCGGCGGCGTGGCCACCTCCGGCCTGGAGATGAGCCAGAACTCCGAGCGCCTGAGCTGGACCTTCGAAGAGGTCGATGCAAAGCTGAAGGGCATCATGGAGGGCATCTTCCACGCTTCCTACGACGCTTCCGTCGCTGCCGGTTCCGAGGGCAACCTGATGGTCGGTGCAAACTGCGCCGGCTTCCTGAAGGTCGCCACCGCCATGATGGCACAGGGCATCACCTACTAAGTCATCCTGCATCGTCCAAGAGCCGCGCCCGCAGGGGTGCGGCTCTTTTTTGGTATTTGACAAACCACGTTCCATCGTTTATACTGATGCTGACAGGAGGTGTGTCTTGTGAATTATACGGTTCCCTACAATGGCACGTTCTGCAGCCGGAAAAAGATCCAGAAGAAGCGCACGCCCTCCCGCGAAGCGCTGGAGATCCGGGACTACTGCCGCACACACACGTTCTCCGTGGAAGAAAAGGCCGACGGAGAGATCGTCGACCATGTGCACGAGGTCAACCGGAAATGCTGAACGTCCGACCCTATACCCCTGCGCTTCAGAAACTTGCAGCCAAGTTCGACTGCGGGAACTCCTACCTGAACCAGTTTCTGCGCAGTCCGGATGCGCTGGATGCCGGGGTCGGCAAGACCTTTGTGTTTCTCACCGAAAATGCCGAGAGCATCGTCGGTTACTACGATCTCAGCTGCGGCTCGCTGGACGAGATCGAGGGTGATGTCCGCTACAAGATCGGCGGCACCATCCACATCGGTTATTTTGCCATTGACGAAAAATTCCAGCATCAGCTGCAGGCAACCACTCCCAACGGCATCCACCTGTACTGGGGCGATGTCCTGTTGGAGGAATGCCTGAGCCGCATTGAAGCCATCCGCAGCCAGCAGGTGGGCGTGTCGTTCGTCACACTGGCCTCCTCCGAGGCAGGCGAACGCCTGTACCGCCACCACGACTTCGAGGACCTGGACGCCGACATCACGTTCAGCCCTTCTCACGGGGAGGATAAATGCATCTGTCTCTATCTCCCGCTGGATTATTGACCCACACGACCAGAGCCGCGCCCGCAGGGGTGCGGCTCTTTTTGGGTATAACCCCGCCCCGCTCTGCCCACACTGACAGTATCTCATGGCAGAAAGGGAGTTTTGTATGGACGAGCAGATGTTTTGTTTTCAGTGTGAGCAGGCGGCGGGCTGCACCGCCTGCACCGGCGCAGCGGGGGTGTGCGGCAAGTCGGCCGAGACAGCCGCCGCACAGGACCGGCTCACCGGGGCGCTCATCGCGTTTGCCGGGCAGCTCATCGCAGCGGGGCGCAGCCCGGCCCCGGAACAGGCCCGGCTGCTGATGCAGGGGCTGTTCACCACCATTACCAACGTGAACTTTGACCCCGCCGCCGTGGACGCGCTGACCCGCCGGGTGCACGACGCCAGCCCCGGCACCGGCCCGGACTACGACATGCAGGCCCTCTGGCGGGAACCGGACGCCGACCGGCGCAGCCTGAAATGCTTTGTGCTGTTCAGCCTGCGGGGCATGGCCGCCTACAACTACCACGCCCGGGTGCTGGGCCGCATCGACCCGGAGCTGGACCGGTTCTTCTGTACCGCCCTGCAGGCCGTGGGCGACCCCGGCCAGACCACCGACGCCCTGTGGCAGCTGGTGCAGGCCACAGGAGAAGCCAGCTACCGCTGCATGGAGCTGCTGGACGCGGCCAACACCGGCGCATTTGGCGATCCGGAACCGGTGCAGGTGCCCCTGACCATTGAAAAGGGGCCGTTCATCGTGATCTCCGGCCACGACCTCTACGACGCACAGCAGCTGCTGGAACAGACCGCAGGCCGGGGCGTCAACGTCTACACCCACTCGGAGATGCTGCCCGCCCACGGCTACCCGGAGCTGAAGCGCCGCTACCCCCACCTCAAGGGCAACTTTGGCACCGCATGGCAGAACCAGCAGCGGGAGTTCGAGGACATCCCCGCGCCCATCCTGTTCACCACCAACTGCATCATGCCCCTGCGCGCCAGCTACGCCGACCGGGTGTTCACCACCTCGGTGGTGGCTTACCCCGGCGTGCCCCACATCGACGAAGGGCGCGACTTTTCCCCGGTGATCGAAAAGGCGCTGGAGCTGGGCGGCTACGCGCAGGACACCCTGCTGCCCGGCCTGAACGGCGGCTCCACGGTGACCACCGGTTTTGCCCGCACCGCCGTGCTGCAGCACGCGGACGAGATCGTGCAGGCGGTGCGGGACGGCAAGCTGCGGCACTTCTTTCTGGTGGGCGGCTGCGACGGCACCCGGCCCAGCCGCCGCTACTACACCGAGTTTGCCCGCCTTACCCCGCCCGACACCATCCTGCTGACCCTGGCCTGCGGCAAGTTCCGCCTGAACGACCTGCCCCTTGGCACCGTGCCGGGCACCGGCCTGCCCCGCATCCTGGACGTGGGCCAGTGCAACGACGCCTACAGCGCCATCCGCATCGCATTGGCGCTGGCCGACGCCTTTGGCTGCGGCGTCAACGACCTGCCCCTCTCGCTGGTGCTGTGCTGGTTTGAGCAGAAGGCCGTGTGCATCCTCATCGCGCTGCTGGCGCTGGGCATCCGGAACATCCGGCTGGGGCCTACCCTGCCCCCGTTCCTCTCGCCGGGGGTGGTGCGCACCCTGCAGGAACGGTACGGCCTCAAGCCCATTGCCACCCCGGAAGCCGACCTGCAGGCCATTCTGGGCGGGTGAGGTTTCGTTTGGTTATTTTGCAACAAACCCGCAACTCAAAATTAGCGATTCTGCCCAAGGAATTTTTCCGGTTTTTATTCACTCCACCAAAAAATGGCGGTAGGACTTGCATTTCATCCCCGCCATGCATATTATAATAGTATGAATTCTTATGAAAGGGGGACAAGGCTATGAAGTGCAGAATGTTTGCGCTCTCGCTGGCACTGGGTGCCCTGCTTTGTCTCGCCCCGTCGGCCGCCGCGCTGGAAAACCAGCCGGAGGCCCCCGCCCCGGACACTGCTGAGCCCGCCGGGCAGGCCCTGACCGAAGAAGTGACCAAAGAAGTGACTGTGACCGTGGAGGTGCCCATCCTGCCGGAGAAGCCGCCCATCCAGATCAGCTACACCACCCCGGAAGAGATCGGGTTTGCCTGGGAGGAGGATGGCCTGGAGCTGGAAGTGGCCGAGGTGCTGCCGGTGGAAGAGATCTCTCTGGCACCGGACCCCGACGCAGACGCCTCCGCCCCGGAAGCCCCGGCTGACTCTGACGACACCAACGGCACCGAAGCTGCCGCCGCATTGAAAGCAGCAGAGCGCCGACTTGCAGAAATGGC
>OGKX01001326.1_pt1 | contig 10980 bp, 8 predicted proteins | sample 1572541 | NCBI WGS metagenome assembly OGKX01 (sample SAMEA2581982, study PRJEB24529) | metagenome | biome: Human gut stool | place: China | collected 2011
TCTGAAAGGGGCGAGCAGCCCCTTTCTCGTGGATCCAGCGCGTCGAAATCGCTGGCGGTTTTCTGGTTCTCTTTTGGCGGCAAAAGAGAACCTTACTCCGCTTTCTTCAAAAATTCCGGCAGCTCCTTCTCCATCTCCGCCAGCGCATTTCCGCGGTGGCTGATGGCGTCCTTCTCGTCGGGAGTCAGCTGGGCATAGCTGCGGCCCTCCGAGTTGGGGCGCTTGTCCGTCCTGCCCACACCGCACTCGTCGGGGATGAAGAGCGGGTCGTAGCCGAAGCCGTAGTCCCCGGCCAGCCGCTCGAAGGCGACGCGGCCCGGGCATTCGCCCCGGCAGGTGAGGTGCTGGCCGGTAGGCAGGATGAAGCAGACCGCCGCCACGAACTTCGCGCCGCGCTGCCCCGCCGGGACGTCCTTCATCTTCTCGAGGAGCTTGTCGTTGTTGGCCTCGTCGTCGCCGTGGTGGCCGCAGTAGCGGGCGCTGTAGACGCCGGGAGCGCCGTCCAGCGCGTCCACGCAGAGGCCGGAATCGTCGGCGATGGTGGGCAGGCCGCTGGCCTTGCAGATGGTCTCGGCCTTGATGAGGGCATTGGCCTCAAAGGTGGTGCCGGTCTCGTCCGGCTCGATGGTGATGCCAAGCTCCTTCTGGCTGACCACTTCGTGGCCCTGAGCCTCGAGGATGCGCCGCAGCTCGCGGAGCTTTCCGGCGTTGCCGGTGGCTGCACAAATCTTCATAAGATTGCTCCTTAATGCTTCCATCCCGTGCGGGGGATGAGCTCTTCCACAAAGCCCTCCGGGGTGAAGGGGATGAGATCGTCGATGCCTTCGCCCACGCCGATGAACCGCACCGGCAGGCCGAGGCGCTGCTTGACGGCCACCACGCAGCCGCCCTTGGCCGTGCCGTCGAGCTTGGTCAGGATGATGCCGGTGGCGTCAGCAGCCTTGCAGAATTCCTTCGCCTGGCTGATGGCGTTCTGGCCCGTGATGGCGTCCAGCACCAGCAGGGTCTCGAGGCTGGCTTCGGGAGCGGCCTTCCTGACACTGCGGCTGATCTTGGACAGCTCGCTCATCAGGTTCGACTTGTTGTGGAGACGCCCGGCCGTATCGGCGATGACCATGTCATAGCCCCGGGCGGTGGCAGACTTCACGGTGTCGAAGATAACGGCAGCAGGGTCTGCGCCCTCGCCGGCCTTGACGATCGGCACACCGGCGCGGCCCGCCCAGATCTCCAGCTGCTCGCTGGCAGCGGCGCGGAAGGTGTCGCCTGCGGCCAGCATGACCTTTTTGCCCTGACGGGTGTAGTAGTCGGCCAGCTTTGCGATGCTGGTGGTCTTGCCCACGCCGTTGACGCCGATGACGAGGATGACGGCGGGATGGCCGTCCAGCGCCATTTCGGTCTCCGGGCGCATCTCGTCGGCGATGATGTCGCGCAGAGCGTCAGCCGCCTGTTCGCCGGTCTTGAGGCCCTTTTCCTGCACGCGGTCGCGGAGGGCGTCCACCAGCTTCATGGCGACGTCGCCGCCCACGTCGGCGAGGATGAGCTGTTCTTCCAGCTCATCGTAGAGGTCGTCGTCGATCTTGCTGCCGGTGAGGGTGTTCAGGATGTTGCCCCAAAAGCCCGTGCGGGTCTTTTCGAGGCCGTCTTTCATTTTGTCCTTTTCTTTTTTGCCAAATCCAAAGAGTCCCATGGGTTCTCTCCTTTTTCAGGTTTTATGCTCTTTTTTAGCTTATCCTTCGTACAACCTCTCAGTCGGGCTTGCGCCCGCCAGCTCCCCTAGTAGGGGAGCCTCTGGCGAGGAGGCAAAGCTTTGCGGAATGCCAAAGCCTCCCCTCGGTAGGGGAGGTGGCAGCGCGTCAGCGCTGACGGAGAGGTTATTCCTCTTTTTTGCAAAAACCCCTTGCAAACTTCCCCGAGATGCGGTATAATACATCTCGCGGCAAGTCCGCTGGAAATCGAATATCTGCCTCTTTAGCTCAGTCGGTTAGAGCACCTGACTGTTAATCAGGGTGTCGCCTGTTCGAGTCAGGCAAGAGGCGCTTTTACGGCGAAGAGTTTTCTTCGCCGTTTTTTTGTGTGTTGTGTGTAACCAAACTGTAGCCTTTTTCACATTATTTTCAAAAATTAAAGGCAAATTAAAAAATGTCCTCTTGAAGAAATGGCGTATTTGTGTTACACTACATCCAAGCTGTAATGGTATTTTTGGAGATTCTGGCGTTTTTCCCCCAGCGTTTTTTGGCTCTGAGGGGCGGCGGCAGAGTGATTTACACGCATTTTTTCTACTTTTCTGTCCGTTTTGGCTGTTTTTCCGGCCATTTAGCCTTGTGGCAAGGGGGAAAGTATGGTAAAATAGTGTAAAGATGCCAAAATGGCAGCTTACTTAACTCGTGATGTTGCCGAGTGCGCACTCGGTTGCATAGGTTTTCCCGGTTGCGCAACCGGGAGGAGACCGATTATATTCGTTTTTTCATTTGAAGGGAGTAATTCATTATGATGATGCCTGCAAACTTCTCTGCTGTGAATGCAGAGGTCGTCTACGGCGGTGCCGTGGCTGACTACCTGCCCGACGCTTGGACTGCTGCTAACGTCAAGACCCTGTCCACCAACGTCCTGACCATCCTGAGCAACAGCTTCACCAAACTGCTGGTGGGTGCTACCCTGGGTACCATGTTCAGCGGCAGCTGGGGCGACGACGGCATGAAGCTGTTCGGCGACAACGGCACTTTCTCCGGTCTGTACAATGTTAACCGTCTGCCCGGCGGTGAGGCTCAGACCTTCGGCAACAAGATCATGACCACTCTGGGTCTGGCTGCTTCTGTCTACACTCTGGGTACCACCCCCGTCAAGAGCTACGCTGGCGCTCAGAAGATTATCACTGTCACTCCCGGTGACAATAACTTCTAATCAGATTTCCTGATTTAAGTCCAGCCTAAAGGGGCGGCGAATCGAAAGATTCGCCGCCCCTTTTTTGCTGCCTTTCTGTTACCAAACTGAGACTTTTTTCACATTTTTTTCAAAATTTAAGGGTTTATTAAAAATTGTCCTCTTGAAGAACCTGACAGAATGTGTTATACTATGCCCAAGGTTTGGGAGACGGTACGTCAAAATCCCCTCTCCCGGGCCGGTCAAAATGATCAAAGGGTAGGCGCTCCCTTCTTTTGATAGCAGCTACTCTCTGCCCCGCTTTGCCGCAGGGCAGTGCGAGGCAGAGAGTTGTATGCTGCTTTATTGGAGAAGCGGGTGAGGCGTCAGGAATGGAAGCCCTTTCTTCTTCGCCAAATCGTCCTCAGCCACAAGGCGGGCGTTTTGAAATAGAAACCACAAAGGAAGCATCTATGCGTTATACCTATGTCCGGCAGCACGACACCACAGACTGCGCTGCCGCCTGTCTCGCAATGGTGTGCCTCCATTACAAAAAGGAGATCACCATCACCCGACTGCGGGACATGATGGGTACCGACCTGAAAGGCACAAACCTGACCGGTATGGAAAAGGCAGCGCAGGAGCTGGGATTCAGCACCGCCGCCGTCCGCGTAGACCGGGAAAACTTCCTCAGCGAATTTACCACTCCCTGTATTGCACAGGTCATCACCGACGAGGGTCTGGCCCACTTTGTGACGGTCTTCAAGAAGACCACCATCAAAGATGACGGCGAGCGGCGTCGGCATATGCTCCGGCAGGAAGAGGAGCGCAAGAAGTGCGCTGACGAAGGAAAGAAGTTCAAATGCCGCGACTACGTCATCATCGGCGACCCGGCAAAAGAGCTGAAAAAAATCTCACTCGATGAGTTCTACAAGAACTTTACCGGTGTTCTGCTCCTGATGACCCCGACTTCGGAGTTCAAGGCAGGCAAGCAGAAACAGGGCAGCATGGTCAAGCGTTTCCTCGACCTGCTGCTGCCGCAGAAGAAGCTTTTCTTCTACGCCATCCTCAGCTCGGTCATCATGACCGTTCTGGGTATCGCATCCTCGATGTACAACAAGATCCTGATGGATGAGATACTCCCCTACGGCTTGAAGAGCCTGTTGGTGGCTGTTATTCTGGTGTTCAGCATCGTGAGCGTCACCAGCGCACTTATCAGTATGGTGCGGCAGTGGGTGCTCATCTATCTGTCCATCAAGGTCGATATTCCCCTGATGCTGGGCTACTTCGGGCATGTCTTCAAACTGCCCATGAAGTTCTTTGCCACCCGCAAGACCGGCGAGATCACCACCCGCTACTCCGACGCCAGCACCATCAAATCGGTGTTCACCAGCATTGCGCTGAGCGTCGTGATGGATGTCGTGATGGCCTGCGTCACCGGCGTCATCCTCTTCCGGATGAATGCCACCCTCTTCTCCATTTCGATCTTCACCACCCTGCTGAGCATCCTGCTGGTGTTCATCTTCAAGCAGCCCTTCAAGCGGATCAACGAAGAGACCATGCAGCAGTCTGCTATCCTCAACAGCCAGATGATCGAGAGCCTCCGGGGCATCGAGACCGTCAAGTGCAACGCCGAAGAGGACCGTGAGCTGGAAGCTCTGGAGCGGGAATACATCAAGAGCCTGAAGATCAGCCTGCGCTCCAGCAAGATCAGCACGGTGCAGTCCCTTATCTCCACCCTCATCACCACCATCCTCGGTATGGTCACCTCTTATGTGGGTATCATGCAGGTGCTGAATGGTGAGATGACGCTGGGCGGCTATATGGCGTTCAGCACCCTTTCCTCTTACTTTACGAACCCGGTCAGCGAGCTGGTCAGCTTGCAGATGTCCATCCAGCAGGCCCAGATCTCCATCAAGCGTCTGACCGAGATCATGGATTACGAGTCCGAGCAGGACGAGACCCGCGAATACACCGAGATGGAAAAAATCGACGGTGACATTGAGTTCAAGGATGTCTCCTTCCGCTACGGCAGCCGTTCTCCGGCCCTGAGCCATGTTTCCTTCACCATTCCCTATGGCAAGAAGGTGGCACTGGTGGGCAGCAGCGGCAGCGGCAAATCCACCATCACCAAGCTCCTGCTCAAGTATTATGAGCCGGAAAGCGGTACCATCAGCGTAGGCGGCGTCGATCTGGACGAGTACAGCAATGCATCCGTCCGCCGTGCCATCGCTTATGTCCCCCAGAACGTCGAGCTGTTCAGCAAGACCATCTACGACAACATCCGCATTTCCCGACCGGAAGCCAGCCTCGATGAGGTCAAGGCCGCTGCCAAGAAGGCAGATGCCCACGAGTTCATCCGCAAGCTGCCGCTGCAGTACAACACCTATCTGGAAGAAGCCGGCAACGGCCTCTCGGGCGGTGAGAAGCAGCGCCTTGCACTGGCCCGGGCCTTCCTGAAGGATGCGAACCTCTATATCCTGGACGAATCCACCAGCAGTCTGGACTTTGGCACAGAGAATACCATCTTTGATATGATCTACAACCAGCTTGCAGACCGCTCGATGCTGATCGTCGCCCACCGCCTCTCCACCATCCGTGATTGTGACCTCATCCTGGTCATGGACCACGGCGAGATCGTAGAGCGCGGCACCCACGAAGAGCTGCTGGAAAAGCAGGGCAAATACTACGAGCTCTGGAGCCTGCAGCAGGGCATCTTCCGCGATAAGAAGCGCGGGTCGAAGCCCGCAGCCCCCGTCTCTGCCGCCAAGGTGGTGGAGGACGAGGACGATGGCGAGTCCATCACTTACTAATTCGTTGCAGCTGCGTGCGCACGCAGTTACATAAATGGCTTTTTGGCTGGATGCGCATCCGGAAACTGAGCCGACTAAATTTGTTTTTCATTCATTTGAAGGGAGTAATTCATTATGATGATGCCTGCAAACTTTACTGCTGTTAACTCTGAGGTCGTCTACGGCGGCGCTGACCTGTTCTCCATCCTGGCTGACACCACCGCTCCTATCTGGAACGCTGCTAACGTCAAGACCTTCAACACCAACCTGCTGACCATCCTGAGCAACAGCTTCACCAAGCCCCTGATTAACGCTACCATGGGTACCATGTTCTCTGGCACCTGGGGCGATGACGATTCTGCCAACAAGAAGGTTCTGTTCGGCGACGACGGCACCGTGAGCGCTCTGTACAAGAACGGCACCGATGACATGACCTTCGGCAACAAGGTCATGAAGACCATCGGCCTGGCTGCTTCTGTCTACACCCTGGGCACCACCCCCGTCAAGAACTACATCGGCGAGACCGTCGTTGGCATCAAGGGTGACGAAACCGCCATCTAATCAGTAACCCCTAAAATCTGAAGTGTGTTTCGTCCGGCTGCTCTCGGGCCGCCGGATGATAATGCCTCGTAATGGTATGCCCGGAGGCACCTGCCTCCGGGCATACCTTATTTTTTTATAAAATTTACAGTTTGGCTCTTTATTCCGCACCGCCAAACCGTTATAATAAATTGATGCCTATATTCATCATGGGATGAGTAATAGGTGATAGCCCTCTCAGTCACCTTCGGTGCCAGCTCCCCCAGAGGGGGAGCCTTTGGCAAGCCGGTCAAGTTGATTCTAGCCGAACAAAGTATCCTATACCGTAAAATGCCGGGCCTCGCTGCCTGGGCCAGCAGCAGCTAGCCTTTGCTTTGCAGCAGGGTGCTGCCGCTTTTGAAACATTCTGCATTCTCATTCCGTATAGACCTAACCGACACGCCAGTGTCTCTCCCTATGGGAAAGTGGCTGCGCAGCAGACGGAGAGGGATACTTATGAAGCAAAAAGACAGGCTCCCGAAAAATAACAAGATGCTGGAAACCGCGCGGGCGCTTCGCCGCGAAATGACGCCGCAAGAGCACAAGCTTTGGTATGCTTTTCTCAAAGATTATCCCATTAAAATCTACAAACAGCGAATCATTGTATCTTACATCGTAGATTTTTACTGTGCAAAGGCCAAGCTTGTGATCGAGCTTGATGGTCCTATCCACAAACACGAGCAAAACATCCAGCACGATACAAACCGTGACGAACGCCTGAAGTCCTACGGCTTAGAGATTCTGCGCATTCCAAACGCCAAAATCGACTCTGATTTTGGGCAGGTATGCGCTTACATCGATACCATCCTTCAATGCCGTTCCGAGCGATCGTCCAGCATCTGCTGTCCTAGACAGCAGGGCGAAGAATCAAAAGAGCCGCAGGCGAATACGCAGGAGTTGCCCGGCCTGCCAATGGCTCCCCCTTTGGGGGAGCTGGCACAGCGCAGCTGTGACTGAGAGGGCTATTGCCTATTACAAGCAATGAAACCAAGAACAGGTGGTATAAAATCATGAGAGAGATCCAGACCGCAGAAAACAAGACCCTCAAGCTGACCAATGTGGTCAGCCGCCGCATCCAGCCCGAAGAGTTCAACAATATGCAGATCGTGCTGACCCAGATGCACAACTTTATCAAGAGCAACGGCGCACAGCCCCTCGGCCCCCTCGTGCAGTGCATCAAACTGCCCGCCGGCCCCAACCCTCAGCCCGAAGTCTATATGATGCAGCAGGCCACCCAGCTCATCCCCCGCATGGAGGCCGGCTACTCCATGGACGCTGTGCTCCGCGTGCGCAACTGCCTGTACGCCCACTACGTCGGCCCCATGAGCCAGAGCGGCCTCGCCTCCCAGAAGCTGAACATCCTGGCGTTTGAGCACGAGCTCGAGCTGACCGGCACTGTCTACACCATCTTCGTCAATCAGGATGAGGACGAGGGCGTTGTGGATACCTTTATGGAGACAAAGTAATATGACGACGACCATCCGCGACATCAACGAGCTGCAGGACCGCCGCATCATGATGGAGAAAAAGCTGCCGCCTTTCGGCTATGCGCTCATTCTCCTGACGGCTGCCCTCATCCTCTTCCTCGTGGTGTGGAGCACAAAAAACTACCGCACCTACGTCAGCCAGTCCAGCGGCTCGGTGCAGGCCGCCAACAAGACCTACATCATGTCCAGCTACTCCGGCTCCATCACCGAACTGTATGTCTCTGAGGGCAGCTATGTGAACGAAGGCGACCTGATCGCCCGACTGAAGAGCACCGATCTGGATATGCAGAAGGATAATCTGCAAAGTCAGCTGGATATCTACCAGAAGCAGCTGGATCAGTACAACAAGCTGCTCAAATGCATTCAGGACGACACCAACTATTTCGACGAGACCAACGCCGACGATCAGCCCTACTACTACCAGTACCAGACCTACAAAAGTCAGGTAGCGCAAAAGACCTTTGACGCCACCACCTATCAGGCTGCCGGTTACTCCGACACCCAGATCAAGGCTTTGATGGAGCAGAACCAGAGCGAGCTGGAGTCTTTGTACTACTCTACCATGCAGTCCATCTCCCAGAGCATTACCAGTGCACAGGTCAACGTGGATAACCTGCAGGCGCAGCTGGATTCTTTGAACACCGGCGCCAACGATTACTTCATCTACGCGCCCACCTCCGGCGTGATCCACATGGACAGCCCCTACAAGGAGGGCATGGTGCTGAGCGCAGGCTCCCCGCTGGCCACCGTTGCCAGCGAGAACGATGACCTGGAGATCGTGGCCATGGTCACCGTGAACGACCGCCCGCTGCTGCATGTGGGCGACCCGTGCAAGATCGCCATCACCGGCTTGTCGGAGTATTCCTACGGCACCCTGACCGGTACCGTGACCGCCATCGACAGCGACGTGACCACCAGCACCAGCGCTTCGTACTACAAGATGACCATCAAGCCGGACAGCACCTATGTGGTGAGCCGCAGCGGCGATAAGGTCGATCTTTCCAACGGCATGAGCGTGACCGCCCGCGTGGAATACGATCAGGTCACCTACTTTGAATATGCAATGGAGGCTCTGGGTGTGCTGTTCCGCTGATGCGGGCACCGTTTCCGGCGCTGAATCCTTCGCTCCATTTTTAACACCCAGAGAGGTACACGAACCATGAAATCAACCGCAAAGACCCTGGCCCTTGGCGCGGCACTGCTCTGCCTGCTGGCCGGCGGCATGGCCCTGCCGGCATCGGCTGCCGTGCCCCTGACCGGCACCGCCGTGTCGCTGCCCTGGAACAGCGACAACAGCGTGCCTGCCGAGAGCATTGAGGCCGGCACCTATTCTTCCAACATGCTGTTGGGCGAGACCCAGCAGCTGTCGCCCACGGTGCGCCCCCGCAACAGCACCGACTCCGTCATCTACCTCACCGATGACAGCAGCGTGCTTACCGTGAGCAACAGCGGCGTGGTGCAGGCTGTGGGCGTGGGCACCGCCACCGTGACGGCCGCCGCAGGCAACCAGATCTGTGCTTACACCATTTCGGTTTCCATGGACTCCACCATGATCGTCACCGAGATGGATCTGGCGCTGTCCTCCAACACCATCTATGTGGGCAACTCGGTGTCGGCATCGCTGCAGGTGCGGCCCTCGTCCGCCTCGCAGTACGCCACCATCTCCCTGACTTCTTCCAATGAGAAGGTGGCCACCGTCAACAGCTTCGGCCGCGTGACCGGCGTGAGCCCCGGCACCGCCACCATCACCGCCGCCTGCGGCTCGGTCACCGCCAGCACCACCGTTACCGTGCTGGCCATCCCCACCGAGGCGACCACCGGCGGCACGGTCAGTTCCGGCACCACCTCCGCCAACAGCGGTCAGGTCATTACGGTAACCCCCTCCTATGTGGTGCTCAAGCCGGGTGCCACCCGCACCCTGTCGGCCAAGGCCACCCCGGCTTCGGCCTCCCAGAGCTTCACCTACAAGTCCGGCAACAGCAGTGTGGCCACCGTGAGCCCCAGCGGCGTGATCACCGCCGTGGGCACCGGCTCCACCTCCATTACGGTTTCCAACGGCAAAGCCACGGCGCTGGTCACCGTCATCGTGAACCGCTCTGCTTCCGCTTCCTCGGGCAGCGACAGCAGCAACGGCGATGACTCTTCCAACGGCGACGATGACAAGATCACGCTGGACCCCACCGTGCAGACCATTCAGGACAGCACCGACCATGAGGTCGTTTTTGCTCAGTCGGAAGTCCCGGTGATCACCGGCGACATCCTCAACTCTCTGCGCACCACCGGCAAGACCCTGTGCGTGGTGGGCGACGGCTACACCCTGCAGGTGTCCGGCAAGGACGTGCGCAACACCACCGGCGAGCTGAACACCTCGCTGGAACTGCAGCAGGTGGAGCAGGGCCTGGAGTTCGTGGTGAACGACGGCAAGACGGTCCCCTGCTCGGCCCGCATTGATCTGGACAAGAGTGATTACTCCCGTCTGTACCTCTACAACGAGACCACCGGAAAATGGCAGTACCTGAACAGCTACAAAGACGGCGTGATCACGCTGGACACCGCCGGTCGTTATCTGCTGACCAACGAAAATCTCCGCTTCGCCAACATCAACTGGACCTTCTTCATCGCTGGCGGCGCGGTGCTGGTGGTCATTGCGGTGGCCTACATCGCGTTCAAGAAGCGTTACTGGTTCTGGTAAGCCGCTCTTCCTCATCTGAAACAAAGATACAGCGAGGCCCCTCTGAAACGCTCAGAGGGGCCTCGCTTTTGTTGTAATTATATTCTGGTTGCCGTACTGTCAAAATGCTCCATCCCTGAGGGAGCTGGCTTTGCGCAGCAAGGACTGAGGGAGTTCCCGTAATTCCCGTAAGCAGCAGTTTATTCCACGGTCACGCTCTTGGCGAGGTTGCGGGGTTTATCCACGTCGCAGCCGCGCAGCACCGCCATGTAGTAGGCGAACAGCTGCAGCGGCACGATCAGCTGCAGGGGCATCAGCAGGTCCTCATATTCGTCCAACCGGATCACGGCATCGGCCACGCCCTCCGGCACCACGGCATCCTTTGTGGTGAACAGCAGCACCCGTGCACCGCGGCTGCGGGTCTCCTTGGCGTTGGAGATGGTCTTTTCGTACACCTGTTTCTGGGTGGCCAGCGCGATCACCGGCACACCGTCGGTGATCAGGCTGATGGTTCCATGCTTCAGCTCACCGGCGGCATAGGCATCCGAGTGCACATAGCTGATCTCCTTCAGCTTCAGGCTGCCCTCCAGTG
>OGKX01001340.1_pt1 | contig 10848 bp, 9 predicted proteins | sample 1572541 | NCBI WGS metagenome assembly OGKX01 (sample SAMEA2581982, study PRJEB24529) | metagenome | biome: Human gut stool | place: China | collected 2011
GCGCCGCCCAGACTGATGCGCACATACTTGCGGCCCAGACTTTCGGCGATAGAACGTGCAATGCTGGTCTTGCCCACGCCCGGAGGGCCGACGAGGCAGATGATCTGCGCCTTGACGTCCGGAGCCAGCTTGCGCACGGCCAGCGTTTCCAGAATGCGGTCCTTGACCTTTTTCAGGCCGTAGTGGTCGCGGTCCAGGATCTGCTGGGCACGGTTGATGTCCAGATCATCCTCGGTATAGCTGTTCCACGGCAGGTCCAGGCAGGTGTCCAGATAGGTGCGGATCACGGTGGCTTCCTGATTGGAGCCCTGCATCTTGGACAGGCGGTCCACTTCCTTGAGCAGCTTTTTCTCGCTGTCCTCGGCCAGATGCAGTGCCGTGATCTTGCGGCGGTACTCGTCGGCCTCGGCGTGGGTGTCGTCCCCCTCGCCCAGCTCATCGCTGATGACGTGCAGCTGCTCGTGCAGGTAGTAGTCGCGCTGGTTCTTGTCCATGGACTCGTTGACCTTTTCCGCGATCTCCTTTTCAATCTTCATCACCTGACATTCACGGCGCAGCATCTCCACAAGGCGCTGCAAACGGCCGTTGAGGGTGTTCTCGTTCATCACAGCCTGCTTGTCCTCGTAGCGGAACAGCAGGTTTGCGGGCATGTACTCGCTGAGGAACTCCGGGTCGGTGCTGGACACGATGGTAAACACCACGTCCTTGGCCAGACGCGGGTTCATGCCCAGATACTCGTCAAAGCTGCTCTTCAGAGCGCGCAGCAGGGCTTCGGTCTCCACGGCGTCCTCGGTCTTGCCGACACGCACCGGGGCCGGGCGCACGGAAGCCAGCAGGAAATCGCCGGTGGTGTCCAGATCGGTGAGCTTGGCGCGGTACTTGCCCTCCACCAGAACCTTGACCAGATCATCCGAGACGCGCAGCACCTGCTTGACCTCGGCCACGACGCCGTAAGCAAACAGATCCTCCTGGGTGGGGTCACTGAGCTCCATTTCCTTCTGCGCCACAAGGAACACATTGGAGTTGTTGGCCATGGCCCATTCCACGGCGGCAATACTCTTTTCGCGGCCCACCTCAAAGTGGACCAGATTATTCGGGAATACGACCAGCCCGCGCAGGGCGATGGCAGGCAGATGCAGTTCCCGGCGCTCTGCCTTGATCGTTACTTTTTCAGACATGATGCAAACACCTCCCGGCTGCCGATGGATGGTTCTGTCCGGCAGCCCTGTCCGTCTGGGGTTTTCTCATAAAATCAAAATCGTTTGTTTCTTTATTATACTGATTTCCGGTCAAAATGCAACCGCTGCCGCAGTGGCGTCGGTTATTCGCCCCGCTTTTCGCGGGTGCTGAACCCCAGCCGCCCCAGTGCCGGCAGCAGTGCCTTGAGGGTAATGGACGTCAGTGCGCCCATTACCAGGCCCAGCACCAGCATGACCGGCGCATAGTACAGTGACAGCGACGACGAGATGATAACGCCGGCCCCCAGCAGCTGCCCCACATTGTGAGCCAGTGCGCCGCAGACCGAAAGGATGAACCAGGTGGGCCGCACCGGCACCACATAGTACAGCACGGCCATGACCAGCAGCGACAACAGGCCGCCGCACAGCGAGAGGAACCCCGCCGTGAAGCCGGACACCAGAAAAACGAACAGTGCCTTGAGCACGTCCAGCACCAGCGCCTGCTTGACACCCATGAAGAACAGAGCGTACATTACCACGATGTTGGCAAGGCCCAGCTTCATGCCGGGCAGAAGGCCCGGAATGACCAGCGAGCCTTCAATGAACGAAAGGGCCATGGCCAGCGCGAACAACAGGCCCGACAGGGCGATGTGTCGCGTCTTTTCATAGCTGCGTGGATTTTTTGGCATGCGTGTGCTCCTTTACTCTTCGGCCTGGGACTGTTCGTAGCATTCCTGCTCTTCCATGGCGGCCTCCCATGCGGCAAACAGCTCTTCCTGATGGAAACGCAGGTCGCTGAGCTCGTCGCTCTTCTGGCGCAGCAGGTCGGGGTCGTTGTACACCTCCGGGGAGTTGATCTCGTTGTCCAGCTCCACTTCCCGGGCACCGCAGGCCTCCATCTCGTCCTCGCAGGCCTTGATCTTTGCCCGCAGCTCGGCGCGGCGGCGGCGCTGCTCCTTGCCATAGCCTACTTTGGCAGGGCCGGCGTCCTTCTGGACCGCCGGGGCCGGGGTGCCACGGCCCATCAGGGCGTCGTAGCTGGGGTAGAGGGTGGCCTTGCCGTTTTCCAGATACAAAATCGGGCAGGCCAGACTGTTCATCAGGTGGCGGTCGTGGGTCACCAGCAGCAGCGTGCCGGTGTAGGCCATGAGGGCCTCGGTCAGGTTCTCGCGGGTGTAGATGTCCAGATGGTTCGTGGGCTCGTCCAGGAACAGCAGATTCGGCCGCTCCAGCACGATCTCCGCAAAGCGCAGGCGGGCCAGCTCGCCGCCGGACAGTGCCTCGCAGGGCTTGAACACCGTATCGCCCCGGAAGCCCAGCTTGGCCAGATGGCTGCGCACCTCCAGCTCAGTCATACGGGGGTACTTGTTCCAGATCACGTCGATGACCCTGCCCTGGCCCAGGCGGTTCTGCTGCTGGGCAAAGATGCTGGGCCGGGCACCGGTGCCCAGACGCACCATGCCGCCGGAGGGGCGGCGCTTGCCGTCCAGCACCTGCATCAGGGTGGATTTGCCTGCGCCGTTGGGGCCGGCGATGATGAGCCGCTGGCCGCGGCAGACCGTATAGGTGAAGGGCTCCAGCAGGGTGCGGTCGCCGATCTGAATGGTCAGGTTCTTGAGCAGCACCAGCTCATTCCACGGCTCCACGTCGTATTCGAAGCGGAACTTGAGCTGGTTGGTCTCGTCCTGAGGGGCCTCGGTGATCTCCAGCTTTTCCAGATGCCTGCGGCGGCTCTGGGCCATCTTGGTGGTGGAGGCGCGGACGAGGTTGCGGTCGATGTAGTCCTGTAATTTTTCGGCCAGCGCCACGTCGGCGTCGTGCTGCTTCTGGCGCAGGGCGTCGGCGGCTTCCTTCTGGGGCAGATAGGCCGAGAAGTTTCCCTTATAGGTGGTCATGGTCTGGAACGAGACTTCCCAGATCTTGGTACAGACGTTGTCGAGGAAATAGCGGTCGTGGCTGACCACCAGAACGGCACCGGAGTAGCCCTTGAGGTAGTTTTCCAGCCACTCCATGGTGGCAAAGTCCAGATGGTTCGTGGGCTCGTCCAGAATGAGGACGTCCGGCTTCTCGAGGAGGAGCTTGGCCAGACGGAGACGGGTCAACTCACCGCCGGAGAGGACGCCCACGTTCTTGCTCCAGGTATCCTGCGCAAAGCCCATGCCGGACAGCACCTTCTTGATGTTGACGTCCATGTTGTAGCCGTCGGCGGCGTCGATGATGTTCTGCAGTTCGTCGTGCTTTTCGAGAAGGGCGGCATCGTCGGGAGAGGCCGCCATCTTCTTTTCCAAGATCTGCATCTGGGCCATGGCGTCCAGCACAGGGGCGAAGGAAGAGCGCATCTCCCCGTAAATATCCAGCGTGACATCAAGCTTTGCGTTCTGCTCCAGATAGCCCAGCGTCACGCCGTGGGTCACGCTGAACTCGCCGTCATAGTCGGTGTAGACGCCGGTCAGAATTTTGAGCAGGGTCGTCTTGCCTGCGCCGTTCTGGCCCACGATGCCGATGCGGTCTTCTTTTTCCACGCTGGCGCTCACGTCGTGCAGGACGACTTTCTCGCCAAAGCTCTTTCCGAGTTTTTCCAAATGAATCAGCATATCGTTCTTCCGTGTTCTTTTCCAGTAGGGTGGATAGGGACATTCCCGCCGTTACAGCTGATGACGGCGGTGCTTGAGGCCGAGGTTCGCCAGCTCTTCCGGCTCCATCACCAGCGGGTAGAGCTCTTCCAGCGAGGCGATCTCGTAGGTGGGGCTCACCTTGCCCGGGTTCTCGGCGTGGCCGGGGTTGAACCAGCAGGTGTCGAGGCCCGCGTTCACGCCGCCCTGAATGTCGCTGGTGAGGCCGTCGCCCACCACCAGGACGTGCTCCCGGTTCTCCACGCCCAGAGCGCGGAGGGCGGAGTCGAAGATGCGGCGGCTGGGTTTCTCGCTGTCCAGCTTCTCGGAGATGAAGACGTCCTCAAGGTAGGCCCCGATGCCGGATTCTGCCACCCGGCGGCTCTGCACCTTCTCGAAGCCGTTGGTCACGACGGCCAGCGTCGCCACCTCGGAAAGCTCCCCGAGGACGTCCAGAACATTGGGAGTCATCAGGTCGGGGTGGGAGGACAGGTGGTCGAGGTAGCAGCGGTTCATCTCCACGCCGTCACCGGCTGCGTCGATGGCCTTGAGGAAGCGGGTGAAGCGCTCCCCCATCAGCTTGTCGCGGCGTATCTGGCCCTTTTCCAGCTGACGCCAGAGCTCCGAGTTGATGTCCCGGTAGGTCTGCACCGTCCCGGCGTCCGGCTCGATGCCGTATTCCACCAGCGTCTCAGCCAGCGCCTTGTTCTCGGCGGCGTCAAAGTCCAGAAGCGTATTGTCTGCATCAAAGAGGATGCAATAATATTTTGCCATGTTTCTTTCCCTTCTCTATCATTTTTCGAGCCGCCTGCCGCCTTGAGCGGGCGCGGCTGCGGTGCGGTTTGAGAACAGCGAGAAGCCAGTCCCGCCCGGCAGAGCTGGCTTCTCGTATTTTTTATCATTCCAACGTCATTTCATAGGCTTCGTCGTCGGACTGGTCCGGCAGGTTCCCGCTGCACTTACAGCGCGGCGTGCAGGCGCACTCTTTTGCGATGCACTTTGCCATCTGCTCCTCCGTCACGCCGTTCTCGACGTTTTCCCAATCCATGTCGTAGTAGTCCACGCTGCCGTCGGTCACATCTTCTGCGCCGGGCAGGCCGAGGACTCGCATTTCTTCACGGAACATCCGCTCGCCTCCTCTCGGCTCAGCCTATGCGGCTTCGTAGAGGAAGGTGCGGGGCGTCATTCTGCCTTGCTTTCGGCTTCCTTGCTGGCGGAGGCTTCCGACTTGCTTTCGGCCTTGGATTCTGCTTCGCTCTCGGCCTTGGACTCAGCTTTGCTCTCAGTCTTGGATTCTGCCTTAGACTCGGCCTTGCTTTCGGACTCCGACTCTGCCTTGGAGCTGCCAGACGACGTGCTGGACGATGCCGACGACGAACTGCTGGTGCTGTGGGAAGAGCTGCCCGAACTTGCAGAGGAAGAGGATGTACTGCCGGAAGAACCGGCATGGGACGAGGACGAACTGCTGGTGGAGCCGGACTCGCTGGTCACACCGCTGCCGATGGTGATGGTCAGGGTGTTGCTGCTCACCTTGCAGTCGTTGTAGGTAACGACGGCGTGGATCTTATAAGAAGCGTTGACCATGGAGCTGTCCACCACCACAGTGATGCTGGACTTGCCGGCGGCCTGCGTGACCTCCTGACCGTTGGCATACCAGCGCAGGTTCTCGGTCTTGGCGTACTTGCCGCTCAAGGCAGCCTTGAAGGTGTAGGAGCTGCCCACAGCGCCCTTGCCCTCGCTGGTGATGTGGACGGAGGCCGTGCCGAAGACTGCCGTGACGTCCAGATTCTGCTTGAAGTCGGTGTCGGTGCGGGTCTTGCTGGTGAGGCCGTCGCTCCACTTGACGAAGACATGGCCCTCCGCCGGGACAGCGGTCACGGTGATGGATTTGTCGGGGTCGGTGACGGTGTAGGTCACAGAGCTGTTGCCGGTGTCATTGCCGACGCTCAGAGTGCCGCCGCCGTTCTTGTCCACACGGTAGCGGGCCTCGTACTTTTTGTCCTCGCTGGTGCTCTCGCTCGAAGAGCTCTCCGAGCTGCTGGCACTCTCGGCCTGACTCTCGCTGGAGCTGACAGCCTCCGAGCTGGGAGCGGCCACGGCGGAGCTGGGGTTGGAGACATACTCCATGGTGCGGGTGGGGATGTTGTTGGTGTCGGGGCGGCGGTCCTCGGTCTGCAGGGCGTGGGTGCGGAGATAGTTCAGCACTGCCTTGAGGCCGGCGCTCTTGAGGTGGATGTCGCCGCTGGTGTAGTAGTCCGCGATGCCGTAGCCGTCGCTGCCCTTGAGGGCCTCGGCGGAGTTGAGGAAGCGGACGCCCAGCTGCTCGCACAGATCCAGAAGGGCCATGTTGAAGTCGTCGATCTTGGCCTGGTCCATGTGGGGGTAGTTGGAGTGGTCAGCCGGCACCGGCGGCACCGTGTTGACGATGATGTCGGTATAGGGATAGCTCTGCTGGATGGCCTGGATGAGGGCCGTGTAGTGGGCGATGAAGTCCGGGACTTCCATCCCGGTGTCGTTGGTGCCGAAGGTCATGACCACACGGCGGGGCTTCATCATGGCCACCGCCTGAGGGATGGTGTAGTGGTTGGAATCTTTCTTAAAGGTAACGATGCCCTCGTTGAGCGCGACCTGGGTGCCGATGCCCTCTTTGGCGCAGAACTGCTGCAGGGAGATGAGACCGTTGTTATAGAGGCGGACGGTGTTGGAATCGCCCAGAAAAAGGGTGTCGTTCAGATAGTCCGTGCCGGCGTCGGCGGTCTCCGTCAGCAGAGCGGTGGAGGCGTTGTCGATCTGGTAGTGGCCCGACAGGTCTTCGCCGGGGGTGGGGTCTGCCGCGGACTCCGAGACGGAGGGGGCAGGATCCTCGCCGCCCTTTTTGAGAAGGGTGGTGGTGATGCCGAAGGTCAGCAGCACCGCCAGCACGCAGAGGATGCAGACCAGAACGGCCCGATGCTGCATGGGAGTCATGGTCTCGTTTTGTTGTTGTCTTTTTTGACTCATAGATTCAGTCCCTCTCGTTTCAGGAATGGGAAAGCTCGTCCACCGGGCGGAGAGCCCAGTCCGTCAGCTCTTTGCAGTCAGCGGCCATGAAGACCGGCGCAAAGGGGGCGACCTCTTCCCTGCCGCCGTAGCCGTAGAGCACAGCGGCGGCGTCCAGACCGCAGTTCACAGCGCCCTGCATATCGTCCCGGCGGTCGCCCACCATCAGCACCCGCTTGCCCTGCATGACGGGCTGGGCGAGGACGTGGCGGATGACGTCGGTCTTGTTGTCGCGGCTCTCATCCATGGACGCGCCGCCCACGAAGGAGAAGTAAGGCGCAAGGCCCTGCTCTTCGAGGATGGGCCTCACAACGTCGGTGGGCTTGCAGGTGGCCGTGCAGAGGGTCAGGCCCGCAGCCTTGAGACGGCCCAGCATCTCCACCACGCCGGGGTAGACACCGCCCTCGTGGCAGCCCTTGGCGGCGTAGCTCACGCGGTAGCGCTTCGTGGCCTCCTCGATTTTTGCAGGGTCGGAGAAATGCTCGCCGAAGCTCTTGCGGAGGGGCGGGCCGATGTAGCGGCCAAGGTCGCTCCGGGCGACGTCAACGCCCATGGAGCTGAAAACTTCTTCCAGTGTATTGAGAATGCCGGGGGCGGAATCGATGAGCGTACCGTCCACGTCAAACAGGATCGCATCGTAGTGCAGCAAGGTCAGGTTCCCCTTTCTCTTTGGATAAACATTATATAGTATAGCACAGATTTCGATATTCAGCAATTCCAACAAAACACTTTTCCGACTTTTATACATATTTTTAGGCAGCCCCGCCCCGGAAAGCAAAAACCGCCCACCCATTGCGGGCGGGCAGTCGCATTTTGACATCAGCTCTCGGTGGTGGTGCTGTTCCCCGTCGAGGGGTAGTAGAGGTTGTTGGCGATAAATTCCAGCTTCTCTTTCAGAACCAGCTCAAGGTTCGCCACGGCGTGGACCATGTTGGTGGCGGAGTCGTTGACTTCCAGCAGCTTGCACAGGTCCAGCTCCTCCATACTGAGGGCGGCTTTCATCTTCTGGGTCTCGGCGCAGAGGATGTGGCTCAGGGCCGACTCCTGCAAAGCGATGCTCTCCATCAGGTCGATGACGGCCTGGTCGAGGGAAACTCTCGGCAGCGCGGGGCAGCCGCAGGAAACGCAGGGGGTGCAGTTGGTGGTATCAGCCATAAGAAGGACCTTCCTTTCTATAATAGGAATAGGGCGCAGTCCATCCTATGTGCCTCGCCGCCCGGATGTCACTCCGGCTTTGCGCTCTTCTGTACCTTCTCGATGGTGTCGCGGTAGCCGCCGGAGCCGTACTGGATGCAGCGGTTGATGCGGCTGATGGTGGCGGTGCTGATCTCCACCGCCTTTACGATCTGGTCGTAGGTGCTGCCGCCGAGCAGGAGCTTGGCCGCTTCCAGACGCTGGGCCATATCGGAGATCTCCTTGACCGTGCAGAGGTCTTCGAAGAAGTTGTAGCACTCCTCCCTCGTCTCAAGACTCAGGATCGCGTCGAACAGTGCGTCGGTGGTGGGGTTTCTTCTGGGGTTCTTGTCCGCCATAGCTGCCTCCTTTAGGGCAAAGTGCCGCAGGGCGCGGCACGGTTCTTTCTATTACTCTGTTACTTTAGCACTTGAAAGTATAAAAGTCAAGTATTCGGTCTTTCTTTCCGGGAGTTTAGCAGATTTCATCTGTGGAGGCATTCAGTTTTATTCATCTCACATCTGAACAAAAATCGTCTAAATTTTCTTAATCTCTCCCCCGCAAAAATGGCACAGTCTCCTAACTTGCCCAAAATATATTGACAAATTATGAAATCAGGACTAAAGTATACACAATCATTCGGCAAATGCAATGAACAGGACATGACTTTTCGCATTCCCTGCGCTCAGAGAGCCGCCATTCCGGTGCAAGACGGCAGCACAGTGCGATCAGCCCTCACCTGCGAGCAGCCTGTGCGAACCCGCTTGCGGCAGTAGTGCATGGCCGTTCAGCCCACGTTACAGGGCGGCGTATCGGCGGCAGGAACGCCTGTACGCGCAAGCGGCTGCTCCCGAAAGCAGCAAACGAAGTGGTACCGCGGAGAACGACCGGTGCAGATGCACCGTTTGGCCTTCGTCTTCGAGGAAGATGGGATACATCTTTGTGTCTCTATCTTTCATGAGGACGGAGGCTTTTTTCACCCCTCCGGGCCGTTTCGCCTGCCCTGCTTTTGGGCACAGCCGTCCTGCTTCGGCCATTGCCGGTGTGAAAGAAAGGAAAGAGGTAAAAGAAATGAATACGCTGGTCATCGTTTTGATCGCAGCCGTGTGTCTGTTCGGTGCTTATACGCTGTATGGCCGCTGGCTGGCCAACAAGTGGGGCATCGACCCCACCGCCAAGACCCCCGCAGTCGTCCACGAGGATGGCCGCGACTATGTCCCCACCAACGGCTGGACCGTGTTTGCACACCAGTTCAGCTCCATCGCCGGTGCAGGCCCTGTCACCGGTGCCATCCAGGCTGCTGCTTTCGGCTGGCTGCCTGTCCTGCTGTGGGTGCTGCTGGGCGGCATCTTCTTCGGCGCTGTCACCGACTTCGGCGCTCTGTACGCTTCCGTCAAGAACGACGGCAAGAGCATGGGCATGCTCATCGAGAAGTACATCGGCAAGACCGGCCGCAAGCTGTTCCTGCTGTTCTGCTGGCTGTTCTGCGGCATCGTCATCGCAGCGTTTGCTGACATGGTCGCCGGTACCTTCAATGCCTTTGGCACCGACGGTGCTCTGGTCGAGGCCGCACAGACCAACGGTGCTGCCGGCATGGTCTCCATCATGTTCATGGTGTTCGCCGTCGTCTTCGGCCTGATCCAGAAGAAGTTCAACTTCTCCGGCTGGAAGGAGAGCGTCATCAGCATCGTCTTCATCGTTCTGTCTTTCGTGATCGGTGCAAACCTTCCCATCATCCTGGGCAAGGCTGCATGGAGCTACATCACCTTCATCTACATCTTCTTTGCAGCCGTCCTGCCCATGTGGCTGCTGAAGCAGCCCCGTGACCACATGACCACCTTCATGTTCGTGGCCATGATCGTAGGTGCTGTGGTCGGCCTGCTGGTCGCACACCCCACCATGAACCTGCCCGTTTTCACCGGTTTCACCAATGAGAAGCTGGGCACCATGTTCCCCATCCTGTTCGTCACCGTGGCCTGCGGTGCCGTTTCCGGTTTCCACAGCCTGGTCTCTTCCGGCACTTCTTCCAAGACCGTGGAGAACGAAAAGGATATGCTGAAAGTCGGCTATGGTGCCATGATCCTCGAAAGCCTGCTGGCTGTTCTGGCCCTGTGTGTTGCAGGCGCTGCTGCCGCTGCGGACGGCACCCCCGCTGCAGGCACCCCGTTCCAGATCTTCTCCCGCGGCGTTGCCGGGTTCTTTGAGAAAATGGGCGTGCCGGTGCAGGTAGCCACCGTGTTTATGACCATGTGTGTGTCCGCTTTGGCGCTGACCACGCTGGATGCTGTGGCTCGGATCGGTAAAATGTCTTTCCAGGAGATCTTCAGCGTAGACGATATGAAGCACGCAGCTCTGTGGCGCAAGGTGGTGTGCAATCCGTATTTTGCTACCATCATCACCCTGCTTTGCGGCTATGTGCTCACCAAGGTGGGCTACCAGCAGATTTGGCCTCTGTTTGGCTCTGCCAACCAGTTGCTCAGCGCACTGGTACTGATTACGCTGTGCGTGTTCCTGAAGGTTACAGGCAGAAAGAACAAGATCCTGTTCCCGCCTATGATCATTATGCTGTGCGTTACCTTTACTGCATTGGTGCAGCGGCTGATCGCCATGATCAAGGCCGTTCAGCAGGCTGCCGCAGTGGAGATCCCTGCCGGACAGACCAGCTGGGGCGCTGTGTTTATTGCCAACGGTTTGCAGCTGATCATCGCCGTGCTGCTGATTGTACTGGGCTTGACCATTGTGGTCAACAGTGCCAAGAGCTATGTGAAGAGCAAAAAAGGCAGCGAGACCGAAGAGGTCGCCAAGGCATAACGGCGTGCGTATAATATCGATATAAACCATGAACC
>OGKX01001342.1_pt1 | contig 10842 bp, 8 predicted proteins | sample 1572541 | NCBI WGS metagenome assembly OGKX01 (sample SAMEA2581982, study PRJEB24529) | metagenome | biome: Human gut stool | place: China | collected 2011
AGCTTCTCACGGAAGATCTCCTTATCCTTGCGGGAGATGCGGGAGAAGATGGCGTTGGGAGCGGTCCCGGCGCGAAGGTAGGCCAGCGCCAGATTCTCCTCGATGGTCATGTTGGGGGCCGTACCCTTGAGCGGGTCCTGGAACAGGTGGCCGATGACCCGGCTGCGCTGATATTCCGGCGCAAAGGTGATGTCCTCGCCACCCAGCGTGATGCTGCCCTCGTCGGCGATGAAGCCGCCGGTGATGGCGTTGAAGAGGGTGGATTTGCCCGCGCCGTTGGAGCCGACGATGGTGGCGAAGTCTCCCGCTTCCATGGTCAGGCTGACGCCGTTCAGGGCCACTTTCTCGTTGACGGTGCCGGGGTTGAAGGTCTTGTGCAGGTCACGAAGTTCGAGCATCTCCATTTTACACACGCTCCTTCCGTGCCTGACGGGCCGCATTGCGGCGCTTCTCAAAGGCGATCTTCTCCCGGATGGCGGGCATCGAGATGGCCACCGCCACGATGATGGCGCTGACCAGCTTCATGGCAGCAGCCGGGACGTTGAAGCGGAGGGCCACCGCCACGATAAAACGGTAGAGGCAGCTGCCGAACACGACGCCCAGCACACGGCGCACCATCGTCCGCTTGCCCACCAGCGTTTCGCCGATGATGAGGGAAGCCAGTGCGATGGTCACCATGCCGGTGCCTACGTTGATGTCGCAGCTCTTCTGGTACTGAGCCAGCAGGCCGCCGGAAAGGGCCGTCAGTGCGCCCGAGATGCAGAGGCCCACCGTGATGGTGAAGGCGGGGTTGATGCTGGAAGCACGCACCATGGCAGCGTTATCGCCGGTGGCACGGATCGAAAGGCCGAGGCGGGTGCCGAGGAAGCCCACCATGGCGGCACCGGCCAGCGCGATGACTACCGCCGCCAGCACCAGCTTATACCCGCCGCCCGTGAAGCTCAGGGCGCTCTTGGCGATGGAGAAGACGGTATCGGTCTTGACCAGCGACATGGTGGACGAGAAGCCCATCACGGCCAGGTTGATGGTGTAGAGGCCGGTGTTGACGATGATGCCGGCCATGATGCTCTCGACGCCGAGGCGGGTCTGCAAAAAGGCTGTTACAAAACCGGAGCACACACCGGCCGCCATCGCCGCCAACAGGGCGAGGAAGGGGTGGCCGGTCAGCGCCACCTGACAGGCGACAGCGCAGCCAAGGGTGAAGCAGCCGTCGGTGGACAGGTCCGCGATATTCAGGATGGAATAGCTCAGAAACAGAGCCAGCGCAACGAGGGCGTAGATGCAGCCCAGCTCGAGCGCGGTCTGGATGACGTTGAGCGAAAAGATACTCGCCAGCATGGTGTGCTCCTTTTATTTTAATGTGTAACCTCTCAGTCTCGCTACCGCTCGACAGCTCCCCTACCGAGGGGAGCCTCTGGCGAAGAGAGAAAGCTTTCCGAAATGCCAAAGCCTCCCCTCGATAGGGGAGGTGGCATTGCGAAGCAATGACGGAGAGGTTTAACCAAAGTTTTCCGCCGTGGTCACTTCCACGACCTCGGTGCAGTAGGGTGCAAAGGCCTTCTTCACGGTGTCGAGGTCGAGGCCCAGAGCCTCGCAGGTCTCGGTGTTGATGGTGGCAATGCCGTTGTCGAAGATCTGGAACGGCAGGTCTGCAGGGGTCTTGCCGTCGCAGAGCAGTTCCACCACCATATCGGCGGTAGCTTCGCCCAGCTGGACGTAATCGACGCCGTAGCCCACGAAGGCACCGTTCAGGGCGAAGCTGTCAGCGCCGGTGTAGTGCTGGACGCCTGCCTCGGTAAAGGTCTCGTAGATGGAAAGCTCGGCGGTCATGACGGTGTTATCGGTGGGGGTGAAGACGGCCTTGACACCGGCGGCGATGAGGGCCTCAGCGGCCATCTGAACTTCGGCGGTGGTGGTGCCGTTCTTCTCGATGTACTTGATGCCCTTGCTGTCGCAGAAAGCCTTGGCGTCTGCAATGGCCTGTGTAGAAGCATCCTGGCTCAGATCATACAGCAGGCCGATGGTGTCGATGTCGGGGTTGACAGCCAGGATGAGGTTCATGATGGCGTCGGTGTTCAGGGCGTCGGAAGTGCCGGTGATGTTCGGCTCGGTGTCAAAGCCTGCGGCAGCAGGGTCGGTGACGGCGGAGTAGACGACGGGGATGTCGGTATCCTCCACAGCGGCCAGCATGGTAGCGGCGGTGGGGGTAGCCACAGCCACGATGACGTCCACGCCGTCGGCCACGAGGTCGGCGCCGATCTGGTTCAGGTTGGTCTGGTCGGCCTGCGCATTGGCGTAGTAGTCGGCGTAGTCGAAGGTGACGCCCTTCTCCTTGCCCACCTCGTCCAGACGCTCTTCCACCGACGCAACGATCTGGTTCAGAGAAGCGTGGTCAACGTAGTTGACAATGCCCACCTTGAAGGTCTGGCCTGCCTCGCTGGCGGCGGCAGAAGATGCTGCTGCACTGGAAGCGGTGCCGGATGCAGTGCTCGAAGCGGACGAACCGCAGCCGGTCAGACCCAGAGCGGAAACAGTGGCGGCGGCCATAGTGGCTTTCAGAAAGCTGCGGCGGGAGATCATGTTCATGGTTTTCATAGTGGTTAACTCCTTTCCCGGAGCGGGCGGCATAAAAAAGACCCGCTCCCTTTGCGGGACGGGTCTTTCCAAAATAAAAACGACCCTGTCCCTGTGTGTTATCCACAAGGACAGGATCGGTAAAATACGATTCTGCGGTGCCACCTTGCTTGCCCTGCTGTGAACGCAGAGCCTCTCACGGAGAGCCAACACTCCCCTGCCCTGTAACGGAGGCTTCCGTCCCAAGCTACTGGAAAGCACTGGCTCTCGTTTGCCCGGCCCTCGGCGGCCCACGAAGTCCTGCCCCGCTCTCGCCCGTTTCCATCCTCCGGGCTCTCTAGCAGATGCGCTGTGCAGGTTCTCTTCCGCCTCATCGGTTTGATTGCATTATACACTTTATCTGCGTAAAGTCAAGAGGCAATGCAAAAATTTTTTTGCAGGTTTCCGGCAAAGTCACACTTTGCTCTTTTTACGCTTGCGCCACACAAAGTATGCCGTGTACACCAGCCACACCGGCAGTGCGGCCAGCGTCACCGTGCGGCTCAGGGCAAGGCCGTCGGCCTGATACACAAAGTCGATGCTGCTGGTGCCCGCCGGGCACAGCACCGCCATCATACCGTCATCCACCCGCACAATGTCGGTCTGCTCCCCATTGACATAGGCCGTGAAGCCGTCATCGTAGGGCACCGAGAAGAACACGAGGTTTGCATTGTCCAGCGTGATCTCCGCGTGGAAGCCGGCATTGTTCATCTGGAACATGCTGCACGCCTGGGCGCGGCGGTCGGCACAGTCCTGCACATAGGCGTCGTAGGTCAGCTCGCTCTGCTTTTCGGTGGGCAGCTCGGCGAGGTATTTGCCGTAAACGGCAGCGTCCTCATCGCTGAACACCAGTGCCCGCATCAGCAGGTTGGCACGGGAGTTCTTGTTCACCTGCCCGTAGGTCTCCTCGGTCACATAGTAATCGTAGGTAAAGCCTATGGGAACGTAATTTTTATTCTTGTACAGCACAAAACCGTCCAGCTCGTCATAATAGGCCCAGCCGTCGTCGGCCTGGCTCTCAAAGTCCGCCTGCTGTTCCGGTGTGGTGATGAGGTATTCCACGCTCAGCAGGCCCCGCAGGGCATAATTGGAGAGTTCCGGTTCACTGCGCACATCCCGCTTGACGCCCAGGGCCGGGTAAAAGCTGAGGATGCTGGGGGCCGCCGTGCTGCCGAAATATTGCAGGCAGCTCTTGTCCAGCCACATGCCGATGTTGTCGTGGATCTTGTAGGTGTCCACGCGGTAATCGCCTTCCGGCAGATCCTCCTTCAGCAGCAGGGCGTTGTTGTCCTGCTCCACAAGATCGCTGTCGGTGTACCATTGGCCGAACTTGCCGATGCCGATGTGCACCATACTGAACACGCAGGCAAAGGCCACCACCGCCGCCGTCATGCGCTGGGCAAAGCGGCTGTCTGCCCGCCATTTCTGGCAGATCAGACGGTAGAGCAGCAATCCGCCCAGGCCAAAGCCCAGCACCACGAAATACTGGCCGGGGTTCTTGAGCACACCCAGCGACCAGGTGCCGGTGTCGTTGTCCAGCACGGGCACCAGTGCAAAGGCCAGCGTAGCCAGCATGATCCAGCCAAGGCCCCGGGCCGGGGTGTCCAGATCGGTGTTGTGATCTTCCAGTGCATTCACGGTCATCGCCGCGAGGATGAGCACCGGCATATAGTACCAGCGGGCATAGTAGCTGGAGTTGAGAGCGTAGAATGCGCTGTTCAGGATGGGCACCAGCGCGCACACGGCACACACCGCCACAATGCGCTTTTTGCTGTCGCCATGGCGGGCACGCCAGTAGGCCAGCGCACCCGCCAGACTGCACAAGGGCAGATAGGCCGACATGCTGGTCCACTTGATGACGCCTTCCGACCAGATGGAGGTCAGGTAGGGAGAATCCGGCGGCATCACCCAGCTGAGCAGGATGGCCAGATACTGCTGCACCTTGCCGTAGGTCAGAAAGCCCCATCCGGACGCAAGGTCGATGGTGCGCGGGTTCTGCAGCAGGCTCAGCACCGCCGGGATCAGCAGCAGGCAGCCCATGGCCACACCCAGCAGGCTTTCAAACGCCAGCTGCACAAACCGCTTCACGGTCAGGCGGTAGTCGCCGGTAGTGAGCTTGCACACAAAGTAGATGGCCAGAAACACCACCTGCCCGGCAAAAAAGAAGTAGTTGTTGAGCAGGTTCACCGCCGCCCAGAAGGCAAACAGCCCGTGACGCTTGTTGTACATGGCCTCATCCAGCGCCCACAGCAGGTACGGGAACAGCGCCACCACATCCACAAAGTGGTTGAAGAACACGTTGTACACCGCAAAGCCGGACAGTGCATACAGGCAGGCACCCAGCACGGCGTAATCCCAGTTCTTGACGTAGCGCTTCAGGTACAGGTACGCACCGCCGCCCGCCACGCCGAACTTGAGCACCAGCAGCGGCACCATCAGGTAGGGCAGCCACCGCTGCGGGAACAGCATGGAGAACCAGAAGAAGGGCGAGCCGTACAGGTAGAAGGAGTAGGCATTCATGGCACCGCTGCCCAGGTCCGTTGCCCAGGAGAAGGTGTTGCGGGGTGCCCCGGCAAAGGTGCTGTCCGGGTAGCCTGCCCCCTTCAAAAAGCCGTTCATGTACCGGTAAAAGCTGATCTGCTGGCTGTTGAAGTCGCCTGCATAGTGGAAAAATCCGCCGTCCATGATGTAGAACGGCAGGAAAAAAACGGCTGCGGTGAGCGCACACAGCACCACCGCCCGCCAGAACCGATCCTTTTGCTGCCCGGGCAGCCGCAGCTGCCGGGACATTCCGAATTGTTCCATGGGACCCTCTTTCTCCGCCGCCGGGGCGGAAGCTGCTTTTTTATCAGTATACCACGCAGGTCGGCCCGAAAAAAGGACGTTTCTTCACCGCTGCCCCTTGACAAGCGCCTGCCGGGCAGGTATGGTGGAGAAAACACATCCAAGGAGGGTTCCCCGCCATGCTGTATCCGTTCAATGCCCTGCTGGCACGCATGAAGTATATCACCCGCTGGAGCCTGATGCACTCCACCCGGGCCGAGTCGCTCAGTGAGCACACCTGCGACACTGCCCTGCTGGCCCATACCCTGTGCCTGATCGCGCGGCGGTACACCGGCACCCCCTGCCGCCCCAAAACGGTGGCGGTAGCGGCGCTGTACCACGATGCCCCGGAGATTATCACCGGGGACCTGCCCACGCCGGTCAAGTATCACAGCGCCACCCTGCGCGACGCCTACAAGGCCATGGAGCGGGAGAGCGTGGCCAGCATGACGGCCATGCTGCCGGACGAGCTGGCCGAAGAGGTCGCGCCCTTCCTCACCGGAGAGCTGCTCACGGCAGAGGAAGCCAAGCTGCTCAAGGCTGCCGACCGGCTGAGTGCCCTGGTCAAGTGCCTGGAAGAGCAGCGCAGCGGCAACCACGAGTTTGACGCGGCACTGGCCCAGCAGAAAGCCGCGCTGGAAGCCATGCACTGCCCGGAGGCCGACTGGTTCATGGCCCACTGCCTGCCCTGCTACACCCAGAATCTGGATGAGCTGACCCGGCAGGACGGATGATATTTTTTACGGGAACGGCACTTCCCACACGTCGTCGGGGTCCAGGCCGGCTTTGCGCTGCTCTTCAAAGACAGCGTCGATCAGCTCGTCCAGATCTTCCAGATGGGTCAGGGTGCAGCAGTAGCGCCGCAGGGCGGCAGCGCCCTTCAGCCCCTTCATATAGTGCATGGTCTGGGCACGGGCCTGCGGCATCGCCACAAATTCCCCCTTCTGCTCCACCATCTCTTCCACCTGACGGCGCAGGGCATTCATGCGGGCCTGCAGGTTGGGGGCCTTGGGTTCCGGGGTGCCCTCGATGGCGGCGTTCACCCGCTCAAACAGCCACGGGTCGCCCAGCGCAGCACGGGCGATCATCACGCCGTCGCAGCCGGTCTGCTGCATCATGGCTACGGCATCCTCGGCCGAATGGATGTCGCCGTTGCCCAGCACCGGCACATGGACTGCCTGCTTTACCCGGGCAATGATCTCCGGGTCGATGCCCGGGGTGTACATCTGCTCACGGGTGCGGGCGTGTACCGCAATGAGGGCCGCGCCCGCCTGCTCGCAGGCCTTTGCGCACTCCACGGCGGTCACATGGTCGGCGTCCCAGCCCTTGCGCATCTTGACCGTGACCGGGCGGCTGGTGTGGGCCACCACCTGCTCCACGATGCGCCCGCAGCGGTCCGGGTCCAGCATCAGCTTGCTGCCCGCGCCGCCGGACACGATCTTGGGGGCCGGGCAGCCCATGTTGATGTCCACAAAGTCGAACTCATACGGTTCCATAGCGGCGGTGGCTTCGCCCATGATCTGGGGCACCTCGCCAAAGATTTGCACGCCATAGGGTGCCCCGTTGGGTTCTGCCTTCAGCAGGCTGACCGTCTTGTGGTCGCCGTACACCAGTGCCCGGCTGGACACCATTTCGCTGACCGTAAAGCCTGCGCCGTGCTGCGCCATCAGGCGGCGGCAGGGGGCGTCCGTAAAGCCCGCCATTGGTCCGAATACTGCCCGGTGGGGCAGAACGATGTTTCCGATTTTCAAAGGTTCCATTGGTGTTCCTCGATTGTTCTGAATGACCAGAGAAAAAACGATTTTGAACTGCCTCCGCTGCGCTCTGGCAATCACAGCGGAATTTTGTTTTTATAAGAGCAATTCCGGGCAGCCTGCGGGCTGCCCGGAATTGCATTTTCACAAAAAAGGCTGCAACCGAAAAATGCAGGTTTCACGCAAAGCCGTTTTTGTCTGCTTATGCTCCGGCCATCTGTCCGGTGTTTTACATCTTCTCCGGCACAGTGATCTTGAACATGGTCAGCACGTTGAAGATGACGTTCTTCACGCCGATGCACAGAGCCAGACGGGCCTGCTGCACGGCAGAGTCTGCGCCCTGGATACGGCAGCTGCCGTAGAAGCGGTGGAAGGCACTGGCCAGATCAATGACAAAGCGGTTGATGCGGCTGGGGTCATACTTCTCGGCCGCCATGACGATCTCCTGCGGGAAGGCTGCCAGCATGCGGATCAGGTCCATCTCGGAGGGCTCGGTGAGCAGGGTAGCGTCCACCTGCTCGGCACCGGCAAACTGCACGCCCTCGCTCTCCATCTTCTTCAGGATGGAGCAGATGCGGGCATGGGCATACTGCACATAGTACACCGGGTTGTCGTTGTCGGTCTTGACGGCCTGGTCCAGGTCGAAGTCGATGCCGCTGCCGGCGTCGTGCATGTTGAACAGGAAGCGTGCGCTGTCGATGGGCACCTCCTCCAGCAGGTCGGTCAGGGTGATGGCGTTGCCGGTACGCTTGGACATGCGCACGGGCTGGCCGTCGCGCATCAGGTTGACCATCTGCATCAGGACAACATCAAGATCGTTGCCGTTCAGGCCGATGGCATCCATCGCGCCCTTCATGCGGGCCACATGGCCGTGGTGGTCGGCACCCCACACGTCGATGGCCTTGGCAAAGCCGCGGGTGGCCAGCTTGTTGTAGTGGTAGGCGATGTCGGCGGCAAAGTAGGTGGGGATGCCGTTGGCACGGACGAGGACTTCGTCCTTGGCCTCCTCCTCGGTGCCGTCGTCGGTCTTCTTCTTGTTGACGGTGCCGTACTTGGCAGCGTACTGTGCGCTGCGGTACATGATGGCACCGTCCTCGGCCTTGTAGCAGGCACCCAGCTCCAGCAGCTTGTCCACCACGGCCATCACCGCGCCGGACTCGTGCAGGGTGCTCTCATGGAACCACACATCATAGTCGATGCGGTACTTGCCCAGGTCGCGCTTGAGGGCGGCGATGTTCTTGGGCAGGGCGTAGGCAACGAGGGCGTCCTTCAGAGCTGCGAAAGCCTCGCTCTCGAAGAGGGTTTCCTCGTCCATGCCTTTGCAGGAGGCAGCGTATTTGTCGCCGTTCAGCTCAGCGAACTCACCGGCCAGCACCTTGATGTCGCCGCCCTGATAGCACTCGGCGGGCAGGGGATAAGCCTCCTCGCCGCAGTACTTCTGCAGGTAGCGGACAGCGAGGCTCTTGCCGAACTTCTGGATCTGGTTGCCTGCGTCGTTGATATAGAACTCACGGGTCACGTCGCAGCCGGACCAGTCGAGGACAGCGGCCAGACAGTCACCCAGAGCGCCGCCGCGGGCATTGCCCATGTGCATGGGGCCGGTGGGGTTGGCGGAAACGAACTCCACATTATACTTGGCACCCTTGCCGTGGTCGGTGCGGCCATACTCCTTGTTGGCGCAGGCACCCAGTACCACACCGGCCCAGTAAGCCGGGGACAGGAACAGGTTGATGAAACCGGGGCCGGCGATCTCGACCTTGGCAAACACGCTGTCGGTCAGGTCGGGCAGGTGGGCCAGCAGGGCCTCTGCGATCATCCTGGGGGCCTTGCGCCAGGTACGGGCACCGGCCATGGCCAGGTTGGAGGCGATATCGCCGTTCTTCACGTCGGCGGGGATCTCCACGATGAAGGCGGGCAGCTCGGCTTCCGGCAGGGTGCCGTCGGCCATGGCGGCCTTTGCCGCAGCGGTCAGCAGCGCACGGGCCTCGTCCAGTGCAGCCTGCCGGGGGTTGTAATTCTGGTAGGTCTTTTCAAATTCAGTCATTGGTCGGATTCCTTTCACAGTATTGGCAGATTCAGTTCACATGGGTCACGGTCACTTCCAGGCGGTTGCGGCTCACAAGGTCGGCGCTGTTGGCATCCAGCAGATAGGCGAACCGCACGGTGCCGCCCTTCTCGGTCAGTTCGTTCACGATCTCGTCGGCGGTCACGCCCAGGGTCATAGAGCCAAAGCCCGTCTCGTAATGGCACAGGTTGCGCTTGCCTTTTTCGATCTGCAGCTGGGTGCCCACCCCGCCGTTTTTGCCGAACCGCAGCATGACCACCCGGCTGCCGTCCACCGCGATCTTCAGCGTAGTGGTGCAGCCCTCGTAGCCGGTGGTCTCGGTCTCGCGGTAGGTCACATAGTAGCTGCCGCCCTTCAGCACAAGGCTACCCCGGGTCATCAGCTCCACAAATTCTTCTTTTTCTTCCTCCGCAGCCGGTTCGTCCAGCCGCTGCTCAATGCGGCTTTTGATGCGGATGATATAGTCTTCCTTCAGTGGCTTGCTCACGTTGTTTTTCCTTATCAATATTTATCAATGGCGATCTGCTCCACCGGGCCGCCTTTGTACTCGCCCAGGAACAGATCTGCCGTCTGCACAAAGCTGTCCGGCACATCGCTGACGTAAAAATGTGCCTGGCCTTCGTTCTCCTGCGCCGCGCGCAGGCCCCGCTCCGACAGCATCCGCTCCAGATGGTGGGCTGCCGTCTTGGCCGGGTCCACCAGCGTGACCGACTGTCCCATGAACTCCCCGATCATGGTCTTGAGCAGCGGGTAGTGGGTACAGCCCAGGATCAGGGTGTCCACCCCGGCGTCCCGCACCTCGGTGAGGTACTGGGCGATCACCAGGCGGGTGACCTGCTGCTTTTCCTCTTCGCTGTGATCCACATACCCGGCTTCCACCAGCGGCACGAACAGCGGGCAGGGGCGGGCGGTGATCTCCACGCCCGGCACCAGTTTGCGCAGCAGCGTCTCATAGCTGCGGGAGCGGATGGTGGCCGCAGTACCGATGACACCGATGCGGCGGTTGCGGGTGGCAAAGGCAGCCTCCCGGGCGGCGGCATCCACCACGCCCAGATAGGGCACCGGCAGCCGGGCCGCCTCGGCAGCCGGGTAGGTGCTGGACACCGTACCGCAGGCCGCCATGATGCATTTTACGTTCTGGGACAGCAAAAAGGCGATGTCCTGCCGTGCATACTGCAGGATGGTCTCCGGGCTGCGGCTGCCATAGGGCACACGGCCGGTGTCGCCAAAGTAGACGATCTCCTCATGGGGCAGGCGCTTGCGCAGCTCCCGCACGCCGGTCAGGCCGCCAAGGCCGCTGTCAAATACGCCGATGGGGCGGTTATCCATGCTGTTTTTCCGTCCTTTCCAGGGCAAGTTCGATCAGCCGGTCGATCAGGGCCGGCACCGGCAGACCCTCGTGCTCCATGAGCTTGGGGTACATACTGATGGACGTAAAGCCGGGGAAGGTGTTGATCTCGTTGATCATCACCCGACCGGTGCCCTTTTCCACAAAGAAGTCGCAGCGGGCCAGACCCTCGCATCCCAGGGCCGTGTAGGCCATGGCAGCGTAGGTCTTTACCTCGTCGAGCTTGGCCTCGTCGAGCC
>OGKX01001345.1_pt1 | contig 10829 bp, 9 predicted proteins | sample 1572541 | NCBI WGS metagenome assembly OGKX01 (sample SAMEA2581982, study PRJEB24529) | metagenome | biome: Human gut stool | place: China | collected 2011
AGTGGTCTTTTTCGTTCGGGTTATTGAACTTGAAGCCTTCCTGAATGCCCTCGCGGGTGTAGTCGAGCTGGGTGCCGTCGATGTAGACGAGGCTCTTCGGATCCACGATCACCTTGATGCCGTGGGAATCGAACACCTGATCATCCGGTTCGAGAACGTCAGCGAACTCGAGCTTGTAGGCCATGCCGGAACAGCCCGAGGTCTTCACGCCGACACGCAGGCCGATGCCCTTGCCGCGCTTCTCCAGGAACTGGGAAACGTGCTTGGCGGCGGCTTCAGTCATAGAAACGGTCATTCTTCTGCTCCTTTGCCTGGTAATCAGGCCTTCTTCGCCTGCTTCGCGCGGTAATCGGCGATAGCAGCCTTAACGGCGTCTTCGGCAAGAATCGAACAGTGAATCTTCACCGGCGGGAGCGCGAGCTCTTCGGCGATTTCGGAGTTCTTCAGGGCGGCCGCCTCGTCGAGCGTCTTGCCCTTCACCCACTCGGTTACAAGCGAGCTCGAGGCAATGGCGGAACCGCAGCCGTAGGTCTTGAATTTCGCGTCTTCAATGATGCCGGTCTTGTCGTCCACCTTGATCTGAAGGCGCATCACGTCGCCGCAGGCCGGGGCGCCGACCATGCCGGTGCCGACGTCATTCGCGTCGGAATCGAGCGTGCCGACATTGCGGGGATGTTCGTAGTGGTCGATGACTTTTTCGCTATAGGGCACTTTAGTGTCCTCCTTTCAACGCTCCGGGCGGTTTCTTCCGCCCGGATACCGGTTAATTACTGAATCTGTTCCGAAGGAAATCCGGCCTTACATCTTGGCCCACTGAACCTTCGTCGTATCGATGCCCTTCTGGTGCATTTCCCAGAGCGGGGAGAGTTCGCGAAGCCGCGTCACGGCCTCCGTGAGCTCCTTGATCGTGTAGTCGATCTCTTCCTCAGTCGTGAAGCGGCCGAGCGTGAAGCGGATCGAGCTGTGAGCGAGTTCATCCGGGCGGCCGAGAGCCTTCAGCACGAAGGACGGCTCAAGCGACGCGGAGGTGCAGGCGGAGCCCGACGACACAGCGAGATTCTTGCAGGCCATCATGAGGGATTCACCCTCGATGTACTCGAAGGAAACGTTCAGGTTGAAGCCCACGCGGTGTTCCCAGGAGCCGTTCAGCACGACGCACGGGATGTTCTTCTGGATGCCTTCCCAGAGGCGGTCGCGGAGCTTGCGGATGCGTTCATTCTCCTCGTCCATCTCCTCCTTCAGGATGCGATAGGCTTCGCCCATGCCGACGATCTGCTGCGTCGCGAGCGTGCCGGAACGCATGCCGCGTTCGTGTCCGCCGCCGTCGATCTGGCATTCAATACGAACGCGGGGCTTGCGGCGGACGTAAAGAGCGCCCATGCCCTTCGGGCCGTACACCTTGTGGCTCGACATGCTCATGAGGTCGATCGGTTGGTTCTTCATATCGAAGTGGAGCTTTCCGATAGCCTGCGTAGCGTCGACGTGGAAAAGCACGCCGTGCTTGTGGCAGATCTCACCGATTTCGAAAATCGGCTGAATCGTGCCGATTTCGTTATTCACGCCCATGATGGAAACGAGCGTCGTATCCGGGCGGATGGCGGCTTCAACAGCGGCCGGATCCACGAGACCGTCACCGTCGACATCGAGGTAAGTCACCTCGTAGCCTTCGGATTCGAGACGGCGCATCGAGTCGAGAACAGCCTTATGTTCCGTCTTCTGCGTGATGAGATGCTTGCCCTTATCCTTATAGAAGTGAGCAGCGCCCTTCAGAGCGAGGTTGTCAGCTTCCGTGGCGCCTGAGGTCCAGACGATTTCACGCGGATCGGCGTTGATCAGCGCTGCGACCTGACCGCGGGCCTCTTCGACCGCCTTTTCCGCTTCCCAGCCGTAAGCATGGCTACGGCTCGCCGGATTGCCGAAGATCTCCGTGAGGTACGGAATCATTTTCTTTGCAACCCGCGGATCAACCGGAGTCGTCGCGGAATAATCCAGGTAAACAGGCAATTTAAGCATTTAAAAGTTTCTCCTCGCTGTAAGGACGCTCAGTTACTTCTGAGTTTCCTTTTGGGCCGTATTCTTATGGCTCCGCCGCATAGCAGCCGGGTCAATTTTCACGTAGGCAATGCCGGACTGGGCAAGCTTCTGCCGCTCTTTGTTCTGCTCGACGAGTTTCGCGAGCGTCGCCTCAGAAAGCACATCTTCGAGTTTCTGATTGAGCGACGCCCAAAGCTCGTGCGTCATACATTCAGCGCCGTCGTGGTGACAGCTTGATTTGCCGCCGCACTGCGTCGCGTCCAGATTGTCCTCAACAACATTGATGATGTCGGCAGCCGAAATCTCGCAGGCACCGCGGGCAAGGCGGTAGCCACCGCCAGGTCCCCGGACGCTGACAACGAGTCCGGCGCGACGCAGCTTTCCGAAGAGCTGCTCGAGGTAAGCAACCGAAATCGATTGCCGCTCGGCGATCTCCGTCAGCGAAACGGGGTTCTCGCCGGCATGGATAGCCATATCGAGAAGAGCCGTTACAGCAAAGCGTCCTTTGGTCGTCAGTCTCATTATTTTTCGGTTCCCTATTCAATCCCACCTAGATGAAACACAGAGATCATACACCAATACCCGACAATTTAACTCAGGATTAAGAACGACGTGAGCCTTATTCGTATGGGTGAAAAAAAAGGCCGTCAGGAGACGGCCTCTAAATAAGGGGAAAAAATAAAACCTCTGAAACTAGTGCTCCGCTTCTCCCTTCTGAGGCTGGGGAGCCGGGGCATACATCGATACACGGCGCTTCACGATTTCAAGCAGCCCCTGGCAGGCATCCTCACAGTAGTCGAGCACAAGGTTAAAGCCATTCGTACCGCCATAGTAGGGGTCAGGAATGACCGCGGCATCGTACTCGCTCGCGTAGCGCATCAGCAGGTGCAGCTTATGGCGGAATACCGGGGGGCACTGGCGCTGAAGCTCTGAGAGATTCTCCCAGTCCATCGCCAGAATAAAGTCCGCGCTGGAATAGTCATCAAGCGTGATCTGGCGCGCCCGGTGAGCGGACAGATCGTAGCCGCGCTTGCGTCCGGCCAGCTGAGAACGGACGTCAGGCGCTTCGCCGACGTGATAACCATGGGTGCCAGCGGAATCCACTGCGACTTCGGAACCTATGCCGGCGTCTGTCACCATTTTGCGAAAAACAGCTTCGGCAGTGGGGGACCGGCAGATGTTGCCCATGCAGACAAAAAGGACTTTGATCATATATTCCGAGAGTAAAAAAGTAGCTGTCCGCCGCCAAGGCGGGCAATTATCCGCTCTATCGTACCGCTTTTATTTACGAATTCAAGAGTAGGAATGATACGGATTGTTGCAAACGCCGTTCTTTTCCGTGTTTCAGGCCTTTTCAGGCAGGTCCGGAACCGATGCGCCGAAGAGCCTTTTCTTAAGCGCATCAAGCTGATCACGGACTGCCGCAGCCTTCTCAAATTCGAGATCACGGGCATAGGCCGCCATCTGCTTCTCCAGCTGCTTCACGCGCTGAGACACCGCCTTTTCGTCCGAGAGATCCGTTGTATCCTCCTCCGCCTTCACTTCGGGCGCCCGGTAGACGCCGTCAATGATGTCGCGGACTTCCTTCTTGATGCCCTTCGGGACAATATGGTGCTCTTCATTAAACGCCATCTGCTTCGCGCGGCGGCGGTTCGTTTCCGTGATAGCGGCCTTCATGGAGTCCGTCATCTGATCCGCGTAGAGAATCGCCTTGCCTTCCAGATTCCGGGCCGCGCGGCCGATCGTCTGCACGAGACTCCGCTCGCTTCGGAGGAAGCCCTCCTTATCCGCGTCCAGAATGGCGACGAGTGACACCTCAGGAATATCGAGGCCCTCGCGAAGCAGATTGATGCCGACCAGAACGTCAAATACGCCCTGACGGAGATCCCGGATGATTTCGACACGCTCCACCGTATCGATTTCAGAGTGAAGGTATCGCACCTTCACTTTGTTCTCGGCGAGGAACTCCGTGAGGTCCTCGGCCATCTTCTTCGTGAGCGTCGTGATCAGGACACGCTCCCCCTTGGCGGTGCGCTCATAGATTTCAGAAAGCACATCATCCACCTGGGTCTTCGCGGGCCGCACTTCAACCTCCGGATCCAGAAGCCCAGTCGGACGCACCACCTGCTCCACCACCTGAGCCGAGTGCTCGAGCTCCCACTGCGCGGGAGTGGCCGAGACAAAGATCGAACGGCGCATCTTATGCTCAAACTCATCAAACCGGAGCGGCCGGTTATCGAGTGCTGAGGGAAGGCGGAAGCCGTATTCAACGAGCGTCGTTTTCCGTGAGAGGTTCCCGCGGTACATGCCGCCGATCTGCCCCATCGTCACATGGCTCTCGTCAAAAAACATGATGGAGTCCGCGGGGAAATAGTCGAGCAGGCACGCGGGCGGCTCCCCGGGCTTCAGCCCTGAGAGATGCCGCGTGTAGTTCTCAATGCCCTTGCAGAACCCCACTTCCTGCAGCATCTCGAGGTCAAAAAGCGTCCGCTGCTGAAGGCGCTGCGCCTCGACGACCTTTCCCTCCTTCTGGAAAAATTCGACGCGGTCCCGCAGTTCCTCCTTGATGGACTCAATCGCCCGCATCACGTCATCCTTCGGCGTCACGTAGTTCGAAGCCGGGTAGACCACGAAGCGCGGCACCTTCTGAATCACGTGCCCGGTGAGCGGATCGAAGAGACTCACCTCATCCACTTCGTCATCAAAGAGCTCAATCCGGACCGCTGTTTCCGAGTGTTCCGAGGGGAAGATATCGATCGTGTCGCCCCGGACGCGGAACGTGCCGCGGCGGAACTCCATATCGCTTCGCTTGTACTGCATGCCAACCAGCTGCCGCACGAAGTCCTCACGGGTCTTTGTGTCACCGCGCCGGATGATGAGACGCATCTTCGTGTAGCTCTCCGGCTCCCCGATGCCGTAGATCGCGGACACCGTCGCCACGATGATCACGTCACGCCGCTCAAGGATCGATTTCGACGCGGATAGTCGCATCTGCTCAATGTGGTCATTGATCGCGGAGTCTTTCTCTATATAGAGATCCCGCGACGGCACGTACGCCTCCGGCTGGTAGTAGTCGTAGTACGACACGAAGTACTCCACCGCGTTTTCCGGGAAGAAATCCCGGAATTCGGAGTAGAGCTGCGCCGCGAGCGTTTTATTCGGCGCCATCACGAGCGTCGGCACCCCGGTGCGCGCAATGATGTTCGCCATCGTGAAGGTCTTTCCGGACCCCGTGACACCAAGAAGCGTCTGCCCCATCAGTCCGTCATCGAGCCCCTCACAGAGTTTTCTGATTGCCTCAGGCTGATCGCCGCTCGGCTCATAAGGCGCATGAAGAATGAAAGGGGAATGGGGAAATGAAATGACTTTATCCACGGAACCTCACTTTTTTAACGCATTTGTTTGGCATTACCCGGCGTGCCATAAGGAGAAAATCGTAGCCCCTGACGCTCTTTTGGGAACGGCCGGGGCATACACTCTGTATATACTTTTATTCACGGCTTTTTTCCATAACCCACTCCGAAGCACTCCTTCCCGACTGCTTGTGACGCCGGGACGCCGATGCTTCTCTTTTATTGCTGGAATCACATCAATATGACAGATAAGCTCTTTGCAGAAGTTGCTGGTGCCCCTGAAGACCCCATTCTGGGTGTCGGTCAGCAGTACAAAGCCGATCCCCGCGCCGAAAAGGTGAATCTGAGCGTCGGTGTCTATCAGACAGAAGAAGGCAAGATCCCGGCAAGGACTCTGAAGTCGTCCGCTCCCGCCGCGCCTGCACGGTGCAGTCACTCGGCGGCACCGGCGCTATCAAGCTCGCCGCTGACCTCCTCCACTTTGTTGTCGGCAAGACCAAGGCCGCGACCTCCGTTCCGACCTGGGGCAACCATAACGCCATCTTCAAGCAGGCTGGTTTCGACGTTTCCCACTATCAGTACTACAACAAGGCTGACGGCACGATCGCCTTTGAGCAGCTGCTCGCTGACCTCCGCGCGAAGGAAGCCGGCACTGTCGTCATTCTGCACGCCTGCTGCCACAACCCGACCGGCCTCGACTTCACGGCTGACCAGTGGAAGGAAGTCCTCCAGATCGTGATCGACCGCGGCCTCGTTCCGCTCCTCGATATCGCCTACCAGGGCTTTGACCGCGGTCTCGAGGAAGACGCTTTCTCGATCCGGCTCTTTGCTGAATCCGGCATCAGCTTCCTCGTTTCCTCCTCCTTCTCCAAGTCCTTCAGCCTGTACGGCGAGCGTGTCGGCGGCCTGACGGTTGTCTGCCAGAACGCTGATGAAGCGGCCCGCGTGCTCTCTCAAGTGAAGCAGATGGCCCGCGCCAACTACTCCAACCCGCCGAACTACGGCGCCTCCCTCGTCGCCACCGTTGCCGGCGACCCGGTGCTCCGTGCTCAGTGGGAAGAGGAACTCGGCGAAATGCGCGCCCGTATCCGCTCGATGCGTGTTGCCCTGAAGAACGCGATGGACGCCGAAGGCTCCCCGCGCGACTTCAGCTTCGTGACGGCTCAGGACGGCATGTTCTCCTTCACGGGCTTCACCCCGGAACAGGTTGAGCGCCTGAAGAAGGAATACGGCATCTACGCTGTGGCGAACGGCCGTATCTGCATTGCCGGCCTCAATAACCACAACGTGCAGTACGTGGCGAAGGCCTTCACGGCGGTTCAGAAGAACTGATTGCGGCATACCGTAAATACGTCAGAAAAGATTCCTTCAAAATTTTTTTCTTGACATTACGAGGATAAATCTGTAAAGTTAATTCTCGTTGATTCCCCGATAGCTCAGTCGGTAGAGCAACGGACTGTTAATCCGTGGGTCGTTGGTTCGAGCCCAACTCGGGGAGCCAGAATTCCAAAAGCCAGAAAGCGAAAGCTTTCTGGCTTTTTCTGTTTCAGCTCCGAAAACCGGGGCTTTCCGGAAACGAAAAGGGCGCATCGCTGCGCCCTTTTCTGTTATTAAATCAATAAGTCACTAATCCGGAATGCCGCGTCCGAATCCCATCCGAAGACCCAGTTCGCGTGCCCGCTCGCGGGTGAGTACATAGCCATAAATCCTGCGGCGTCCATCCGGATCCTTTTCGATATAGACGCCCTGGAGCTCAGGCGTAAATCCTGGAAGCCGGTTCACCCCCTCTTCAAGCGCGAGGAAGTAGTCGAGCACCACCCCCTCCCAGACTTCACCCGGAACGCAGGTGATGACGCCGGGGGGATACGGGAGCGCCCCTTCGAGCGCAATCCGGCCCCGGGCTTCAGAAAGCGGAATCAGTTCACAGTTCCCGCGCACCAGCTCGTAATTCGCCGCCTGGGGAAGCATCGCGCGGCGCGGCAGCTCATCCTTTCTGAACATCGCTTTCTGGATCGACTTCAGGTCGTACTCGCGGTAGTAGTCGTGAAGCTCCTGGCAGAGATCCCGGATCGTGTAGTCGCGGTACCGCTCAGCGTGATTCCGGTACAGAACCGGGAGCACTTCGGAGAGCGGCGCGTTCGCGTCCAGGAGCCGCTCGAAATGCGCGATCCGGTTCACGAGGTTCTCCATCTTCGCGAGATCTTCCGCCGGGGTCATGAGGAAGAGGATCGAATTCAGGTCCGCCTTCTCCGGCACGATGCCGTTCTCACGCAGGTACTCAGCGAGGATCCCGGCCGGCACGCCGAACGGCTCATACTCCCCGCGCTCGATATTGATGCCGGGGGTCGTGAGGAGGAACTTGCACGGATCCACGAAGTACTGATCGGGGCCGTAATCCTCAAAGCCGTGCCACTTCGCGCCCGGCTCATACTTGAAGAACCGGAGATCCCTTGCGATCTGCTCAGTCGGATAGCTGTCCCAGGGCTTCCCGTCCACCTCGGGAGGAATAAACGGGCGGATATAGCGGCAGGTCTTCAGGAGATACTTTCTCGCCTCGATCCCGACCTTCACGCAGTCATCCCAGAGCAGACGCCCGGACGCGCCGGCATGCATCTGAGCGTTGACGTCAAGCGCCGAGAAAAGCGGATAGAAAGGGCTGGTCGACGCGTGCATCATGAAGGCTGAATTAAGCCGCTTATGCGACACGTAGCGCTTCTGCCCCTTGATGTGGCTGTCCTTCTTATGGATCTGTGAGGTCTGAGAAAAGCCGGCGAGCTGCTTATGCACGGACTGCGTGACAAAGATCCCCGGATCCTCGGGCCCGAGTTCAAGCAGGAGCGGCGAGCAGTCCTTCATCATCGGAATGAACTGTTCGTACCCCACCCACGCGGAGTCAAAGAGGATGTAGTCGCAGAGGTGCCCGATCCGATCAACGATCTGACGCGCGTTCCCGATCGTGCCGTCATAGGTCCCGAGCTGGATCACTGCGAGGCGGAAGGGGCGCTTCGCTTTGGCGCGCTCCGGATCCGCTTCCGCCGCGATTCTTCGGATGTAATCCTCATCGAAGCAGTGGTTATCGATCCCGCCGATGAATCCATAGGCGTTCCGCGCGGTTTCGAGATACACCGCCGTGGCACCCGCCTGAATCAGGGCGCCGTGCTGCACGGACTTGTGGTTATTGCTGTCGTAGAGCACCAGATCGCCCGGCGCTAGAAGCGCGGTGAGCACCACCTGGTTTGAGGCGGACGTCCCGCCAAGCACAAAGTACGTGTTATCGGCGTTAAACACCTTCGCGGCGTTCCTCTGGGCTTCGTACGGATAGCCCTCGTGAATCAGGAGATCTCCCATCGACACGTCCGCGTTGCAGAGGTCCGAGCGGAAGATGTTTTCACCGAAGAAGTTATAAAACTCCCGCCCCACGGGATGACGGCGGAAAAACGCGCCGCCCTGATGACCCGGGCAGTCAAATTGGCTCTTCCCCTCCTCCACATACTTCTCAAGCGCGCCGAAGAACGGCGGGAGAAGCGAGTCCTCGTAGCGCTGCGCCGCGGCGTCGATCTGACGGCCGTTATAGGCGAGATTCGTGGGATTGTTATCAATCACCTGGGAAACCTGCCCGATCAGATCCGGGGGAAAGGTCCCTGTACCGTCCTTCACGAGGACAATCGGGATCTCGAAGGCGTGAGCCTTGACGCGGGAGAGCAGACCGCGGTCCGCCTCGGTCGCCGTCATGACGATGACGGAAGATTCCGTCAGGTCAGAGGAACGGATATCGACAACGGTTCTTTCCGCCTGGAAGGCTTTGCGCGCTTCAGGCGTAGCTGCGATGGAAAGTTTTTTCAATTTTCCCTCTTCAATCGATGGGAACACCCCGGATCCTTCGCTTTGCGACTCTGCAGCCAATGAGGAAGGGCGGATCTGCTCCGGAAGGAGTTGACGATCAGGTGGTTCCGCTCTGGGCGAAACCGGCGTTTTCATGATACCAACTGAGGGGGTAACGTCCGCAGAAATTCTTCAGTAATTCGTAAGCAATTGACGGGAAAAATTTCGGCGCAAGGCGGGGCGATACAGCGTAAAGCTTTGAAGAAATAAAAAATCCGCACTGCGTAAACAGTGCGGATTTTGTGAAACTGGTGGAGAAGAGGAGGATCGAACTCCCGACCTCAGCGATGCGAACGCTGCGCTCTCCCAGCTGAGCTACTTCCCCGTGAGATTCAGTATTTTACAGAAATTGCCGGAAAATGCAAACCTGTCATCAGCGAACGGCCGCATTCCCGTGTTTCCGCAAATTACTTCTTCCAGGTTCCGTTGCGGACGATCACGCGATAGCCATCGGGATCCTCAAAAGCGGCTGAGTCACCGTCAGCGTACAGCTGCGGATTCGTCACCTGCTGGAAGCCGGCATCGAAAAGCTGCCCGAGCGTCTTCTTCCAGACTTCGTGCTCCGGAATGGAAAGCACAATAAAGTGATTGGGAGTCGGAGCGCGCGGCACTTCATCCTCGCCCCGCTTCTGCGAAAACTCGAACTGGTAGGGCCAGTCCTTGTGCCCGCAGATCACGCCGTCCCAGCCAACCTGGGCCTCATAGCGGTCGAGAACCTCGAACCCGAGCCCATTGCAATAGAAATTGATGAGCTTTTCGAGATTGTTCGTTGAGCGGGAAAGACGAATCTTCGGAACGACGGAATCCATGTAACGCCTCCACTGAAGGAAAACACATATAGTTAACATTATGGACAGGAGAGGCCCTCAAGGCAAAGATTTATCACCGCTCCAAAGCCCGGATTCCGGCCCAAACGCTCTATATGGCTGAATATGAAACAGATAGATTTCCACTTCAATGTCGGCAACCGACTCTTCTACGCCTGCCGTTTCGTGAATAAGGTCTGGGGAATGGGACTGTCAGTCGCTGTATGGAGTTCAGACCGGATGCGGCTCGATGACTTCAACCGCCGTCTCTGGGCGTTTGAGGACATGTCCTTTATTCCGCACGCCTTCGCAGGGGGGCTCGACGCGGAGTCGGCCCGCGTGATTCTTTCCCCTGATCCGACGGCTCTTCCGGATTCCGATGTGCTGCTGCTTCTCGATGAGGGAACGCCGCCTGACTACGAGAATCTCTTCCAGCGGTTTGACCGTGTGGTGGATATCGTCTCCTCCATCCCGGAAGAAACCGAAGCGGCCCGCAACCGCTATAGAATCTATCTTCATCACAAGTATCCTCTGAAGGCTTACGACCAGGGAAGGCGCTGAACACCATGACGGTTCAAAATTCAAACCCCATCCACACTCCGGTTCTCGCCCATCCTCTGCCCCTCAACTGGGGAAAGCTCAGCAGTCTTTCCGCTCCGATTGATCTGGCCGGAATCTCCGAGCTTTATCAGAGAATCGCTCCCGCCGCTGCCCCGCAGACAGAAACCCCGGCAGCAGCTCCCCGACAAGAAGT
>OGKX01001346.1_pt1 | contig 10818 bp, 9 predicted proteins | sample 1572541 | NCBI WGS metagenome assembly OGKX01 (sample SAMEA2581982, study PRJEB24529) | metagenome | biome: Human gut stool | place: China | collected 2011
ACGAACAATACCGTAACCAAGGGAACAAAGCTACTGAAAAATGGAATCGTTATCAGAAAGTTATCATTTGCCACCTCAGGGATGTGCCGCCTTATCTTTGACTATTGCGGCGCAATTTCTGCGCTGCCGGAGGGGACGTTTCTTTCAGCGATGCAAAATGGAGTACGATGACTCCATCGTCCGTCAGATGGTAGAATGCATTAAGGTCTATCCTGGCGGCAAGCTGGAGATTATCTTCGGTGGCGGATACCTTGTCGAAGAATCCGTCTAAGTGTAGGAGATTGAGGGATCATCCCTCTTTCTCTTTCTTTATTTCATCGTGGATGTTCTCCTGAATCGCATCGAGAAGGGCGACCTTTTGCTCTGTTGAACACTCCAACCTTGAGATGTAATTATAAATCAACTGTGCATGGACAGTTGCAACGCGCTTGGCAAGTTCCTCCTGACCTTCCTTTGAGCGCGGCAAATGAATGATTACTTCCATAGAATTCCCTCCAATCAGGAATAAGACCAGATGTATATCGGCAAGATGGTCAGCACACAATGAAGTAAGGGATAATCGCAGACACGCTGCTTTTAATGTCTTTATTTATTGACAATAATAGATGTATCGTCTATAATAACAAGCACAAAGATGATGTAGAGGTGATGTGCAGAATGGGACGAAAGAGTGTTGCTGTGCTGCCGCAGACGCAGGCGATTTTAGAACAGCTGGGAGAACAGATCAAACTTGCCAGATTACGGCGGCATCTGTCCGCCGGATTAGTTGCGGGAAGAGCCGGTGTGAGCCGAGCCACAGTGTGGAATGTTGAAAAGGGAAACCCCTCTGTCGCGATTGGGATCTATGCCGCAGTCCTGCACGCACTGAACAATATGGATCAAGACCTCCTGCTCGTTGCAAAGGATGACGAGCTGGGGCGTAAGCTCCAAGACCTTGAACTTACCACTCGCAAGAGAGCACCGCGAAACGGAGGTGATTGACCGTGGCGTCAAACCAAAAAATAATTTATGTCTATGAGAGCTTCAAATTTACAACGCCAAACTTCCTGGGAACGCTCTTCGTGGAGAATGTCCGCGGCCGTGAAAGCTATTCCTTCGAGTATGATGCTGACTGGTTAAAAAGCAGCGCAAACTATATGTATCTCGACCCGGATCTTCAACTGTATGCCGGGCGGCAGTATCCCACCGGTGCAAAAAATGTGTTCGGCCTTTTCGCTGACTCCTCCCCTGACCGCTGGGGCCGCCTACTGATGACGCGCAGAGAAAGAATACTGGCGGAACAGGAAGGCCGGAAGCCTCGAAAGCTCTTAGACAGCGACTTCCTGTTGGGCGTCTACGACGAGACGCGGATGGGAGCGATCCGCTTCAAGCTGGACAAAGACGGGCCGTTCCTTTCGGATGATTCGGAAACCCCGACTCCTCCCTGGACCAGTCTGCGAACGCTGGAGGAAGCCTCCCGCCAATTCGAAAACGATGAGTCCGGTCTCGAGCAGAAATGGATCAATCAACTCATCAAGCCTGGTTCCTCACTGGGCGGCGCTCGTCCGAAGGCCACCGTTCTGGATACAAAGGGGAATCTATGGATCGCCAAGTTCCCGTCCAAGCACGACGATATCAATGTGGGCGCATGGGAAAAGGTCACCCACGACCTTGCAAGACTTTGCGGCTTGGATGTTCCTGAGTCCATGCTGATTGACTTCTCCAAGTACGGAAGCACCTTCCTTGTACGCAGGTTTGACCGGAATGGCGCTGCGCGGATTCATTTCGCGTCCGCCATGACAATGCTCGGAAAAACAGATAGGGCATCGGTTGCGGATGGCTCCAGTTATCTTGAACTGGTATCCTTTATCAAGGCCAACGGCGCTGCTCCCAAGAGGGATTTGACAGAGCTATGGAAGCGGATCGTGTTCAATATGGCTGTTTCCAATACGGATGACCACATGAGAAACCACGGCTTTATCCTCAAGTCGGATGGCTGGCACCTCTCACCCTTGTATGATGTAAACCCTGTCCCGGAGGGTGACGAGCTGTCTCTCTGCGTAAATGAGGACGATGCGACGATCTCCCTTGACCTTGCGCTGGAGATCGCACCGTATTGTGGGGTCAGCACCAAGGACGCAGCAGCTATGGCAGCGGATATCCTGAACACTGTCCGAGAAAACTGGAATCGTCTGGCAGCGGAATGCGGATTAAGCCGGAGCGCACAGGAATATATGCGACCGGCCTTCTCGCTGGCGCTTGAATAGCACAGCCTGATTCACCATCGGATCTCCCTTCGAGCAAGGGGGATCTTTTTGCCGGTAGGTTATAATCACTAAGCTGCATATAATCGTATGCAAAACGACCGGGATGTTGAAGACGTTGTGCATTCCGAACTGATTTACAACTGAAGAGGACCCGGAGTACAGGCCGAAAACGGCAGTCTGTACTCCGGGTTCTATTTATTCGGAAGTGGTGCGGTATCGGTCGAACAAGCAACGGATTAGTTTACGCAAATCCGTTAGGAGCTAAATAATCAACCAGCCGAAGAGAAGAATATCGCCAAAAAAGTGCAGCGGATTATTTTGAGAAAAGACAGCGCAGGAATGTGAAGCCAGTGAATTAAAGCATTGAAGGTTACAGCCGGATATGATAAACTGTGCTTACCTGCAACTTTTGTTCCGGAGATTCAGGCATACCTGGAAACCGAAACGGATAAAACGGTAAATTTGCATCGGTTTATATTTCAAAACCGGTTGAGATGAAGGTACAGGAAAAGACAATCATAGGTATAAGATCCGGCGGGAGAGGTACCGAACCTAACAAAAGGCGGGAAATCAGATATGAAAGAAACGAAAAGGATAGTTAGGGATAGAAGGAAAATGAAAGGAAAAAGAGTGATTGCAGGCATTCTGCTTGCGGGAATTTTAGCAGTCACCCTGGCAGGGTGTAAAAACACAGATAACACGAAAGAAGAAACCGAAAAGCCTGTTATTACCCTCGGCAGTGACAACTATCCACCATACAATTATCTGAATGAGGATGGTGTACCGACGGGAATCGATGTAGAACTGGCTACAGAAGCTTTCAAAAGAATGGGATATCAGGTGGATGTTGTCCAGATTGACTGGGAGGAGAAAAAAGAACTGGTGGAGAGCGGCGAGATTGATTGTATCATGGGCTGTTTTTTCTATGGAAGGACGTCTTGACGATTACCGCTGTCCAGTCCACAACCAAACCGAAAAGCATCTTTCTGAACCGGACGGATGAGAGGATCCCAAAGCTGGGAAATCTGATCATCCTGGGACACCGGGAGCTGATCTATACGTTTCTGGGAAAAGGATATGTAGATGCGGTTGCTGCACACGAGGAATCTATCGTTCAGTATAGGAAGGATTATGATGCAAGCTGCCGTATCCTGGAAGAGCCTCTGATGATCACCGGAATAGGTGTCGCTTTTGCAAAAGATGATGACAGAGGAATCTGTGAGCAGATGAGCCAGACTCTGGAAGAAATGCGTCAGGATGGCACATCCCTGAAAATTATTGGAAAATATCTGGATGATCCCCAGAAGTATCTGGAGGTGGATGATCTTGGATATTAAGAGAAAGAAAAAAGAAAAACGAATCCAGCTGCTCGGCGGTCTGATTGGAATCTGTGTGGCTGTAGTTTCCCTGCTTTATTTCTTCCACACAGAAAAAACGGAAGCAGAGAAAAGAATGGTGGAGATTGTAAATTATGTCAAAGTGCAGTGCTCTACCTACACTCATTATAATGAATCTTCGGAATCCAAAAGTCTTCTCCGTGCGATTGAAAGTGCCAGACAGATGAGTACAAATATTAACATAGAAATAGAAAACGGCGGTCAGCTAAGCCGGGAGTTCCTCAAAGGAAATCTTCAGACTCTCTGGGTGGATGGTATCATTATACTGGATAAAGATGGAAAGACGGACTGTGAATACAGCAGGGATGAGTCTCTGACTAATGAGATCATGGAGTATCTGCAAAAAGATATTATCATGGATTTTGCCGGATATGAAGAAAGAACTTATTCGGAACGGTTTAACAGGAAAGACGGATCACATATTGATATTGCAGCCTGTGCCAGAAAAGATGCACCAGGTATCGTTGCGACCTATTATTACACATCTCCTGAATTTGCCAGAAACTATACGCTGACGATACAGGGGCTTTTAAATGGTTATAGTGTCCAGAAAGATGGAACGATTATTGTTGCAGACGAGGGAAGCATTGTTGCCAGCAATGATGAGAGCCTGCTGGGGCAGAATACAACCGACAACGAAGTTGTTCAGGCAATGAAAAAGCATACAGACAGTCAGCATATTTATCATTTGAAGAAGAAAGGAATTGGATGTTATGGAATCATGCTGAAGCAGAGTGATTATTATATCTATGCGTATCTTCCGGATAACGAAGTGTTCCATAACCTTCCATTAAGTGTGATAAGCGTTATTTTTCTTTATTTTCTGATGTTTAGTATATTCTGGTTCTGGACATACAGAACCAATCTGGCACACCGGAAACAGGAACAGGAAAAAGATGAAAAATATAAGGCAGAACTATTGAGCGCGGCAAAAAAGGCAGAAGCCGCCAATGAGGCAAAAACTGAGTTTCTTCAGCGGATGAGCCATGATATCCGGACTCCGATCAATGGAATCTGCGGTGTGGTTAATATGGCAGACCATTATGCAGATGATATGGAGAAGCAGAAGGAATACAGAACAAAGGTTAAAGCGGCATCCAATCTGTTGCTGGAACTGGTAAATGATGTTCTGGATATGAGTAAGCTGGAGTCTGGTGAAGTTGTTCTGGAAGAGAGTCCATTTAATCTGAGCAAAATCTCTGAGGAAGTGCTTGTTGTAATTGAACAGATTGCTGCAGAACAGAATATCCGGATTGTATGGGAGAAAAAAGAAATCATACACCGTGATCTTATTGGAAGCCCGGGGTATGTGAAACGTGTGATGATGAATATCCTGTCGAATGCAGTGAAATATAACAGAGCAAACGGGTATATCTATCTCAGCTGCCGGGAAATTCCATCAGAGCAGACAGAAATGCCGACGATGGAATTTGTCTGCAGGGATACCGGAATCGGAATGACTGAGGAATTTCAGAAATATGTTTTTGAGCCTTTTGCACAGGAACATACAGGAAGCCGTACAAAATTTGCCGGAACAGGCTTGGGAATGGCGATTTCAAAGAAGCTGGTTGAGAAAATGGGCGGAACAATTAACCTTGAAAGTGAAAAGGGTGTAGGGACTACATTTGTGATCCGGGTTCCATTTCGGATTAATACAGACAGGAGCGGCAAAGTTGAAATCGAAAAAAAATCAGAAGCTTCTATACGGGGACTGCATATTCTTCTGGCAGAAGATAATGAGCTGAATATGGAAATTTCTGAATTTGTGCTTCGAAATGAAGGTGCTGACGTGACCAAAGCATGGAATGGGCAGGAAGCTGTTGAACGATTCAGAAAAAGCAGAGTTGGTGAATTTAATGTCATTCTTATGGATATTATGATGCCGGTCAAGAATGGATATGAAGCAGCAAGACTGATCCGGTCTTTGGACAGAGAGGATGCAAAAACAATACCGATTATTGCAATGACAGCAAATGCCTTTACGGAGGACAGAATAAGAGCAAAAGAAGCAGGAATGGATGAGCATGTTGCGAAGCCTGTTGATGCAGAATTACTGGTAAAAGTAATTCATAAATTGGCAGGTAGTTGAACGCAGATAAGCATTCCCCCGCTTTACAATTTAAAGGAAGGTGGAAAATCGTGATTTACATCACAGGAGATACCCACGGGAAGTTTGAGCGGATTGAGCAGTTTTGCGGCAAATTCAAAACAAGCCGTGAGGATGTTTTGATTATTCTTGGGGACGCAGGTATTAATTTCTTTGGATGGGTAAAAGACCATGTAAAGAAAGAGTTTCTGGAAACCCTACCAATTACATTTTTTTGTATTCATGGAAATCATGAGCAAAGACCGCAGACGATAGGAAGCTATCAGGAAAAATTATGGCGTGGCGGTGTGGTTTATTATGAAAAGGAGTATCCGGATTTGCTTTTTGCAAAGGATGGAGAGGTTTTTGATTTTAATGGAAAGCAGACTATTGTAACAGGCGGTGCATATAGTGTCGATAGAATGTACCGATTGATTCATGGGTATGGCTGGTGGCCGGATGAACAGCCTTCTGAGGAAATCAAGCAGAACGTGGAACGGAAATTGAATGAACTCAGCTGGAATGTGGATGTAGTGTTAAGCCATACCGTACCGTTAAAATATGAACCGACGGAAGTCTTTTTGGAAGGATTAGACCAGAGCAAGGTGGATAGAACAACAGAGGAATGGTTGGATAAAATTGAGGATAGACTTAATTATCAGAAATGGTACTGCGGTCATTATCACACAGAAAAAAAGGTGGATAAGATAGAAATTATGTTTGAAAATATTAAAAAATTTTTAGAATAGGAAGAAAGAAAAGCTGGATTTTTATTGCTGAAAATGATAAAATGAAATAATGTTTCGGGATGGCATATCTCAGTCGGAAGCCTGGCTTTCGACTTGAATTTCATGGAGGTGCAAAATTATGAAACCTGTGTATTTGTCAATTCTGCAAAAAGAAACCGGCACACGCATCAAGACACTTCTTAAAGAAAAGGGATACACTGTGAAAGATATTCAAGAAGCAATGGGATTTGAATATCCACAGGCCATTTATAAATGGCTCTCAGGAAATTCCCTGCCAACTCTGGATAACTTTGTTATTTTAAGCAGAGTATTAAATACCCGTATAGAAGATATCCTCGTCATTGACGAGGATATTGTTTTTTATCTACTATAGAGCAGAAAATCCTATCCGACGAGTCGGTTGGGGGTTTCTGCTCATTTTTTTTGTGCCCGAACACAAAAAAAGAAATTTCATTCTAGTTCCGAATTTGACAAAATCAGCGATGGAATCAATCAAAAAGGACGAGCCGAAAAAGAAACAGATTGTTATAATGAAGTCAAAATTAGACAGATACAGTCTGCGTATAGGCAGGATAAAACTCTATGCAGAAGGGAAGAAAAGACTATGAAGAATCGAAAAACGCAGTTTCAAAAGCTTGGAATTGCAGTATTCGTGATTGCAGTCACAGGAATTGCCACGTGTGCCGTCCAATACAATAATCACAAGCAATTCGATTTAACGGTTGGAGAACATTCGATTGGTAAAGAGGAATATCTAAATTGTATGAAATCCGTAGAGTATGATACCAAAATGCAGATTCAACAAGATTACAATGCAATTTATGAAGAAGATTTCTGGGAAAAAGAGTATGATGACAAACACGGTTATGAAATTTTAGCGGAAAATACCGTAGAGCAGCTGAAATATATTCATGCGGTGTATGATCTTGCAAAAGAATGCGGGGATGTATCCGACAGCAGCTATGAAGCTTTGGATCAGCGTTGGAAGGACGAAAACGCAGAACGAAGCGAAAAAGTTGCAAAAGGCGAAGTAATTTATGGACTCAAGGAATATACATTCCAGCTATATTTGGATTATGAAATCAGTACCTTGAAGGAACAATACTGCAATGATCTCACTCGTGAGGGGATGGAGCTGACAGAAGCCGAGATTTTAGAATGTTATGAAAGTCGAGACTGGATTTTTGGAGGAAGCGAGGAAAATGCGGATCTCGAAACCGCAAGAATTGCAGTCGAAAGGGAAGTGCGTGAACAAAAGTATGATGAAAAGATCGCACAGATTGAAAATGATTCTCAAGTAAACGGAGATATGGAGCAAGTCAGCCGGTTTACTTTGAAGAATATAGAATAATATGGAAGGAGTAACAACATGAGAAAAAAATGGATGAGTAGTACTCTGGCGCTGGTACTTGCCGGAACAACAGTGGCATCAATGATGCCGGCAGTTCCTGTTAGTGCAAAGGGAGCAGAAGCTGCATCAGGAACAACGTATTATGTTGATTCAAAAAAAGGAAAAGATAGCAACGCAGGAACTTCAGAAAGCGAAGCATTTCAGACATTGGATAAGGTAAATGAGCTTGACCTTAACCCGGGGGATACCATTCTTCTGAAAAAAGGCTCTGTATTTGAAGATCAGGCGCTTAAATTTACAAAAGAAGATAGTGGTACAGCAGAAGCTCCGGTAAAAGTATCTACTTACGGAGAAGGAGACAGACCACAGATTAATACAAACGGTCATGGATTATGGGAGTTAAACTATGGTACTCCGCTGGATAACCAGAATCATAAATGGAAAGGTACTGTATCTTCCAGTATTTTGATTGAAGATGCTGAATACCTTGAAATCGAAGGACTTGAGCTGACAAATGACAGAAACAGTGCAACCGATACCGAAAAAGATAAAGCATATAATGATGCATATGCAATGGATCGAACCGGTGTTGCCGGAGTTGCAAAAGACAGTGGAACCGTAGATCATATCGTATTAAATGATCTTTATATCCACAACGTAACAGGTAACGTTTATAACAAACACATGACAAACGGTGGTATCTATTTCATCGTTGCAAAGCCAACAAATGAAGGAGAAACCGGAATCGCAAGATACAATGATGTCCAGATTAGAAACTGTTCTCTGGATACAGTAAACCGTTGGGGAATCGCAGTAGGATACACTTATCAGTGGAGACAGTTCACAACAGGTGCATTATCCGATGCAGTGATGGACAAATATGCGTCCTCTAATGTTGTAATTGAAAACAACTACTTAAATCATGTAGGTGGCGATGCTATTACAACCATGTATCTTGACAGACCGTTGATTCAGTACAATGTAGCTGAGAATGGTTCAGAACAGATTAATACCACTGACTATTCACAGCAGCAGCCAAGACTGGATGCAAATGGTAATGAAATCGGAAAACAGCATGTTGGAGCAGGTCGTGTGGCAGCAGGTATCTGGCCATGGAAATGTAAAAATGCGATTTTCCAGTATAATGAATGTTTTACAACATTGAATGCATCAAAAGGAAATGGCGATGGACAGCCATGGGATGCTGACTATGGCGATGGAACAAACTATCAGTACAACTACAGCCATGGAAATACTGCAAGTACAATTATGTTCTGTGGTCCGGAATCTATCAATAATACATTCCGTTATAACATCAGCCAGAATGAAGATATGGGACCTTTAGACCCGGCAGGAAACTCCGGAAACTGTCAGGTTTACAACAACACATTCTATATTAAAGAAGGAATCAATACAATCTGGCACTATACTCATGGTAATGGTGGTCCGGTAGATATTGAAAATAATATCTTCTACTTTGCAGGAAAAACACCGGCTACAGTAAGTAACTGGAACATCAACGGAAATAAAACTTACAGCAATAACTTATACTACAATGTAAGTACTTATCCAAACGATGCAGCTGCTGTAAAAGTAAATGAAGGTACAAAAGTACTGGTTGATGCAGGTTCCGGTCCGGATTCTGTAGCAGCAAATAAAAAAGCAAGAACACATGAAGATCCAAATGCAAAGACCGTATTTGATGGATACAAACTTGCAGAAAACTCTCCGGCAATCAATGCTGGTAAAGTAGTGGTTGATAGAAATGGTTATACAATCGATCACGATTTCTTCGGACATACAATCACAGCAGTACCGGAAATCGGAGCAGCAGAAAGTGATGCAGTAGCAGCACTTGTACTGAGATCCAATGTGTATACTGTTTCCGGAACAAACGTAAGTGATCTTCCGAAAAACACAACCGTAGCAGATTTCCTTAACAACGTTATCGTAGATGCAGGCGTTAAAGTTACCATTAAAAATGGTGAAAACGTACTTGGCGATTCCGATATCGTAAAAGGCGGAGCTACTATCGTGCTTTCTTATGAAGGAATGGAAGATGTAACTTATACAGTAGTTGCAAGTTCTGATAAAGAACTGAAAGATTGTTATTATGAAGTGAAAGGTACAAACCTGAGTGTTCCTTACACAGAAAACAATCCGACCACTGTAAAAGAAGTGAAAGAAAATATCACTGTAGCAGATACCGCAACTGTTTCCGTATTAAACGGAGAAACAGAGCTGGAAGATGGCGCTGCAGTAGAAGAGGGAATGACACTTCGCATTACTGCAGAAGACGGAACTAAAAATGACTATACAGTGAAACAGAAAAATACATACAACTGGACATTAGATTATGTTGGAAGACAGCAGGGAAATGTATGGTTTGGACAGATGAAGAGAGGCGACGGCGACTGGGCAAATATGACCACATATGATAGTGATGGATGGCCAAACTGGGCAGTAAACACTTATTATGGTCCAGGTCTTGATGCACCACAGGGTACAGTGACCACAACAAATCCAGCCGTACACGGTCTGCTTTCTACACCGCCAAACTCCGACATTGTAACTGCAATGGCATATCGAGTACCGAAGAGCGGAACCGTTACATTCAACGTAAAAGATGATGAACCATATCTTCGTCAGTCTGGAAATGCAAACGGAACTGTTACCTTAAGTCTCTTTGTAAATGGCACAGAGAAGAAGAGTGTAACGCTTGTAAATAGTAAAGAGAAAGTGGGAGACTGGGAAAAAGCGGAAGAGCTTGAAGTAGCTCAAGGCGATATGATCCGTGTCGTAGCAAAGAATAGCGGAAACCCAAGCAAACCATCTGCGCATATCACACCGATTATTACATATGTAGACAAAGCAGTAGCAGATACCGAAGCACCAAGTGTTCCGGCAGAAGTAAAAGCAACAGATGTAACCGAAACAACCGCTAAGCTTACATGGAGCGAAGCAACCGACAATGTAGGGGTAGCAGGAT
>OGKX01001347.1_pt1 | contig 10817 bp, 10 predicted proteins | sample 1572541 | NCBI WGS metagenome assembly OGKX01 (sample SAMEA2581982, study PRJEB24529) | metagenome | biome: Human gut stool | place: China | collected 2011
CTTCTTTGTGGTGAACCGGATTTGTGCGGAACAGATTTCATTCTTCCTCTCATGGAAAATCCTGCTACCATTCAGACCTTTCTCACTCCAGATGCCCCTGCTTATGAATCTCTTTCCGGATGCATCCGAAAAATCGATAATCTCTGCGATTCCAGACCAAAAGGCTATCAGCTTGCAGTCAAAGGCTGGCTCTTCCAGCTTATGTTCTTTCTCGTTTCCAATCAGCAGACACTAAAACAGCCTTCTCAGTCTCACCAAAAACATATGGATAAACTGAAAACCATTTTAAAATATGTCGAAGAACATTACAACGAGCCTTTAAACATTGAAGATATGGCAAATCTCATTCATTACAGCAAATCTCATTTCATGAAGTTTTTTAAAACACATATGAATATGGGATTTACCCAGTATCTCAATCATTATCGAATGAGCATGGCGGCAAAACTTTTAGTTTCGACCGATGATTCTGTTTTAACGATTGCAGTCTCTTCCGGCTTTGATAATCTTTCATATTTTAATCGACTCTTTAAAAGAGAATTTCATATGACGCCACGAGAATACCGTCGTCAGCAATGATACGTTTGACACTTACATGATTCTTTTCAAAAAACCTTATTGAGCTTCCGTTTTTTTAAACTCAATAAGGTTTTTGTTCTATCTTGATTCTATTTTTATTCTACTTGCTTTTCACTGCTCCTGCAATTTTCTCTACAACTACACAAAGCACAACTGTAATCACCATATCCGGTAATGTGTTTCCCACCGGTGTATCTACCTGCATCAGCAGACGATAAATCACAAAACCAACAAGCCACACCGCCAGATTTCTCCACTGAAATGCAGATTTTTGGGCATCTGCCTTTTTTAACATAAAGTAATCTGCAATCTGCACTGCAATCATCGGTGCAAACACAGAACCAATCAGATATAAGAAATTTGTAATGTTATCCATTGGATACACAATTGCGGCAATCGTTCCAATTACCGTAACGACAATTGCCGCCCATTTTTCCTGGATTTTAGAGGAAATCGATACACTCGAAACTCCTGCGGAATAAGCATCCAAAAAGGTAGTTGTAACTGTAGAAAATACAATAATTAAAAGTCCCACAATACCAAAACCTGTTTTTAACATAATCTGCGCAATGTCATATTCACCGGTAAAAATAGCTGCTCCCATACCAATCATATACATAAAAATGCTGACCAGACTGTAAACAACTACACTTGCAAATGTCGCTGCAAATGGTTTTTCTGCTTCTCTTGTATAGTCACTGATCAGTGGCAGCCAGGAAAGCGGCATTGCTACTGCAAGCTCTACTGCGGCTCCAAATGTCAGACTTCCATCATCTACAATTGCCGGCATGCTTCCATTTCCAAAAAAGATAACTTTAAAAAGTACCAACGATAAGATAAAAAGTGCAGTCATTGCAACGGTGTTTAATTTACCAAGATTTGTAATCCCAATCAGAATCCATACAATAATCAGAACACCGATAATAATCGCCCAAATCCAAATGCCGGTATGTAACACACCATCTGCTGCAAGTGCACCGTCATAAATCATAATTGCAGTCCAACCCACAAGCTGTAAGACATTTAAGATGGCAAATAAAAGGCTTCCCCTTTCACCAAAACTCATTTTTACTGTTTCCATGGCACTTTTACGTTCTTTTGCACCAATCATTCCCGCTGCAAACATCATAAGTCCGCCAATCAGATGTCCCAGTAAAATCGCTGCCATTGCTTTTCCAAAGCCAAGTGGTGCAAAATAAGTACCGGTCAGGATTTCAGCTAAAGATACCCCTGCACCAAACCAAATCAGTCCGTTTGAAAAAACGGAAGTTCTCTTTTCACTCATCCCTCGTACTCTCCTTTGACTGCAAATGCATGGTTCATCGGTCCGCTTCCTTTTCCAAGGTCAAGCATAGCGGCAAGCGCGCCGGAAATATAATTTTTTGCATATTTTACGGAAGTTTCCAAATCTCTTCCTTTTGCAAGATTTGACGCAATCGCTGAAGAAAGAGTGCAGCCGGTTCCGTGTGTATTGGAATTATCAATTCTCTTTCCATGGAACCATACCGGCGCTTTTCCTTTTTGAAAAAGCAGGTCGTTCGCATCATTTAACTGATGTCCGCCTTTTAATAAAACTGCACAGTCGAATTTCTCACAAATAAGCTCTGCTGCTTTTTCCATATCTGCTTCTGATTTAATTTCCATCTCAGAAAGAACTTCTGCTTCCGGAATATTTGGAGTAATCACTGTTGCAAGCGGTAATAGTTTACTTTTCAATACACTGATAGCATCTTCACTAATCAGTCTTGCCCCACTGGTTGCCACCATAACAGGGTCTACTACGATATTTTTTGCGTGATACTCAGTCAGTTTTTCTGCAATGGTTTCAATCAGCTCACTTGAAGAAACCATTCCTGTCTTAATCGCATCCGGATAAATATCTGTAAAAATACTATCAAGCTGCTCTGCCAAAAATTTTGGTGTTACCTCCATAATATCTGTTACGCCAGTTGTATTCTGAGCAGTCAACGCCGTAATCGCACTCATCGCATACACGCGATTTGCGGTCATTGTCTTAATATCTGCCTGAATGCCGGCGCCTCCACTGGAATCACTTCCAGCAATTGTTAATGCTGTGTACATCATTTTTTCCTCCTTGTTCTTTGCATTAATTTTATAGAGCGACAAAAGGTGGTGCCCCCAATCTGCCGCTGTTATGCTTTGAATCTTTCAACGTATTTTAAAAATGCAGGAACCCAACGAAAGATTCCTGCATCTAAAACACATATCTGTGATTCATTATCTCCCTACGTTGGCATTACCCAAATCAGGTTCCGGGTTAAAGCATCCGCTTACTCTCAGCCTGCTTACGCAAGCACCCCGCTTTTTATAACAATTTTATTATACACCCTTATCTTGAAAATACAAGTTTTTGATGCTATTTTTACCTTGAACCCAAATAGCAGGTGCAACTGATATGATAATCTGTCGCACCTGCCATCTTCCTTCATCGTTCTTACGATCGAGGTAAAGCCTTTTCCACTCCAATAATTTGTTATATGCTTTTCTTCAAGATTTCAATCTCGCATTTTATGACTTTCTTCAAGATTTTATTTTACGTTTTTATGACTTTCTTCAAAATTTTATTTTTCTACCGGCTCATCCATCTTGCCCAGGCTGCCAGCCCTGCTCCATGTTTTATTTCACCTGATGCCACCATTCTTTTAAATTCTTCTATCGAGACTTCATGAAGTTTCAGCACCTCTGCCGGGTTCAAAAATTCCTCCCCCTGTTTTCCACAACAAATTGCAAAAAGATGGATTTTCTCATTCGTCGAACCAAACGACGGATAAAAATCTCCAAGCGGAATGACCTCTTCTGCTTCATATCCCGTTTCTTCTTTCAATTCACGTACTGCTGCCTGCTCTGCTATTTCCCCCGGGTCTATCAGTCCTCCCGGAAGCTCCGTCTGCTACAAGCGGATTGGATAACGATATTCCTTCAGCGTAATAATATTTTCTCCATGAAACGGAAGAATACTTACTCCTTCAATCATTTCAAGATAATCATAAGGTCGGATCTGATTTTTCACCCGTACTTTATCCTGTACAAGTGTAAAGCGACCCAGCTTTATTTTCTCTGACTCTACTGTTTCAAATGGACTTTTTATTTCCTTCATATTTCTTCCCCATTTGTCTTAATGACATGTTTATACCAATACGCCGAATCCTTTAGAATTCTCTGCTGATTACGATAATCCACATACACAAGTCCAAATCGGTCAGAATAACCTTTTGCCCATTCAAAGTTATCCATCAATGACCACTGGAAATATCCTCTGATATCCACCTCTGTTGCAGCTCTTTTTAGTTCATGCAGATATCTTCCAAGAAAATCAATTCGATTCGGATCATGCACTTTTCCATCCAGTGAAATCACGTCATGGCAAGATAAACCATTTTCTGTGATATAAATTGGTTTTTGATATCTTTCATATAAAAATTTTGGTCCCCAATATAAACATTCCGGAGTAACCGGCCACTGTATCGCTGTTTTCGGAAAACCTTCATATCTTTGAACGGCCTCCGGCTTTCCATTCTCTCCCATACGATAAGCGCAGCCATTATAGATATTTTGTCCATAGACATCAATTGGTTCAGAAATTAATTTCATATCTGCATCTGTAATTTTCGGAAGATATTTTTCATAACGAACCAAGCCTTCTTCCGGATAATGTCCAAGCAGTACCGGGTCAGACCACCACGCTACATTCCAGGTCCAGTTACTGTCATCTTCCTGCATGGAAAAGTACATCTGTCTTGCGGCTTCAATATCTTCCGGACGGTTAGTCTCAGGATAGCAGACAGAAGAAGTCGGAGCATATCCAATCGTCAGCTTTTGTTTTCCATAAGCGCGAAGCATCTGCACTGCACGCCCATGTGCTTTTAATGCATTATGTGCCATCTCAAACGTATCTCTTAACGGTGCTTTTACACCCGGCGCATGCTCTCCTGTAAGAAAGCCAAGTCCTACGAAACACTGTGGTTCATTTAAGGTAAAGAAATGTGTTACTCGATCAGTAAAACGCTCTGCGACAAGCTTTGCATATTCTCCAAACCACTCCACAATTTGCGGATTCATCCAACCTCCTCTTTTATAAATCTCATAAGGAAGTTCCCAATGATACAGCGTAATATAAGGTTCTATCTCATTTTCCAGCAACTCATCAATCAGTGCATTATAAAATGCGATTGCTTTTTCATTCACTCTGCCATATCCTTCCGGAAGTACACGTGACCAATCAATTGAAAAGCGATACGCTTTTAAACCGATTGCTTTCATTAGCTGTACATCTTCTTTGTATCTGTGATAATGGTCACATGCAACCTCTCCTGTATGTCCGGAGTAGATCTTTCCTGGTTCTTTTGTATATACATCCCAGATGTGTTCCCCTTTTCCATCTTCTGTCACGGCACCTTCAATCTGGTAAGCACTTGTTGCAGCGCCCCAGACAAAGTTTTCTGGAAATTTAACTTCTGTTTTTGCCATTATTTTCACTCCTGTTCTTGTTTTAATCTTAAAGCAAACTTGCAGTTCCAATCATTCCGGCATCATTTCCAAGTGCTGCGCAGTCTGCAACATGTGGATAACTGCTTTTATCTTTTATAATCGGAACACGGTTGGTTACAGCAAGTGCTTTTTCAATGTGTAAATCTCGTTTTTTTCCATCTTTTCCCACTCTGCCGTAATCATACACACGATAAGTCACATTCGAATTTTGCTGAATTTCAGCAATCAAAATGCCTGCGCCAATCGCATGAATGGTTCCGGATTCAATAAAAAGCACATCTCCTTTTTGTACCGGAACTGCATTTAATACTTCAAGTAATGTGTCTTCTTCGATTCGTTTTGCAAACTCCTCTTTACTGATTTCTGTTTTAAAACCATAATACAAATAGGCACCCGGATCCGCATCCATGACATACCACATTTCTGTTTTTCCGTACTGGTCTTCATTTTTCAACGCATAACGATTACTTGGATGCACCTGTACGGAAAGACTTTGTTTTGCATCAATAAATTTTGTCAAGATTGGGAAATCACGAAATCTTCGACAGTTGAGTCCAAGCACTTCTTTGCCTTTGATGTCGATATATTCCTGCAGTGTTTTCCCTGCATACATTCCATTTGCAATATAAGATGGCCCGTCCGAATGACAGGAAAGCTCCCAGGCTTCTGCAAGTACCTTTCCATCATATTTTACACCATACTCTTCTGCCAGTCTATGACCACCCCACAGATAATCTTTACAGCTTGGTTTCAATTTTAAAATACTCATCTTTTATCCGCCTCTATCATTTCTCACTTAAAAAATCAATATATTTCTGACACATTTCTTTATGGATTCCGGTCGCCTGAAAAACAAGCACAAGGTCTTCTTTCTCTGTTCCATCAAGCTCACTTTCCAGTTTTGTACCAGTTAAATCAGTTGCTTTTGTTCCTCCAGCTTCACAGAGATTCAAGTCTTTTATCTCAAATTCATCGGCAGAGTAATACTCTCCGCCAACACTGGTGCAGTATTTCAGAAAGTCTTTTGTCAGAATCACTGCATCTAATTCTCCCTTAGACCACTGGAAGAAAAATTTATCAAATCCGCTTTCATTTCCTGCATCCTGTTTTTCTTCAGTTTTCTTATAAGAAATCACATAGTCTGAATCAAATACGATTCTTTTTGCATCAAGACCTGAAAATGTGGCAAATTCTTCTGATAAAACTACATCCCTGTCTGAATCAATTTTCTGATTCACCACGGCACATTTAAAAAACGGTTTTTCTTCTGGAAATGCAAAATGGACAACCAGGAAAATCAAGAGAGCAAGGACTGCAAGAATGCCTAACATATGGTACCAAATAACATTTTGTTAACACTTAATTAATTTAATCCCGATTTTTTAGTAGTATTTGCCATATTCTTGCATATTTTAACTTAATTTAAGATTAATAATTGAATTAAATTATTTTTTTTTAGTAAAAAAGACCAGTGAGTGCATATTCTCACCAGTCTTTTAAGTTCTTTAATTAATTTACTATTTAAGTTTTACACTTTTCTTAATCACCATGTGGCCAGATACAATGTCCATTCCATGTCCACGTTTTGGATTTTTAATCTGTTTCAGCACTTTTTCTAATGCTACTTTTGTCATTGCTTTTGTATTTACTTCATAAGTTGTAATCTCTCTATCCGCAAGTCCTGGATAGAGATAATTATCGAATCCAACAACAGAAATATCTTCCGGAACTTTATATCCTCTTTCATTCAGCTTATCAATCAGCATATACGCTGCAAGGTCACAGCTACAGACAAAGCCTTTCGGCAGTCTCTTTGGAAGTTTAAATCCCATCTGTCCCAGTTCATCCCTGTCTTCAATGACCCACTGCTGTTTTACTTCTTTTTTATGACTCATCATGGATTTTAAGAATCCACAATAACGATCCATGATACTGCTCGTCGAATAAATTGAGCCGACAAATCCAAGTTCTTCAATTCCCTGTTCAAACATGAATTCTGTCAACAGATATGTTCCATAAAAATTATCGATAACGACTGCATCCTTTGCAAAGTCTTTATCATAATAATCCAGAAATACCACCGGAATCCTTGCTGTTTCTGTCAGCTTTACAATGTATTCTTTATTAATTTTTCCAAGAACAATCAGTCCGTCCACTTTATTTCCTTCCACACATGTCGGAAGTTTTAAAGTATTTCTTTCATCTTCTTTTCTTAAGATTTCAACTGCTGCAAAACAACGTTTTTCTGTTGCAGCTACCGCAAGTTCCTGATACATTTTCCAATAAAATGTTTCGTATTGTGCAAGATAATTTTCTGCAATAAGCACACCAACTGTATAACTTGCTTCTCCTGCTGCCTCTCTTGCTTCCTGTTTTCGTTCTGATAAAATCTGATAGCCCATCTCACTTGCCACACTTTGAATCTTTTCACGCAGTTCTTCACTGACACCTTTATTTCCGGCAAGCGCATTATGAACTGTAACCGTGCTGACGCCCACTTTTTTCGCAATGTCTGCCAGCCTGACTTTTCCCATCTTTTTCACCTCATCTATTCTTTTAATCTTTTTCATCTACTTAAATTTAAGTTAATTATAAAGGGATTGGGCTTAAGCTGTCAATGGACAAAAAAAGAAGACGAGCCTCGGTGATTTCGACCACCTGTACTCGTCTTTTTTATATTCTTATATTTTTAAATTACTCCATACTTACCCGCTCAATATGCATCGCAAGATATCCAATCTCAATCTCTTCAAGCTGAACCCGAAGTGCCTTACTCAAATGGTCACAGACAATTCTTGCAAGTTCATAAGACTGTGGAAAATTGTGCTCCACATAATCATTCATATTTAATTTCAGTGACTCTTTATTTAATGCCCGTGCTACCATGAATTTTACATGGTTCATCAAACGGTTATAACTCAAAGACATTACATCAATATGAATCTTTCTCTGTGCTTCAATCAGCGAAATGCATTCTCTTACCGCTCTTGCCATCTGCATAGAAACCGCAACGGACTCTTTTTCAAGCGCTGAATGAATATGCAGTGCGACATATCCAATCTCATCATCCTGCACATCAATTCCTTTTTCTTTTTTTAAGCGTTCTTTTAGTGCCAGCGCGACTTTAAATTCTCCATAGAATAACGTCTTAATATCCTGGGTTAAAGGATTTGAAATCTGTTCTCCCTTTTGCATTCGTTTTACTGCAAACTCGATATGATCTGCCATCGGAAACAAAATGCTCTGATCAATTGTTCCAAACTGCTCTCTTGCCCGATTTAAAATCTGATTTGCCATTTCCAGATATTCAGGCTCTATACTCCTTGCCAGTTCAGATGCAGCTCCTCTTGATGAAGTTTCCTGCAACGAATAAACGGTACACTCTTCTGGTTGTTCCATTCGTTCGCCTACTTTTTTTCCGAACCCGACTCCTTTTCCGAGCAACACATATTCTTTATTATCCTTCATATCAAGCGCAATCACACCATTATGATTTAAGACTTTGCAAATACGATACACCGTTCTCCCACCTTTTCCCAGGATTCCCCCGTTTTTTTCTAAAACCTTTTTGACCCCAACTTTCTATCTCTACTTTAGCATATTTTTTGTTATTTTCCCACTGAAATTTCAGTTTTTTGAGAACTCACAAATTCTTTTTCTCAGTTTCAAAATCATACCCGGAGCAACAGAGAGCTCATCCACTCCCATCTTCATAAATTCATCGGTAAGTTCCAAATCTGCACCTAACTCTCCACAGATTCCAGCCCATTTTCCATATTTATGAGCGTTTTCCACTACCATTCGAATCATCATAAGGATTGCCTTATGATGCGCATTATAGAAATCATCCAGTTTCTCGTTCTGACGGTCAATAGCCAGCGTATACTGAGTCAAATCATTCGTACCAATACTGAAGAAATCTACCATCTGTGCCAGGTCTTCACTAATCATAACTGCCGCCGGAGTTTCAATCATTACTCCCTGTTCCGGTACTTTATACGGAATTTCTGCGGCATCCAGTTCCTGTTTTACTTCTTCCACAATCGCAAAAATCTGCTCTACTTCTTCTGTAGAAGTAATCATTGGATACATAACAGACAGATTGCCATAAACTGCTGCACGCAGCAGTGCACGAAGCTGGGTCTTGAAAATCTCCGGCTGTTTTAAACAGATACGGATTGCACGATAACCAAGTGCCGGATTTTCTTCTTTTCCAAGATTAAAATAATCTACCTGTTTGTCTGCTCCAATATCAAGGGTACGGATAATGACTTTTTTGCCTGCCATCAACTGCAATGCCTGCTTATAGGCATTAAACTGCTCTTCTTCTGTTGGAAAATCTGTTTTTCCAAGATATAAGAATTCACTTCTGAATAAACCGATTCCTTCGGCGTCATTTTCCAGTACGCTGGCAATATCGCCTACACTTCCGATATTGGCATAAAGATGCACTTTCTTTCCGTCTGCTGTTACGGTTTCTTTTCCTTTTAATTCCTGCAGCAGTTTTAATTTTTCTGCTTCTTCACGCATTTTTTCTTCTGTTTTTTGTTTCACTTCTTCCCCTGGCTCAACAACAAACCTTCCTTCAAATCCGTCTACAACGGCTTCCATTCCGGTTTTCAACTCTTCTAAATCAACCGGAACACCAATCAATGCCGGAATATTCATCATTCTTGCAAGAATTGCCGTATGGGAATTCGTAGAACCATGAACGGTCACAAATCCAAGAATTTTTTCTTTATCCATCTGCACAGTCTCACTTGGAGAAAGGTCATCTGCAACAATGATGGATGGCTCCATTTCACTTAAATCAACAGAAACATCTCCTCTTAAGTTTTGAACCAGACGATTCGAAATATCTTTTACATCTGCTGATCTTGCCTGCATGTATTCATCATCCATACTTGCAAAAATTTCCGCAAAGTTATCACCGGTTACTGCAACCGCATACTCTGCGTTTACCAGTTCTGTCTGTATCATATTCTGAATTGCATCCTGATAATCTTCGTCTTCCAACATCATCTGATGCACTTCAAAAATTGCTGCACTTGCTTCTCCGACTTCTTTTACCGCTTTATCATATAAATGCTGTAACTGTGCCTGTGAATCTGCAACTGCCTGTTTTATCCGTTCTATTTCCAGCTTGGCATCCTCGATTTTTTCACGTTTTACCTGAACATCATTCTTTTTTAATACCGCAATCGGTCCGATTGTCAGACCTCTATACACGGACTTTCCTCTATATTCACGTTCCATTTTCGTTTCCTCTCTTAAAAACGGCCAGATAAAAATCTGACCGCCATTTTTTTATAGATTTTCCTTGAAAAATATTTTTATTTTTATAAGTTTTCTTCGAAAAATGCTTTCATTCCTTCAAATGCTGCCTCTTCGTCGGCACCATCAATTTCTACTCGAACATCCTGTCCGCATTTTACACAAAGTCCCATAACTGCCATCAGTCTTGTCACATCCACTGTTTTTTCCCCTTTGCTGATTGTAATAGAACTTTCATATTTCTTTGCCTCTTTTGCAAGAATACTTGCCGGTCTTGCGTGAATTCCCTGTTCATCTTTAATTGTGTAAGTAAATTCTTTCATGATAATTTCTCCTTTAAAATGTTATTTTATGCTTTTTTCTTGCGATCGGTGTCCTCAATGGAGACATCGAGCCCCAACTGCTCCAGCTTGTGCAGGGACTCCTCCGCATTGGAGGCGGTCTTCCCTGCCGCT
>OGKX01001350.1_pt1 | contig 10793 bp, 7 predicted proteins | sample 1572541 | NCBI WGS metagenome assembly OGKX01 (sample SAMEA2581982, study PRJEB24529) | metagenome | biome: Human gut stool | place: China | collected 2011
AGACTAAACTGGAAAATCATTATAAAGATATGCAGGACATGGAGTTCACCGTACAAGAAGGTAAACTCTGGTTCCTTCAGACACGTAACGGTAAGCGTACAGGTGCTGCCATGGTGAAGATCGCTATGGATTTGCTCCGTCAGGGCATGATTGACGAAAAGACTGCTTTGATGCGCGTGGAACCGAATAAACTCGATGAATTGCTTCACCCTGTATTCGATAAGGATGCTTTGAAGAAAGCCAAAGTGTTGACTCGTGGTCTTCCGGCTTCTCCGGGTGCTGCAACCGGTCAGGTGGTGTTCTTTGCTGACGACGCTGCTGAATGGCATGCTGCCGGTAAACGTGTGGTAATGGTTCGTATCGAAACTTCTCCGGAAGACTTGGCCGGTATGGCAGTTGCCGAAGGTATTCTTACGGCTCGTGGCGGTATGACTTCTCATGCTGCTGTTGTGGCTCGTGGTATGGGTAAATGTTGTGTATCAGGTGCAGGTGCATTGAATATCGATTATAAAAACCGTACCGTAGAAATTGACGGTGTTGTGTTGAAAGAAGGCGATTATATCTCTCTGAACGGAAGTACAGGTGTAGTTTATAATGGTAAGGTAGAAACACAGGCTGCAGAACTTTCCGGTGACTTTGCCGAATTAATGACGCTGGCTGATAAGTATACTCGTCTGCAGGTACGTACGAATGCGGATACTCCTCATGATGCGGAAGTGGCTCGTAACTTCGGTGCAGTAGGTATTGGGCTTTGCCGTACGGAACACATGTTCTTCGAAGGTGAAAAGATCAAGGCAATGCGTGAAATGATTCTGGCGGAAAATGCAGAAGGACGTCGTAAAGCATTGGCTAAGATTCTTCCATACCAACAGGAAGACTTTAAGGGCATCTTTAAAGCAATGGCTGGTTGCCCGGTAACGGTTCGTTTGCTCGATCCTCCTTTGCATGAGTTCGTTCCTCACGATTTGAAGGGACAGCAAGAAATGGCGGATACGATGGGTGTAAGCCTGCAATATATCCAGCAACGTGTAGAATCGCTGTGTGAACACAATCCGATGTTGGGTCACCGCGGTTGCCGTTTGGGAAATACATATCCTGAAATAACTCAGATGCAGACACGTGCTATCTTGGGTGCTGCTCTTGAACTGAAGAAAGAAGGAGTAGAGACACATCCTGAAATCATGGTTCCGTTGACCGGTATTTTATATGAATTCAAGGAACAAGAGAAGGTGATTCGTGAAGAGGCTGCCAAGTTGTTTGAAGAAGTGGGCGACAGCATTGATTTCAAAGTAGGTACTATGATTGAAATTCCTCGTGCAGCTCTGACTGCTGACCGTATTGCTTCATCTGCTGAATTCTTCTCATTCGGAACGAATGATTTGACTCAGATGACATTTGGTTACTCTCGTGACGATATCGCTTCCTTCTTACCGGTTTACTTAGAGAAGAAGATTTTGAAGGTCGATCCGTTCCAAGTACTAGACCAAAATGGTGTAGGACAGCTGGTTCGTATGGCAACTGAGAAAGGTCGTGCCATCCGTCCGGATTTGAAATGTGGCATTTGCGGCGAGCATGGTGGTGAGCCTTCTTCCGTTAAGTTCTGCCATAAAGTTGGCTTGAATTACGTATCATGTTCACCTTTTAGAGTGCCCATAGCTCGTATCGCAGCGGCGCAAGCGGCTCTAGAAGACTAATCAAGGGGTTGATTTTTAATAGTTTAAGCACACGGTAGACAGGAGGGTGGATTGAGTGATCAATCTACCCTCTATTTTTTTATAGTCATATGGTATAATCTTATATATCAGGATATTGAAGTGGAGGGGAAGGCAACAAAACGACTAGTTTAATCGTTCGTTTTAATTAGTCGTTTGCAAATATCGCAAAAAACATTTACTTATGAAAGTCAAAAAGACTTTAGAATATAATTTTGATGCGGTTTTTGGGGTATTTTACTAAACCTATATGTTCCCTATAAAATAATCGATATAAACGACTAATTAAAACGAACGATTAATTCATTCGTTTTTTATGGCTAAACCCTCTTTTTGCATAAATATAATGAGAACGGATATATATGAAAACGACATTAGGCATAGAGTTCGAGCCTTTTTTTCCTCAGATAAGTCATCGTGCCAAGATCGGCTGCGCAAAGTATGATTTGTCCACTGGGGAAGGAGTGGCGATGGAACAATGGTATCTGAATATGGGTGAAGTTCCGGGAACTCCATTGAGCCAGATAGTAGGCATATATTCCAATGTCAAGCCAGAAGACCGTGAATGCTTGAAAACTTCCTTGAGCCGACTTGTCCACGGAGAAACTGATCATGATCAACGGGAAGCCCGGGTCAAGGATGGCGAGGGATGGAAATGGATTCGTCTGGATATAATGGAGGCGGGTCTGGAGAAATCAAGCCCCATCCTATTACTGATGAATTATGATATATCTGAACTGAAAGCGATGGAAGAACGAATGCTGAAGGCCGAGAAATCAGAGCGTTTGAAATCCTCCTTTTTGGCAAACATCAGCCATGAGATCCGCATGCCATTAAACGCTATTGTCGGATTCTCTTCTCTTTTAGGGGATGAAGAGGATGGTGAGCTAAGACAAGAGTATATTAATCTTATTCAGACCAATAATGAGTTATTATTGGGTATCGTTAATGATGTATTGGATCTGGCTAAGCTCGAGTCTGGTACCATGACCTTTGATTTCATGGAATTTGATCTAAGACAACTTATTGTAGAAACGGTAGCTTCTTTCCAGATCAAAGTACCGAGAGGGGTAGCTTTGACCTATCCGGAATCTTTGAATTCCTTTTTATTACGCTCTGACCGTATCCGTTTGAAACAAGTTCTTGGCAATTTTATAACAAACGCAATAAAGTACACCTCTATAGGTAGCATCATCTTGTCATATCAAGCCATGGAGAACGAGGTTCTGTTATCCGTGACCGATACGGGGGAAGGAATGTCGGAGGAAATAAAACTTCATGTGTTCGATCGTTTTTATAAAGGACGAAACCAAAAGCAAGGCATAGGGCTTGGACTTTCTATCTGCCAAAATATAATTGAAAGGCTGGGAGGGCGTATCGGTGTCTCTTCTGAGCAGGGAAAAGGCTCTTGTTTTTGGTGCACTTTACCAATCTTTCCCCCAAAAGATACCTATTAAATAAAGAAAATACCGTATATTTGTTTTTGAAAGAGAAACGAAAAAACAATTTCTACGTATGGAGCGGTATTTAATTATAAAAACAAGGGATGAGTTGTTGCGCATTAAGATTGGTCAGATCCTTTATTTTGAAGCAGACAGGAACTATACGAAACTATTGTTGTCAAATGGCATCCAATTTACCTTCGCTATAAATATCGGAAAAATAGAAGAGATCTTAGAGAAGCAGGTCGCTGGTTGTAACAAGATATTAATGCGTGTCGGAAAAAGTCATATCATAAATAAAAATCATATCTTACAAATAAATCTCCCTAAGCAGCGTTTATTATTATTGACGGAAGAGGGTAAGCCTAAAGAGTTGGTAATATCCAAGGATCCGTTGAAAGTGCTGAAAGATAATCTTGAGAAGGAGATGGGAAAGCCTCAAGAGGAAGAGGAAAAGGAATAAGACGATGATTATAAAGATAGGAAAAGCAAAAGACAACGATTTTATTGCAAACGATCCTCATGTAAGCCGCCATCATGCCCGTCTGATACGTGAGGATGGTGGCAACTTATTATTGGAGGATACGGGATCTACTAACGGTACGTTCGTGAATGGTGCCCAGATCGTAAAGAAACGTGTTACTCCTACGGATCATATTCGCTTGGGGGATAGCTATGTATTAAATCTTTCCGAGGTGCTTAAATACAATAATGATTATAGCGATGAATTTGCCGCATTGAAAAAAGTCTACGATGATTATATTCAAGCAAAAGTTAAGATTCAATCCTCTAATCAGTTTAAGACCAGATTATTTCAATCCTTACCATTTGCTTTGCCCGGAATAGTGGGGGCCGGAGCTATTCGGCATCAGCCTCCTGATAACGATTTGTGCCCCTACGGTAGGAATCTATCTAGGAGCCAAGCAGTCGGCCAAGATTCCCCAGCAATTGCAGGATATCGCCAATCAATTTAAGATAGACTATGTTTGCCCGAAATGTGGGACATTCTTGGGTGAGATCCCTTGGGAATCATTGAAAAACCGAAAGCAATGCCCAGTTTCTTCCTGTAAGGCCAAATGGGTGAGAGAATGAGCCTTTTCTTTTCGTATAGTAAAACAGCCTCTTTTGTACATGAAACCCAAATGTTTGATTATAAGAGAGAATAACAAGTTTATTAATCCATTGCTTTTTGTACTTTTGTTTTCGGAATATTAATATATTAGGAACAAAGGTTATGCAAGAAGAGGAATATACATTCGTAACTTTAGACGGCAATGACGTCATGCCAGCGGATGCTGTCATAATAGACGTGGAAGGAGGAGGTGTCGACCTAGGCGACGCCATAGTTATAGACGATAGTAGCATCGAGTCTTTCGATCATTCAGACTTTATAACATTGGCGGACGATACGGTTATGCTTTCCGATACAGATATGATGGATCTGTACTCTACGGATATGGATGGCGCAGATATTTCGTTTATCGTATGATCGCAGTTAAATGTCCACATTGCCATGTAGGATTAAAGGTAGCCGAGGGGAAGATTCCCCTCGGCATTACCTCCTTTAAGTGTCCGAAATGCAAAGAGCCTATTCCTTTGTCCTTATTATCCGAGAAAAGTAATCATCAGGAAGTCGATTCCGATACGATTTTAGTGACACCTGTCAAGACTGGAATCGGCAGACTGACGGTTCTTCCAGACGCCGATACACCTGAACAAGCGTTTCCTCTTCACGAAGGGAAGGTTGTCATTGGCCGGAAGTCGAACGCCTCACAAGCTACGATGCCAATTATCACGGCTGATCGCACGATGAGTCGCGAGCATATTTGCATTGAGGTGAAAAAAGATTCAAAAGGTGGATATAAACATTTCCTTACCGACAATAATAGTAAAAACCATACGTTATATAATAACAGTTACCTAGAGAATGGCGAGGTGGTCGTGCTCAATGATAATGACGAGATTATTATTGGTCGCACCGTTTTACGTTTTAATGAATAAAACTCATTTGTTATGATTATAACGATCGGTAAGCCATGTGCTATTACGGAAAAAGGAGGCAGATCGAATAACGAGGATTCCATTTACCCGCTTCCCGAACAAGTGACCCTTGACCAAAAATTGTTTATGGTTTGCGATGGTGTGGGTGGAGCCGAGAAAGGGGAGGTAGCCAGCTCATTAGCTTGCGAGTCCATACAAACTTTCTTTTCTACGTTCCTAAAGGATGATCCCACGCCAGAGTTTATCCATAAAGCCGTACATTATGCGGAAGTCTGTTTCGACTCCTATGTTCAAGAGCATCCGGAAGCGATGGGTATGGCTACTACGCTCACCATGGCCTATATCGCTTCTTCCGGAATCGTATTGGCTCATATCGGAGATAGCCGGATCTATCATCTGAGGAAGGGGGAGATTTTATATCAAACAGAAGATCATTCATTGGTAAATTCGTTGGTTAAATTAGGTAAGATCACTCCGGAAGAAGCGTTAACCCACCCCCAGCGGAATGTGATTATCCGGGCTATACAAGGCACTCATACTCCAACAGAAGCGGACATTATTACCTTGAACGATATTCAACCCGACGATTTCCTCTTTCTTTGTACGGACGGGGTTCTTGAAAGACTGAAGAATGAAAAGATTGCAGAGATATTTAATGGTCGTTTATCTGTTCCGGAAATAAAGGACGCTCTCATGGAAGCCTGTGACGGCAAGACTCGGGATAATTTTTCTTTTTATATCATAACTATTCAAAAAGTGGAAGATAGCATGGGTTTTAAGCAAAATATTCTCTCTTTTCTTTATTCTTTTATATAAATAACGTACTTTTGGCAGATTAAATGGAATTATTCAAGGTTATGAATCTGCCAGACGGACATACTCATGTGGTTGGTCAAGGTGGTTTTGGCATAACCTACAGAGGAGTTTGGTACACAGAGGTTAAAGGATCTTTAGGTACCGTAAAGACGGAGGTCCCTATCTGTGTCAAGGAATATTTCTTCAAGGATTATTGTTATAGAGAACCCGGTTCCCAAGCCGTAAAAGTACATTCGGAGACGGGAAAGGTCTTATTTAACAAGTTCAAGGAAAAACTGATCAAAGAGGCAAAGATCCTATCGGAAGTTCACCATCCCTATATCGTAAACGTGTTGGAGGTTTTCGAGGAAAACAATACGGCTTATATTGCCATGGAGTATATTTCCGGCTTCTCGCTAAAATATATGCTTGAGAAAAACGGGATATTGCCCGAAGCTACGGTCCTTAAATATGTACGGCAAATTGGCGAGGCGTTACAATTCGTTCATGATAAGAGTATCTTGCATCTGGATATCAAGCCTAGCAATATCTTGATCGATAAGAACGGGAACGCCCGCTTGATCGATTTCGGAGTCAGCAAACGTTACGATATCGAGCAGGAAGAGACCAGCACTACGATGTTAACCCTTTCTAAAGGATTCGCATCCATAGAGCAATACGATAACGAAGGAACACAAGTGTTCTCGCCCCGTCCGGATATTTATTCCTTGGGAGCCACGATGTATAATCTGTTAACGGGAACAATCCCTACAGAATCTATACTACGTGCCGCACGTCCTTTGCGAAACCCCTCTGAAATCAATGCGGCGATCAGCCCGAAAACAGAGGCTGTTATCATAAAAGCGATGCAAATCATTCCTGCGGATCGCTTTGAGACGGTGGGCGAGATGTTGGCGTCTTTGGATTTTTCTCAAGCGGAAAAGGAAGTTCAGGTTGTCCCAAGTCCATCTCCCGAGATTGTGAATGAGGAAACAACGGTGGTTTATTCATCACCTGTAGATTCTAAATTAGTAGGATCGGATGATGAAGAGACTGTTGTCAATGTGGCTAATCCACCTGCCGTGGAGCCAATAACAGAAAAGAATAATTCCAGAAAGAAAATAATTCCTATCGGAATCGCTATATTTGTCGTTGTAGGATCCGCTACGGCTCTTTTAGTGCATAGCAATAGGCCCACAAAAGAGGTTGTCGAGAGTATTGATTTACCTTCAGCTGTGGAGCCGGATAGCAATGTCTCAAAAGAAGTAGAAATGCCAGATCACCCAGTTCTACATACGGAACCTCCTATCTCTGAGATAAAGAAAGCGGAGAAACAAGAGCCTAAAGTGGAAGAGAAACGACCTATGGAAACAGAGCATACGATAGAAGAGAATGTTCTCCCGGATCAGCCATCGGAAAATGAGATGAATGAGAAATATAACTCGTTAATCGCCTCCGGTAAGGAAAAAATGGCCAAAGCTGATTATTCGGGAGCTAAGAAAGATTTGTCGGAGGCAAAGGATACGAAACTTACGGAAGAGGTAGTCCGGTTGATCATCGCTTGCGATGAGAAAACCGAGGAGAAACGTATAGCGGACAAAAAGGCCCTGTATGAGGAGAAAATGGCTTTCGGACGATATAAGATCGTACGCAAGAAGTCAAATAACAGATACGGGGCGATCGATTCGAAAGCCGAGGAACGTATTCCTTGCAAATACCTAAGTGTCGGTATCGCGGATAACGGCCGGGCATTCGAACGGGAAGACAATTTGTTTGATATTTATAATTCTGACGGATCATTGATTAGCGAAGGCCTTACTTATTATTGATTGTAATATTATGAACAACTAAACATGTATTTACCTATTATATGAAAAGACTTTGGATATTGATGATATGTGCGGTATTTCCCCTCGGACTGCTGGCGCAACAGCGTACGGAATACAACCGTAAGGGAGATGAAGCGATGAAACGTCTTGATTATAGTGACGCTAAAATGTGGTACGAGGAAGGCGTATCGCAATGCGACGCATACAGTATTGATCAGCTGACTACGATTTGGCTTTCCAACGAGCGAATGCGGCCTTCCATGCGTAGCTTGATGAATAAATGTTTAAACTGCCTGACGGTCAAAGCTACGGAAGATGATCCGGATGCCATCTCTAAATTAATCATTTATTATTCGGAAGGTATCGGAACCCCTAAAAGTGAGGAGCTAGCAACCTATTGGAAAGAATACCAAGAGATATTGTTAAAGCCGGCGGAACCGGCGGCCCAACCAATAGATTCCGCGGCGGTATCCCCTAAGAAACGAATGGAGTTTTTCGCGGGATACTCGTATTCGATCGAATCTCCTTATGGAATCACGGTAGGAGGTATGGGGCAACGCTTCGGTTGGTATGTCCGTTTCAAGACGAATATGTCTTTTATGAATTATACGGACGAATGTAATAACCAAGGGCAGATTATTAAGTTCTCTAATTCGGAAGGGGAATCTTATGAGCTTAATACAGGTAAATCCTCGAAGACAAATAGTATAGCCGGAACGGCCGGTTTAATCGTAAAATGCTTTCCGTGGTTATATGCCTCCGTTGGTTTGGGATATGGTGAAAGAGCTTTACTACATTCGTTCACGACCCATTCCTATGAAAACTACGACAGTACACGAGAGGTATGGTGCCGGAATATTGATTCCTCATACAAAGGGGTCGCTGCCGAGGTTGACTTGATGATGAAAATAACGAACTCTGTATTTATTAGCGTTGGATGCAACACGGTTAATTTTAAGTACTTGGATCTAAACGCTGGCTTAGGTGTATTCTTTTAATATTGATTATTTATGAAACATATATACTCACTCTTCTCTATTCTATTTGCGGCTTTATTAATGGCCGGATGCGTGAATGATCCGGATATAGATGGTGGCATTCGAAACGCTAAAAAACCGTCTGTTAAGACAGACGAGATATTGAAGTCCACGGCTAGTTCAGTGACAGTATCGGGGGAGGTCCTGCAAGAAAACGGCGCTCCCGTGACAGAGGCCGGTTTTTGTTGGAGCACGGAATCTACCTTTACTGTGATAGAGAAAAATAAAAAAGCCGTATCCAAGCGTAAGGTAAAATATGAGGCTACGATCGAGGGCTTAACCAATGATCTGGATTACTATATCCGGGCCTATGCGATCAATGCGGTAGATACCGCTTATGGAGAGATTTTACCTTTTAAGACGAAAGATGGATTAGGAAGCGTTAAGACCTTATTTCCAGTCAACGTGATGTCTACTTCCGTTCAATGCGGAGGTATGATAACCAAACAAGGAGAAGCCGAAATCGAGGAAAGGGGTATTTACTTAATGCTGAATCCGGAGCCTTCAGCATCTGACTCCACGATTCGTATAGACATGGAAGCCGATTCGTTCTATTGTACGATCTCCGATTTAAAACCGGAAACTACCTATTACGTTAGAGCTTACGCAAAAAGTAAATATGGTGAGTATAACGGGGCGAAAGTCGAGACCTTTAAGACTACGAATGGTCGTCCTGTATTAGATGATAACAAATTCAAGAAAATAGCGACAGAGTTTACCTATGCGGAGTTCTCCATGGAAATAATAAGCGAGGGAGATTCTCCGATCACGGCATGTGGTTTCTGCTTTAGTACTGATAAATCACCGACAATAGAAAATGGGGATACGATTATTTGCGGAGCGGGTATCGGAGAATTTGCCGGGAAAATCTATGATATGCAACAGCAGAAAGGGTATTACGTACGTGCTTATGCGACAAACGCTTTAGGTACTACCTATAGCGCAGGCGAAGGTATCCATACGATTCTGGAAAGTGAGTTGCCTACAGTCAATACAAAGGAGGTGTCTACTATTAAAAACGGTACCGCATGGGTAGGAGGAGAGGTCTTAGCCGAAGGTGCCTCACCGGTTACAGAGGCTGGTGTATGTTGGGGAACTAGTCCTAGTCCGGCCTTTGGTAATTGTGAAGGAGCGGTAGCTCTTTCTTCCGGTACACAAGCGTTTACGGGTACGATAAAGGAATTGAGAGGAGGCACGAGCTATTATTTAAGAGCTTACGCTAAAAATAAGAATGGTATCGCTTACGGAGAGGAAGTTCGCTTCCAAACTCCGGATATATTTGGAGTAGGGGCAAGGTTTGAGGGAGCTTTCCGGATACCGGGATCTACCTCTTTCTGTACCTTGGCTAATAGCACGGGATTCTTATTAGGCGGTGACACGGGTAGGGAATACACCGATGAGTTTTGGGGATATATGACCTCTAAGAAAGAATGGTTGCCCTTAAGGTCTCAGCCTGAGAAATTATCGGGCCAAGCATGTTTCAGTATCGGATTTGGCCTATGGACTTTTGGTGGTTTAGATAACACGGGAAAGATATGTGACAGTTTATATGTATACTCCACGTCCGATAATTCTTGGAGCGCCGTACAAACAGACCAGCAACGGCCTAAAGGTATGTATCGGACGGCATGTTGCAGAATGGAAGATCAGGCGTTCCTCATAGGTGGACGTAGAGGTAACGAACTAATCGATGAAGTCTGGACTTATGAACCGAGCGCTTTCGTTTGGAGCAAGAAATCTAATTTCCCGATTAAACAATACGGCGGAATATCCGTTGTAATTGGTGACCGTATATATGCCGGACTGGGGATTATTAATAAAGCGGATCCTTCTTTGGAATATACGACACAGTTTTGGTCTACAGACAAGAACGCTGTAGCTTGGGAAAAGGAGGCTTCGTTCCCCGGAAGGATGCTTTTATGTGCTATCGCTTATGGTAATTACGTATATGGCGTAGACGGGGACGGTTATATTTGG
>OGKX01001351.1_pt1 | contig 10792 bp, 5 predicted proteins | sample 1572541 | NCBI WGS metagenome assembly OGKX01 (sample SAMEA2581982, study PRJEB24529) | metagenome | biome: Human gut stool | place: China | collected 2011
TGGAATGTAACACTTTCCGCGTTCCATAATAAGAGCAAGATCACGAAGTTGTCTAATCAGTTGGAAGAGATCAATAAATATGCTAATAGTGATTGGTATAATCAAGGAACTGTCGTGTACCGGCAATATGAGGCCGGGCGTTCGCAAACAGCCTTGATGATGGATCGTTCGGGCGGAATCGATCCAGCAACGGGAAACGAGGTTTATATTAAACGTAACGGGGAGTTGACATTTGAATATGATGCAAATGATAAAGTGAAGTGTGGAGATATGAAACCTACGATCGAAGGAAACGTGAATACGAATTTGACGTGGAAGGGTTTTACGTTGTATATGCTTTTTAAATATCAGTTTGGGGCCAAGGCTTATAATGGGACCTTAGCTTCTAAAGTGGAAGGTGCTAACCCTTATAAGAATGCAGATAAGCGGGCGTTGTATGATCGTTGGAAAGAACCGGGGGATCATGCTAAATTCAGACGTATTGATGATCGGACTTCTCCTTACCAGACGACACGTTTGGTTTTTGATAATGATTTGTTTTCTCTGTCAAGTGTGTCTTTATCTTATGAATTACCCCGGGATATCAGTCAGAAGATTTATGCAGATCGAGTTCGATTGATGTTGAGTACGACGGACGTATTTCGTTTGTCAACCATAAAGCAAGAGCGAGGGACAAGTTATCCTTTTGCCCGAACTTTTAACCTGAGTTTGAATGTTACGTTTTAATGGATACTCTAAATATCGAAGGTTATGAAAAAATATAGTTTAATATATATAGTGTCAATGATTTGTTTCTTGGTTATCGCTCCTTCTTGTACGGATATGGATGAAGATACGACGGGACAAATGGTCTCAAATGACTTTTATGCGGATCCTTCTTTGATTCCGCAAGCGGTAGGTGCTGCCTATGCGGAATTGCAGGCTTATCAGAATCACTGGGGAGTATGGGGGTTGCAGACTGTTTCCTCGGATGAATGTGTTGTTCCGACTCGTGCGCCGGGTAATGACTGGTATGACGGAGGGGTATGGCAGGATTTCCATCGTCATCAATGGCAATACAATCTGGATGCATTGAATAATGTGTGGATTTCCGTATTTTCTGGAATAACGACATGTAACCGTGTGGTTTACGACTTGGATACATATAAAGAGGAGATGGATGTCGATATCTATAATAAATATCGTGCGGAGACTGTTATCTTGAGATGTTTCTATTATTCTATCTTACTGGATTTATTCGGGAACGTTCCTTATATCGACACGTATGAGAGTGAAATCACGGCTTCTCCTCAGACAAGCCGTCCTGAGCTTTATCAGAAAGTCGTAGATTGTATCTTAGATAATATGGAATATTTGGATGACGCTCCGTCTGCCGAGAATTATGGAAGATGTACGAAATCGATGGCTTATACGATGTTGGCAAAACTATATTTGAACGCTAAGGTGTTCAAAGGGGCCTCTTCTTATGATAAGGACGATATGAATAAAGTGATAGAGTATTGCGATAAAGTGATTAACTCCGGATATTATGAGGTCGTATCTGATTTCTCCGCTCCATTTAAAGTGGCGAATGAGTCTTGTAAAGAAAATATTTTCGTGGTACCGATGCAAAATGGTATCAATTCAAATGGAGACTACGAGTTTCATTTCCATAAATTCTCCGGACATCCCAAGTCTCGCCAGATGTGGGGTATAAATGTGGGCGGTTGGAATGGAGGTTGCGCTACTCCGGACTTCCTTGCTTTATATAAAGATGACGATACCCGGAAAAAGGCGACTTTTATTTACGGTTTGATTTATGATAAGGTCACGGGCGAGCCTGTTGAGGATGGTGATAATCCGGGAAAACAATTGGAATTGACTATTGAGGTATCTTCTATTAATGCCGCTTATCGTTGGGAAGGCGCTCGTATTCAGAAGTATGAATATGAGTTGGGTATGACTGGTAATATGAACAATGATTTTGTTTTATATCGTTTAGCTGATATCTATTATATGAAGGCTGAAGCTATTTTGAGAGGTGGTAATGCCGCTACTTTATCAGCTTTGTGTGCGGAACCTGCATTCCAGTTAATACGTGAAAGGGCAAATCAGCCTGTGTATACTCCGGAAACATTAACGTTGGATGAGTTGATCAATGAACGTGGCCGTGAATTTGCTTGGGAAGGTTGGCGTCGTCAAGACTTGGTTCGTTGGGATAAGTTCGCTAAAGGTAGCTGGACATTTAAGGAAGCCTTGAATAATAATTCGCGTGATTTATTCCCGATACCATACGATCAGATTACGAAAAACCAATCTTGGAAACAGAATCCGGGATATTAATAGTTGTGTTTTTATGCATATGGATAGACGACAATTCGTGAAAAACCTAGGACTGGGCACAGCCTCTTTAAGCATGGGAAGCTTGGTAACGGCTTCCTCATGTGCCCCGTCCGGGGATTCCTCCCTTAAACAAAACGTCAAGGAAGGAGAGGATGGACAGTTTTTATTTATCGGTGACGATATCGCCATCGCCCAGACAGAGTATGGGAAGGTGCAGGGATATCTGCTGAATCATGTATATACGTTCTTGGGAGTTCCTTATGGGGCTGATACGTCGGGAAAAAATCGCTTTATGCCTCCCCAAAAACCAGAGCCGTGGACAGATGTGAGACCTGCGGTTTTTTATGGGAATACGGCGCCGCAACGTATGGAGAACCGGTGGCCCAATAATTACGGAACTTTTGCCGATCATTGGAACTACTGGGATGTGAGTGAGGATTGCTTATATTTAAATGTATGGACACCGGGCATTGCGGATGGTAAGAAACGTCCCGTATTGGTGTGGCTGCATGGCGGCGGTTTTACAAATGGTAGTGGGATCGAGCAGGATGGATATCATGGAGAGAATATAAGCCGGGAAGGAGATATCGTATTCTGTTCCATTAATCATCGGTTGGGGCCGATTGGCTTCTCTGACTTATCTGGTGTTGGTGGAGAAGCGTATAAGGATTCCGGAAACGTGGGGATGTTAGATATTATTGCCGCCTTGCGATGGGTTCATGATAATATCGCCAATTTCGGTGGAGATCCCGGGAACGTAACGGTTATGGGACAATCCGGAGGAGGTTCTAAGGTCTGTACAGTAGCCGCTATGCCGGCGGCAAAAGGTTTGATCCATAGAGCCGTGGCTTTAAGTGGATCTACGGTAGGAGCTTCCGATCAGGTGATGACCCGGAAGGTGGGAGAATATATTTTGAGAGAAGCGGGGCTGACCGCTTCCCAACTGGATAAATTGCAAAGAATACCTTGGCGGGAATATTTGGATATAGCGGATAGGGCTTGTAAAAAGTGCTGGGAAGATCAAGGGATTAGCATGAGACGGACTTTTGGCCCTGTTGCTGATGACCGGAATATTCCGGCCGGTGTATTCTACTCCGGTGAGAGCCATTTGGAGTCTCCTGTCGTCCCGATGATATTCTGTACGACTTTCCATGAATGGAACCCGAACAGGGTGGATGCGGCCTTGGAAAAAATCACTCAAGACGGTGTGATCGAGAAACTGAGAAGTCAATATGGTGATAAAGCGGAATCGATCGTGAAGGCTTTCGCCAAGAATTTCCCGGATAAGACTCCGATGGAGCTTTGGGCGATGATTTTGTCTTCCCGTCAACGAGTGGTTGAGGCGGCTAACGCAAAATTAAAGCAAGGCCAGCCTGTGTATGTAGCTTGGTTTGGCTGGTGTCCGCCCTTGTTTAATAACCGTATGCGTGCGTTCCATTGCTCGGATATCTGTTTCTGGTTTAAAAATACGGATCGGATGTTTACCCATACGGGTGGAGGTAAGGTACCTCGTGCGTTGTCAGATAAGATGTCTGGCGCTTTGTTGAATTTCATGCGGACAGGAGATCCGAACGGAGGAGAGTTACCCGCTTGGCCGAAATACACGGAAGAAAATGGAGAGGTGATGATCTTGAATAATACGTGTGAGGCTCGGAATGATCCGGACCGGGAGGCCCGTAAATCTTTGGAGGTTTAATTTAAAACGAGAGTGTTATGCTTGAGAAAAAGATTTCAAGACGTAATATGCTTCGGACTACCGGTTTGGCGGTTTTGGGCAGTACGTTCGCAGGCTTGGCTTCTTGCGCTCCGAAGAAAAAAGAGGAGCCATCACCCGAAGCATCCTCTTCGAAACGTCCTTTCCGTGTCTGTCTCAATGTCTCTACGATAGCGGGTTATAAACTTCCTGTTCAAAAACAGATTGATTTATGTGCCGAGGCTGGTTTTGAGGGAATTGAGTTATGGACCCGTGATGTGGATGCGTTCGTAAAGCAAGGGGGAACTTATGAGACACTCAGGCGTCAGCTGGAAGGCTCCGGACTTTTATTGGAGAATATGATCGGTTTTGCCTCGTGGTTTGCCGATGATCCTTCGAAACGGAAGGAAGGGCTAAACCAAATGCGGCATGATATGGAGATGGTAGCGGGATTGGGCGGTAAATTTATCGCCGCTCCTGCTCAAGGAGTTACTCAATTGGATCGTACACGGTTGCCGGAGTATTCCGAACGCTATCGGGCGATACTGGATTTAGGGGATGAGATGGGTGTCACTCCGATATTGGAACTATGGGGGGCCGGGGTTCTGAATCAATTATCGGATACCATGGCGATAGCGAGCGCCTCCGGGCATTCGCGGGGTTCCGTCTTATTGGATTTCTACCATTTGTACAGAGGAGGAAATAGTTTTGATAGTTTACGCTTGATAAATGGGAAGATCCTTCCGGTTTTTCATATCAACGATTATCCGGAGTTGCCTCCTCGTACGGAGTTGAGAGATTCGGATCGGGTGTTTCCGGGAGATGGTATTTGCCCGTTTAATAAAGTACTTCCTTTGCTATACGACTCCGGTTTCCGGGGTGGGTTATCCGTAGAGCTTTTTAATAAGGGATATTGGGAAACCATGGATGTAAAGGAGGTCTTAAGGAAGAGTTTTGAGAAAACCACACAGGTAATCAATAGTTCGATGGGATAAAAGTTTGTTGGGATTTAGGAAAGGGACTGCCTCGAGGTGTTTTACCTTCGAGGCGGTCCCTTCTGTTTTTATAGTATCTTCTCTTAAAAATCAATTATTTTATAATCCGCTGTGATATGTGAGTCATGGTATAGCTATAGGTTTGTTAGTATTTATAATGCTAGCGTTTAATTTGTCTGTGTTAGCGCAGACAAGTGAAAAACGTGTACTTAGGGTTGCCTTTCCGCAGGTAGATGGCATGAGTTGGACGGCCGAAGATGGTACTCATCATGGTATGCTCGTAGACTATCTCAATGAGATCGCCAAATATACCGGTTGGGAATACGAGTACATAGATACGAAGGGACCGGCTATGTTGAATGAATTTGTTGAGGGTAAGTACGAGTTGATGGGTGGAAACTATTATATACCCGCTTTAGAGAAATATTATGCTTATCCGAACTATAATATGGGATATAGCCGTTCATTATTACTTGCCCGATCTGATGATCGCTCTATCCATAGTTATGATTTGGAGAGTATGAATGGTAAAACCATCGGTGTGTATGAGAATGCAAGGGAGAACATTCGCCGTCTCAAAGAGTTTATGGCTATCAACGGATTGTATTGTAATATCCGATATTACAAACAGGAAGATATGGTGGGGAAAATCGGGTTATATCCCTATCTGGCTAAAGGTGAGATCGATTTGTTACTAAATAATGTTGCCCATATTAGCGATTCTGTCCGTGTAGTCGTGGCATATGACTCTCAGCCTTATTATATCGTGACCAATCCGGGTAATAAAGAAGTCTTGGATGGTTTGAATATGGCTTTGGAACGGATATTGGATGCCAATCCTAATTTTGCGGCGGAACGTTATGCCGTTAATTTCCCAGACCGGCTCGTAAACATCCAACTGAGCGACCGGGATCTGGAGTATGTCAATGAGAGGAAAACGATCACGGTAGCCGTACCTGAGAATTGGTATCCTTTGTATTGTAAAGAAACGCCGCTGAAGAACCATACGGGTATCATGGCGGATGTACTGGATGAGATTAAAAGTTTCACAGGGCTACGATTCTCGTATGTATATGCGAAAAATTATGCTGATGCGATCCGTTTGATACAGCAAGGGGATGCCGATATCTTAGGTTTTTTCTTGGGAGATGAGAACGATGCGGCCCAGCTAGGGCTTGCGCTTTCAGCCTCTTATGTGAGTGCGAACAATATCATAGTACGCAATAAAGCCTGTAGTTATCCCGCTCCGGGTTTGGTTGGTGCTTTGGTGGAAAGTCAGCGATTTCCAAGTGGCATATCTGCGGAGAAGATTCGGTCCTATCCGGGCATTAAGGAGGCATTAGCCGCTGTCAATAGCGGAGAGGCTGATTTTATCTATGGATTGTCCTCTAAAATGGAACAGGATATTTCGCGTTATCATTTCACCAATCTTGCTCCTGTGACATTGGTCAATGATCAGAGTGCGATAAGTTTTGCGTTACCTACCCCGGTTGACCCGGATTTATTAACCGTACTCAACAAGGCGATCAATAATCTTTCTGAGTCCGAGAGGACTGTTATACGCAATCGGAATCTGGAATCTATCGGCGTGAATGAATTCTCTCTTACGGACTTTATATATGCGAATCCCTTACAATTTATGTTTATCGTGATGTTTGTCCTGTCGGTGCTATTTACGGCATTACTGCTGGCTATAGGGGCCCGGATGAAAGCGACCGTGATACAGGGCAACCTGAAACGGGCTGAGGCGGCTAACTTGGCGAAGAGCGAGTTTCTTTCCCGGATGAGTCATGAGATCCGTACGCCGATGAACGGAATTGTAGGTATGAGTACTATCGCTATGCAAAACATAGATAATACCGATAAGATAAAGGATTGTCTTGAGAAAGTAATCATGTCTTCCAAGCATCTTCTCGCTCTCATTAACGACGTGCTGGATATGTCGAAGATAGAAAGCGGAAAAGTGGAACTTCGACATGAGAGCTTTAATTTCCGGGCATTCTTGCAGGACTTTGAAAATCTGTATGGCGAGCAGGCCAAGAGTAAAGGGATCAGCTATGAGACGATATTGGCTAGTGATCTGGAAGTACAGATTATAGGAGACTCCTTGCGCTTGAATCAAGTTCTCTCCAACCTGTTATCGAATGCGCTGAAATTTACGCCGGCCAAGGGAATGATTAAACTTCGGGTATCTAAAACAGGTGAGGATCAAGAGAATGTTTACCTTCGTTTCGAGGTAATCGATACGGGATGTGGTATAGCCGAGGAGAACTATGATAAAATCTTCGAATCGTTCGAACAGGAAAATGTGGATGTTACTTATAAATATGGAGGTACAGGATTAGGGCTTTCTATCGTTAAGCGTTTCACAGGGTTGATGGGTGGTGGCATACATGTGACGAGCGTGCAGGGGAGTGGCAGTACATTCACCGTTGATCTGCCTTTCGGCAAAATAAAGGAATCGGGTAAACCCACTCGTTTTTCCGATATTAATGGGAGGAATGACCTTGCGAAGGATTGTTATGCTGTTGATTATGACTTCAAAGGTAAACGGATCTTATTGGTTGAGGACAATGAGCTTAACCGGGAGATAGCGGAGGAATTGATCGGAGTTACCGGTGCGTCGGTGGAGAGCGCTGAGGACGGGGTACAGGCCGTAGAGATGTTTAAGGAATCTGCCGAAGGATATTATGATTTGATATTGATGGATGTGCAGATGCCTCATATGGATGGCTATGAGGCTACCCGATGTATCCGGGCATTAGGGCGTTCTGATGCTCAAAAGGTTCCTATCTTCGCTATGACAGCCAACGCCTTCGCTGAGGATGTGCAGAAAAGTAGGGAAGCCGGTATGAATGCTCATATATCTAAGCCGTTGGATATACGTGCCGTGTATAAACAAATGAACCGATACCTTCAAGGATAAATAAAGGATCGATGAATAAATAAAAAGGGACCGCCTCGGGAAATTAGGTTTTCGAGGCGGTCCCTTCTGCTTTTATTAGATATTCTTTATTTTTCCGTAATTACCGAGAATTCACCGATACCCGCTTGCTTTTTATTATCTACGATACGGGTTGCGACCAAACGGATTTGGTTACCTTTCGTTATTGGGAAATGTACGACTTGCTCGATCGGGTTAGCCTTGATATTGGAGAATTCGCCTTCGGCCACCTTCTTTCCATTAATATATAATTGATAGTTGGAGATATGACCGCTTGCGTCACGTCCTTGGTTCGGGGTGTAGCGGAATCCGGATATAGGCATTTCTTTCGCTAATTGTACGACTAACTCTTGTTTCCCTTGTGGCAAATAGTAGGTCGTGTAGCCGTTTCCGTCTAGGATCAGGCTGGTTTTCTCATCTTTCGGTGATACGATCGTGTAATCACAAGCTGGAATATCGAACGTTTGCGCGGAAACCGGACTGACTGTATCGAAAGTCGGATCATAGGCAATCGCCTTGACAGTTCCTTTTTGAGCGAAAGCGAATGGCGCCTGATAAAGCGGTGAGTCCTTGGTCGGATCTGAGCCGTCGGTGGTATAATGAACCTCGGAGCCTTTATCCCCGGCCTGTATGGTTACCTCGTCATTGATATTACGGGCAATCGTTGGCTCGGTCACCAAGGCGGGGGCAAGGTATGCCTCCACGTTATTGATACAAAGCGGTCCGCGGGCATCCGTGAAGTTGATGCGTATCTTCTCCGCTTTCTCGGTCTGGAAACGGACAATTCGTTTATAGCCGACAGTTGTCGTAGAATCCACGGTCTGTGCCGGAATCCATTTACCCTCTTGCTCGAGTTCGATATTGAACGAGCGTACTCGTTGTCCTAATGGGATATATTCTTGTATGACCAAGCGGTTTACATCGGTAGGATGGGTTAACGTGAAAGTCAATGAACCACTGGTTACGCCATCGTCCGTAGCCCAATAGGTATCCCAATCCCCATCTACTGCCTTATTGGGACTAAAATTACGTCCTCTTTTATTGCTCGCTTGTACGTAACATCCTTTCAAAAGATTCTCCTTAAAGTCATTTTGGATGGTTTGATACCATTGTACGGCACGGGCGGAGTCTACCGGACTTATTTTTCCGTTCAACGCTACGGGGAAGTTCAATAGGAAATTGGCGTTATGCCCGACGCTTCGGTAATAAAGATCGACTAATTTTGCCAGCGACTTGACTTGGTGATCTTCCCGGGAGTGATAGAACCATCCCGGACGGATAGATACATCGCATTCTCCACCTAGCCACATCGGTCCGTTCTCATCTCCCCATACACTCTGTTGGAAAGTAGGCATGGAGGGTTCCGGGGCGAAGATGCTCCATTGGGTATCACCGGCCCAACCTTCCTCGTTACCGATCCAGCGGATATCGGGTACTGTCCCTCCGAAAACCATGATGTCCGGGTGGTGCGCCTTGATCGTGTCGCGTGCCCGCTCATATTGATAATAGGTCTTGGCGTCTATAGCACGGGTTTCATTTGTGCCGCCATACCAGCCATTGCCACCGTTTGCCCCATCAAACCAGTATTCGAACAACGGGCCATAGTTGGAGACTAATTCATGTAATTGGGCATGGAATTTCTCTACATATCCCGGTTGTCCGTAGTTCTCACTGTTTCTGTCCCAAGGGGAGAGATAGACACCGAATTTCAGACGTGTGCTCTTCCGATCAGCCCGTGTTTCTTACAAGCGTCGGATAGTTCTTTTACCATATCCCCTTTGCCATCTTTCCAAGGAGAATTCTTTACGCTATATTCGGTTGTGGCGGTAGGCCATAGACAGAAACCGTCGTGATGCTTGGTGGTTAAGATTACGCCTTTCAATCCGGCGGCTTTGATTGTTTGCGCCCATTGATCGCAATCCAGATCCGTTGGATTGAATGTGGAGGCGGGAGTGTTTCCGTAACCCCATTCCAGATCATTGAACGTATTTAATCCGAAATGGACAAAGGCATATGTTTCCATCTTATGCCATTCAACTTGTGCCGGCGTGGGAACGGGCAGGATAGGGGCGGGCGCTGTCGCTTCTTTACAGGAGAAGAAGGAAAACAAGCCAAGCCCCAATAAAATAGAGGAACTCAAGTGCTTCATTATTTGTTTATATTTAGATGAGACCTCAAATATATGAAAAAAAACGGCAGATTTTTATTCTGTCTTTAGATATCTAGATAAAAGATAAAGTCTCCTGTCTTTTAGATGTCTCCTCTGGGGAAATTTTCATGCTAGCATATATTTGTTTATCAATTGTTTGCAGTGCCAGTTTATTTATCGCCTTTGGCACGGTCGTGCCATCACAGTGGCAACGCTGTGCCATCCGTGTGGCAGGGCCGTGCCATCGTAGTGGCACAGTATTGCCGCTATGATGGCAAGGGTACCGGCTATATCGTTTACGTGAGTAGTCGGTATTTTTGCGTGTGCTATATTATAATGTACCCGATATCCGTTGCCGTAAAAAACTTGAAAAATAATGCCCGATAAATTTGGACCGTATGTTTTATAGCATTACTTTTGCACCCGCATTCGAGAGAGAACGGCGCTTCAGAAATGATGGAAACGTGGAGGTATCCTTGGGTAGGGGATGAGGTTGGCTAGGCCAAGCGATAATTTCCAACCGCCCGGAGATCGGCTTGAGAAAAAAAAACTTGAAAATTTTTCACCGAAAAATTTGGAGGTTAAGAAAAAGTCCTTACCTTTGCAGCCGCAATCGAGAAACGATAGCGAGAGGGTTCTTTGAGAGATTTACATAATTCAACAAGTAGTACAAGTATTAGGAAAAGAAA
>OGKX01001358.1_pt1 | contig 10753 bp, 10 predicted proteins | sample 1572541 | NCBI WGS metagenome assembly OGKX01 (sample SAMEA2581982, study PRJEB24529) | metagenome | biome: Human gut stool | place: China | collected 2011
ACCACCGCCATCACCAATTCCTGCAACTATTACTTCGCCGAAATGGGCTACCGCATGGGGCTGGACACCCTGAACGAATACTACTCCGCCTTGGGTCTCGGTGAGCCTACCGGCATTGAGATCGGCGAGAAAACCGGCCGTCAGGCCACCAACGAGGGCGGCAGCAATCAGGCTCCTTGGGCGGCCTACGGTCAGGCAGATCAGCTTTACACCCCCTTGCAGTTGGCCAATTACATCGCCACGCTGGTCTCCGGCGGACAGCACTGCCCCGCGCATCTGCTCAAGAGCGTAAAGTCCTATGACAATTCCGAGATCATCGCCACCGGTGATCCCACGCCGCTCAATACCCTGAACATCAGCGATTCTACGCTTCAGGCCGTGAAAAAGGGAATGTACGGCTACACCCAGCCCGGCGGCATGGTCTATTCCTACTTCAAGGACTGCATCGTTTCCGCCGGTGCCAAGACCGGCACGGCCCAGTTGGGTGGCGGCCTGAAAAATAACGGCGTGTTCGTGGCCTTCGCCCCCTACGATGACCCGGAGATCGCCATTGCCCTCGTGCTGGAAAAGGGCGATGCCGGCGCGGCACTGGCCTCCACCGCCGTGACCATTCTCAATTCCTACTTCAGCCGGGAGTCCACCGGCTCCATTCTCTCTGACAACGAGCTCATTCCTTGATTTGGGAGGGTTTTCCATGCGTGACCCCTTTGTATTCGATTCCCGCAGCGAATTCTGCAAATCCCCCTATGGTGCCGCCCCCTGCGGCGGCCGTGTTACATTTCATGTCCGTCCGCTGTACGCGGAGGGCTATTCCCGCTGTGTCCTTGTGGCATGGGGGGAATTTTCCACCGATACGCTGGAGCTAATGCCGGAGGGTACGGACGGAGACCGCACCCGCTTTTCCGGCGTTCTCACCGTTCCCCAAGAGCCGGAGCTGATCTGGTATTATTTCCGCCTGTTTCGCCCGGATGGTTCCACCCGCGTGTTCGACCGCTCCGGCTGGCGGGACGATGGCACACCCCAAAGCTGGCAGCTCACGGTCTACGAGCCATGCCCTACGCCCCGCTGGCTGTCTCAAGGCGTGATTTACCAAATTTTTCCAGACCGCTATTGCCGCCTTTCCGTCCCGGACCCCACCGGCCTTGTGGGAGACCGCACAGTGCACGAGAACTGGTCCGACTGCCCGGACTGGCGGCCGGATGAACACGGCGAGGTCCGCAACCGGGACTTTTTCGGCGGCTCACTGGCCGGCATTACCTCCCGCCTGCCGGAGCTGGCGGCTATGGGCGTCACCGTCCTTTACCTCAATCCGATTTTTGAATCCGCCTCTAACCACCGCTACAATACCGCCGATTACTGCGCCATCGACCCTATGCTGGGTACGGAGGCAGACTTCCGGCGGCTCTGCCAAAGGGCAAAGGCTCTGGGCCTCCGCGTCATTTTAGATGGCGTTTTTAACCATACCGGCTCCCAGAGCCGCTATTTCAACGCCGATGGCTTCTACCCGGATACCGGCGCGGCTCAAAGCCAAACTTCCCCCTATTTCGACTGGTTCAGCTTTCACCCGTGGCCCACGGACTATGACGCATGGTGGGGCATCAAAACCCTCCCCGCTGTCCGGGAGGACTGTCCCTCCTACCGAAACTTCATCATCCATGACGAAAACGCCGTGGCGCGCCGCTGGCTCCGGGCCGGGGCCTCCGGCTGGCGGCTGGATGTGGCCGACGAGCTGCCGGATGAGTTCATCGAACAGATCCACACCGCCGTCAAGCGGGTCAGCCCCGAAAAGTTCCTGCTGGGCGAAGTCTGGGAGGACGCCACCACCAAATACGGCTTCAACCAGCGCCGCACCTACCTGCTGGGCAAGGGGCTGGACAGCGTGATGAACTATCCGTTCAAGAATGCCGTGCTGGATTTCGTCAAGGGCAAGCCCGCCGAGCAGGCTGCCAACGAGATCCTGACCATCTGCGAGCACTACCCTGCCCCCGCCATGGACACGGCACTGAACTTCCTCTCCACCCACGACACTGAGCGCGCCTTGACCGTCATCGCCGACGAGCCCGCCAACGGCCGGGGCCGGGAATGGCAGAGCGGCCGCTGTGTGACCGGCGACGCCTATGAGGAGGGGCTGCTCCGGCTCCGGATGGCCTACGCCATCATCTACACCCTGCCGGGTGTGCCCTGCCTGTACTACGGCGACGAGATCGCCATGCAGGGCTACCGCGACCCGTTCAACCGGGCCTTCTTCCGCTGGGACGCCCACGAGCAGCGTCTGCGCCCCGTTCTGGCACAGCTGGCCCAGCTACGCCACACCTGCGAGGCGTTCCGCACCGGCAAGCTCAACGTCCTGCGGGCCGAGGGCGGCATCCTGCACTACCAGCGCATCGGCGAGGCGGAGACGGCGGAGATCATCGTCAACCGCACCGAACACATCATCGTGGAGACGCTGGCCAGCGGCAAGAGCACCGAAGTGAACCCCATGGGCTTCACCATCGTGGTGGAAGAGGTCGGCCACAACCCGAACCACAGCTACTACGATTATATCTGACCCTCAACGAACAAGGCCCGTGGGATCGCAAGACCGCGGGCCTTGTTTTCTTAAATCAGGACATCTTGTAATCCCGCTCTTGTTATTATATAATAAACGAAAAGAGACCCTTCGTCTCGTTTCCATCTGCAAGGGAGGGAGTATCTATGCCCATCGACCCCATCTTCTGGCTCATCGCAGCCATCGGCTTTCTGGTGCTGGAGGGGATGACCTTCAGCATGGTATCCATCTGGTTTGCAGCGGGCAGCGCGGCCGCTCTGCTGAGCTGCCTGTTCTGGCCGTCGTTCCGGGTGCAGGCGGTGGTGTTCATCGTGGTCAGCATCCTCTGCCTGGCGGCGTTCAAGCCGCTGGCTGACAAGCTGCGCCGGAAAGACCGGCCGTGTCCGGCTGGACGGCGTGGACTGGAACGCCCGCTGCGCCACCCCCGGCGACGCACTGGAGCCGGGCCAGACCTGCCGTGTGACCGAGATCCACAGTACCCTGCTCATCGTGGAGCCTGTCCTGACCGAATCATCCACCCACTGAAAAAAGGAGCGTTCCTATGCCCATCATGCTGTTTGTGATCCTTGCACTGGTCTTCGTCATCCTTCTCATCGTCATCACCAACATCGTCATCGTGCCCCAGTCCATGACCTACGTCATCGAGCGGCTGGGCAGCTACTCCGACAGCTGGAGCGCCGGCCTGCACGTCAAGATCCCGTTCGTGGAGCGGGTGGCCAAAAAGGTCAGCCTGAAGGAGCAGGTCGCCGACTTCCCTCCCCAGCCGGTCATCACCCGTGACAACGTCACCATGCAGATCGACACCGTGGTCTTCTTCCAGGTCATGGATGCCAAGCTCTACACCTACGGCGTCAACCAGCCCATTGCGGCCATCGAGAGCCTGTCTGCCACCACCCTGCGCAACATCATCGGTGAAATGGAGCTGGACCACACCCTGACCAGCCGCGATGTCATCAACGGCAAGATCACGGCCATCCTGGACGAAGCCACCGACAAGTGGGGCATCAAGGTCAACCGCGTCGAGGTCAAGAACATCATCCCCCCGCGTGAGATCCAGGAGGCCATGGAAAAGCAGATGAAGGCAGAGCGCGAGAAGCGCGCCGTCATCCTGAAAGCCGACGGTGAAAAGCAGGCCGCCATCACCGCTGCCGAGGGCGAAAAGGAAGCCGCCATCCTCCGCGCCGACGCCGTCAAGCAGCAGCGCATCCTCGAAGCCGAGGGTGAGGCACAGGCCATCCTCGCGGTGCAGCAGGCCAACGCCGACGCCATCCGCCTGCTGAACGAGGCCATGCCCAGCGACAAGGTGCTGGCCATCCGCAGTCTGGAAGCACTGGCCAAGGTCGCCAACGGCAAGGCCACCAAGATCATCATCCCGTCCGAGCTGCAAAACCTCGGCGGCGTGGTGCCCAGCATCAAAGAACTGCTGACTGACCCGAAGGACACAGAATAAGGAGCCTGTTTATGATCTACGATACCCTGAACAACCTGCCCAACTATCTGGGCATGAGCGAAAATCTGGATGCCGTCATCGAGTTCGTCATGGCGCGGGACATCAACAACCTCCCCGCTGGAAAGACCCGCATCCTCGGCGAGAAGGCCGTCGTCACGGTCAGCACCGTGACCCCGCAGCCCGGCGACAAGGCCCCCTTCGTCCGCCGGGACACCCACCTGACGCTGGAGACCGACCTCGAAGGCAGCGAGCTGTTTGAAGTCTCGCTGGGCGAGTTCAGCCCCACCAAACCCACCGACGAGGCTGCTGACATCACGGTCGGCAGCGCGGGCACCAGCATTGCCGGGATGCTCTGCGAAGGCCGCTTCGTCCTCTATCTGGCTGGGGAGCCGTACAAGTCCGGCCTGAAGGCGCAGGGCTGCGGCAAGCTGAAAAAGGCCGTGTTCAGTATCGAGCTGGACGAGGACGACACTACAGAGTGAAAGGAACCATACCATGGGATTTCTTGCTGTTTTTATAGCCTGCCTGTTTTTCGTATTCATTTTTACCGTATTCGGCGGTTATTCCCTGTTGCTCTATTGCCAGCAGTCTCTGCTGATGGTCATACCGCCTGCGCTCGTGCTTTCTGTCCTTGTATGGGCGTTCATGAAAATGGATGATAAAATCACTGCTTTGCAGCATCGCGTCGATGAACTGGAAGCGGCACAGAAAGAATCCTCCGAAGCAATGAAGCCACAGTAAACCAAGACCCCTCTACGCAGCGTAGGTTGCGCAGAGGGGTTTTCTATGCTATCCTGTCTGCAACGCAAATGAACAGGAGGAATCCATTATGAATACCTATGTGACCGGAAGCACCATCCGGCTGCTGCGGGAAGCCAAGGGCCTGACGCAGGCAGAGCTTGCCCGCCAGCTCCTGGTCAGCGCCAAAACGGTCTCCAAATGGGAGACCGCCAAGGGCCTGCCCGATATCTCCCTGCTGGAACCGCTGGCCGCTGCACTGGGCGTGTCGGTGCTGGAACTGATGCAGGGCGAACCGGTGGTCAACCGAAACCGTGCCGCCAATCTGCTGCGTTCCAAGCTCTACGTCTGCCCCCTCTGCGGGAACGTGCTCCACTCCACCGGTCAGGCCGTGGTGAGCTGCTGCGGCATCACGCTGCCCGCGTTGGATATCGCGGAGGCCGATGATGCCGACGAGAAGCACCAGCTGACCATTGAACGGGTGGAGGATGAACTTTTCGTTACCCTGCACCACCCCATGGAGAAGAGCCACTTCATCTCCTTCATCGCCTACCTCACCGGCGACAAGCTCCAGCTCGTCAAGCTCTACCCGGAGGGCGAAGCCAGCTGCCGGTTCCCGCTGCGGGGCGCCGGGGTGCTCTATTTTTACTGCAACCGCCACGGCCTGATGAAAGCCCCAGACCTCCGCACGGCCACCCGCCGCACCCCGCCGCAGAAAATCCACCTGCGGGAGCCGGACGAGCGCGACCGCGAACAGGTCATGGCTTATCGGGAGGAATTTCTCGCCCTCGGCTCCCGGATGGACGGCACCTCGGCGCTGGACCAGTTCGACGATTTCGACGCCTGGTTGGCCCAGATTCGGAAACTGACCGATCCCCGCACGACGCCCGCCGGGCTTGTTCCTGCCACCGAATATCTGGCGCTGGACGAGCACGAACGCCTTGTGGGCATGACCAACCTGCGCCATCACCTGAACGACTATCTGCTCACCTACGGCGGGCACATCGGCTACAGCGTCCGCCCCTCCGAGCGGCAGAACGGCTATGCCACCCAGATGCTCCGCCTGACGCTGGAACAGGCCAGAGCGCGCGGCATCGGGAAGGTGCGCATCTGCTGCGACCACTACAACGTCGCTTCCGCCAAAACCATCCGCGCCAACGGCGGCGTCCTCGAAGACGAACAGTTTGACCCGCAGGATGGAACCCTGACCCAGCGGTACTGGATCTCCAACCATTAAGAAACCCTCTCCGTCATTGCTTCGCAATGCCAGCTCCCCCTTCGGGAGAGGTGGCAAATCCGACAGGCTTTGACGGAGAGGGTTTTGTATTGTGATCAACCCAGATGGAACAGATCAATGAGAACGACCATGGCAAGGCCGTAATAGACCACAACGGCCACCAGATCGTTGATGGTGGTGATGAGCGGGCCGGAGGCCACAGCGGGGTCGATGTGGATCTTGTGGAACAGCATGGGGATGACCGTGCCCACCAGGCTGGAAACGACCATGGCGATGATCAGCGCCACGCCGACACAGCCGGACAGCAGGAAGGCTTCGCCCCAGGCATAGGCCTTGAAGAAATGGATGTAGCAGCCCAGGAAGCCCAGCGCCATCACAGCCAGCAGTGCGCCGTTCACCAGACCGACCCGCATCTCCTTCCAGAGCAGCTGGAGCTTTTTGGCGGTGGTCAGGTTCTCGTCCACCAGCACACGGATGGTCACGGCCAGCGACTGGGTGCCCACGTTGCCGGCCATATCCAGCACCATGGACTGGAAGCAGATGACGATGGGCAGCACTGCCACCACCGACTCGAACGCACCGACGACCGAGGAGACGAGCATTCCGAGGAAGAGCAGGGCGATCAGCCAGGGCAGGCGCTTCTTCACGCTCTCGAAAACGCCCTCGTTCAAGTCTTCTTCGCTGGTCAGACCGCCCAGTTTTGCGTAATCGTCGCCCATCTCGTCATCGACCAGTTCGACCACGTCGGACGAGGTGATGATGCCGACCAGCTTGCCTGCATCGTTCAGCACCGGGAGCGAGCGCTCGGCGTAGTCCACGATGCGGTCGATGCAGTCGCTGATCTTCTCGTGGTCAGTCACATAGGGGTACGACCGCGCGATGAGCTTTTCGAGCCGGTCGTCCGCGCGGGCAATGATAAGGTCTTTCAGGTCGATGGCACCATAGAACTTGTCGTTCTCGTCCACGACGTACAGGGTGGAGATATTGTCGTTCTCGCCCGCCTGCTTCACCAGCTCGCTCATCGCCTGCCGGATGGTCATATCCTTCCGGATGGAGATGTAGTTGGTGGTCATGCTGCTGCCGATCTCATCCTCACCGTAGGAGAGCAGCATCCGGACATCCTCAGCGGAGTCGCGATCCAGCTGGCCGACGATCTTGGCCTTGTCCTCTTCTTCGAGGTCATCCAGCGCGTCCACCGCATCGTCCGAATCCATGTTGGAGACGACTTTCGCCGCCTTTTCCGAGGGCAGCTCTTTCAGATACGGCTCTGCATCGTCGAGGTAGGAGAAGATCTCCGCCACCCGCTCGATGCCCAGCACCTGGTACAGCTTCTGGCGCTCGTCCGGCGTCAGCGCCGTCAGCGCATCGGCCAGGTCATTTTCGTGGTAGTCGGAAAGCTTTTCCGCCAGCTCTGTCTGCGGCAGACCGCTGTGGATGAGGTTCAGGATCTCTTCCTGGTAATTCTTCTTCTGCATCTTGGTTCCCTTCCTGCCCATTCCGGGCATAAAAAATACACCGCGTCGGTCATGCTTGACTCCTGCGGTGTATCATGGGCACATGCAGTTCAGGACGCGGCAGACTCATTCGCCTGGCCCGCATCGCAGGAGAAACGTTGTTTGGGGTGATCCGTATGGTCACTGGACATGGAAATCAAACGCCTCCTGAAACTGAGATTTGCCGTTCGGCCTCGTTATGATACTACGGCCGGGCGGATTTTTCAACCCCTTTTACAAAACTTTTACCGATTCTGAGCCAGATTTCAAGACATGATAAAACCGGAACGCATCGAAAGACACGTTCCGGTTTTTGTCACTTTTTGTATTTTCCGTACCACGCCACCGATACCCGCCACGACACGGCGTACAGCACCAGTGCCGCCGCCAGCAGCCCGCTCACAAGAACCGCCGCACTGGCACCGGAAAAGGCATCCATCAGGGCAATTCCTCCGCCCAGCATGGCCCCCATTCCTGCAAACATCAGCATGTACAGCATTCGGGCTTTTTCCGGACCAAAACGATAATACAGCGGAAGCATAATGCCATTCATCAGCAGTATCGCCAGCACGCCAAACTCCATCCAGATGCTAACCGGGGCATCTGGAAGCGGTTTTCCCAGCAGAACAATCACGCCGCATGACACGCCGCTCAGCCCAACGGAGACCGCTGCACAGATCACCCCGATAAGATATTTTTCCGCGACCTGAATTTTTCTGCTCATTGGCAAGGTCAGGCCGTACTCTGTCCACCCGCTGGAATGATCATATGCCAACAGGGAGACCGGCAGAATGCCCAGAAAAATGGCCGCATAGTTCATGGCAAAGGTAGACGCTCCCGATGCGCTCAGAGTCCAGATCACCAGAACAGCCAGAACTGTAAGGTACATCGTCTTCATGTTGCTTTTTATCTGGTACCAATCTTTTAATAATAAGCCCTTCATGCGTTCTTCTCCCCTTTCACCATCAATACAAACAGTTCCTCGATACTCACGGGCGTCAGGGCGCTTCCAGTGGGCACCCCGTCCCGTTTGACCAGCGCTTCGGCCCCGTAGGGTGTGACCCGCTGGCTGACCACGACGTCCGGAGCCAGCTCTTCCAGTTGAGCGACGGTGCCGTGCCAGAGGGCGTATTCTTCCCGCAGGGTGTCCTTGTCCTCACAGAGCAGGAGCCTGCCCTTGTGCAGAAAGGCAATGGTGTCACAGAGCTTTTCCAAATCGCTGACGATGTGAGACGAGATCAAAATTGCATGGTTCTTATCCCGTACAAAGTCCAGCAGCAGGTCGATGAGCTCATCCCGAACGACAGGGTCCAGGCCGCTGGTGGCTTCGTCCAGAAGCAGCAGTTTCGGATGGTGGGACAGTGCCACTGCAAGGCAGAGTTTCATCTTCATGCCGGTGGAGTATTCGTTATACTTTTTCTTAGCAGGCAGTTCAAAGCGCTTGCAAAATCCGGCATAGACCCCGGCGTCCCAATTGCGGTAGATGCCCGCCATCACCTTTCCCACCTGTTCGGCGGTAAGGCAGGTGGGGATGCCATCGCCGCTCAGCACCACGCCGATGTCCTCCTTGGTGCAGGGGAATGCTTCCAGGTCGTCTTTCCCCAGCACCCGGATGGTGCCGGACTCCGGTGGAAGTATTCCCAAAATCAGCTTCAGGGTCGTGCTCTTACCCGCACCGTTCTCGCCGATGAGGCCGCAGACCGTGCCGCCGGGCAGGGTCAAATCAATAGGCCCCAGGGTGAAACCCGGATACGTTTTCTGTACGCCGTGCAGTTCCAGTGCATTCATGCTTCATTCCTCCCACAACAATTCCAGCATTTCGGTCAATTCCTGTTTTGTCAGTCCGCAGGGAGCCGCCAGCCGGACGGCTTCCGTCAGGTGTGCTTCGATTTTTTTCAGGTTTTCTTCCCGGAGCAGTTCGGTGTTCTTCGCTGCCACGAAAAAGCCCTTGGCAGGCACAGCGTACAAAAAGCCCTCCTGTTCCAGCTCATCGTAGGCCCGCTTGGTGGTTATGACGCTGATGCGCAGATCCCGCGCCAGCCCCCGGATGGACGGCATAGCTTCCTCCGGTTGCAGTTCCCCGCTCAAAATCTGGTTCTTGATCTGGGTGTAGAGCTGCTCGTAGATGGGTGCACCGCTCTTGTTATCGATGAAAAGATTCATGTCTGCCGCCTCCGTTTCATCTGTATATTTACAGTATATACAGTAGACACATGATTGTCAATAGGCAGATACAAAAAAGCAGCTTTCCCGTTTGGACGGGAAAGCTGCTTTTTTCATCGGATCAGGCTCTGACTGTGGGGCGGCTTAGTATGCCACGCCCCAGTAGACCATCTTGCTGGCGGGCTTGCCGCAGCAGGGGCAGACATCGCTCAGGTGCTCCTGCGCGAAGGGCATGCAGCGGCTGGACAGGCCAGCCTCTTCCTTCATCTTCATCTCGCAGGCCAGGTCGCCGCACCACATGGTCTTGATATAGCCGGTGTTGGCCTTGGCCAGCTCCTTGACCTCGTCCATGGTGGTGGCTGCCCAGGTGCGCTTTTCGCGGTTGGCCAGAGCGCGCTCGTACAGGTCCTTGCGCAGGGCCTCCAGCTGGGCCGGGATGGCCGTTTCCAGCTCGTCCAGAGAGACGAAGACCTTCTCGCGGGTGTCGCGGCGGACCAGAACGCACTGGTTCTTCTCCAGATCCTTGGGGCCGATCTCCAGGCGGAGGGGCACACCCTTCATCTCCCACTGGGAGAACTTCCAGCCAGGGGCGTTGTCGCTGTCGTCCAGCTTGACGCGGGCGTACTTGCTGATCTTCTCAGCCAGCTCCGCGGCCTTCTCAGAAACACCGGGCTTGTGGGCGGCGATGGGCACGACCACGACCTGGATAGGAGCCACAGCGGGCGGCAGGATCAGGCCGTCGTCGTCGCCGTGGGTCATGATGATGGCACCCACCAGACGGGTCGAAACGCCCCAGCTGGTCTGGAACGGGTGGTGCAGCTGGTTGTCGCGGCCGGTGAAGGTCACGTCATAGGCCTTGCTGAACTTGTCGCCGAAGTAGTGGCTGGTGCCGCTCTGCAGGGCCTTGCCGTCCTTCATCATCGCCTCGATGGTGTAGGTCGCCTCCGCACCGGCAAACTTCTCTTTATCGGTCTTGCGGCCCTTGACAACAGGGATGGCCAGATCCTGCTCGCAGACGTCTGCGTAGCAGTTCAGCTGCTGCTGGGTCTCAGCCTCAGCCTCGGCGGCAGTCTCGTGGATGGTGTGGCCCTCCTGCCACCAGAACTCGCGGCTGCGCAGGAAGG
>OGKX01001365.1_pt1 | contig 10688 bp, 9 predicted proteins | sample 1572541 | NCBI WGS metagenome assembly OGKX01 (sample SAMEA2581982, study PRJEB24529) | metagenome | biome: Human gut stool | place: China | collected 2011
CCTCCTCTTGGTATTTGCGGACAGCGTTCTGACGTGCCTCCGCCTTTTCCTCTGCGGTGAGTTCCACCACATGGTTCACGGCTACTTGGCATTGGATAGGCTTGCCCACCTCTATCTCGTTCTCGTCATAGTAATGTACGGCTTGTCCGTATATCTCCCCGTCCGTGAAGCCGTTGCAACCGCTTTTCTGCACATAGTTCAGAATGTAGGTCACGCAATCGTCTATGTTCTTGGCAGGGTTACGGTATTTCTTGGCAAAGAGCGCATCTTCCGCTGCACGTTGCTCCAAATACATCTGTATCGTTCTCTTGAAATGGTCTGTCGTTTTCATATCGTTATCGGTAAGATTAAAGGGTGAATAACCAAAGGATGAAGCCGAAGAAGGCGATTGCGGAAAGGATAGCCACGATTATGCCTATCGCCACTCGGAACACTCCGTTTACTATCTCTCTGACGATGCCCCAAAGGATGCCGAACACCCAAAGGGCGGTGCGCATGATTAGGGCGCATATCGCAAGCCCTATGTATTGCGCCACTTGTCTGAAGTCTGCCGTTGCTGTCATATCCTCGCTATTTTTCAAGTTCTACAATGTTGTCTATCCTGCCGTATAGGTATCTGCGAAGTCCGGTCTTGTCCGTTGCCTTGTATTCCGTCCAACGTCCGTATTGGCACACGAGAAACGTGCGGAGTACATCGGAGAAGTCAAACCTCCAGCCTTGCAGGGGGACTGCGCTCTTGAAATAGGTGTTGCTATTCACCTTTTCGGTGAGCCAATCTTTTTCCTCTCGGTTCATCTGTCCTCCGTTGTTCAGTTTTTCACGAAGGATGTAAACCTTACTGCCTTTCAGTGCTTCCAATGTCGGCACTTCCCAAGCCACGAATTTTGTTGCCATTGTTGTTCCCATATCTGTTCTGTTTTTGATTTTTATTTTTTATGCGGATTCAAGAGCTGAGGGAGTTGAGTTTCAAACTATCTTATCTGCCTCTCGTTTATCCGACATTTTTTTTAATGCGTCTTTCTGTCGCATCGGTCGTTTTCGTTTCGGGTGCTTAAAAAGGTAGGGATTAGGGAATGCAAGGTTTTTCGGGAAAAATACTACCCGCAGGGCTGGAGATTTTTCCCGAAAACAGGAGGCTTGACCTTGCTTTCCCGTCAAATCCCGGAGTTACCTTTGCGCCCAGAACGGAAATGACTGCCTGATGCGGCTTACTGAAAGGCGCGAAAATGGAGGTAAACGGAAGTAGAGACAGATTATACAGGAAACTTCAAAAGAGAAATCCGTGAAAAAAGGAAGTCCCCAACAAAAAAAAGACATAGCCGGTAGCGTGAAACCGGGCAAACCACCTGCAAGGAAGTATGGTTTTATCTGTCCGGCCGGACGTGTCGGGGCGGGCAGATAAAATCATTCTTCCCGGTTTGCCTGCTGTGGGTGACGGCTTGTTCCATTTATGGGCAAGCGGTCATACACGGCTTTCCGCTTCCGGCTCAAAGGAACAGCGAAAAAGAAAAATTATCTGAAAAGCCGTAAAAACACCTCTTTGGCATAAGCACAAAAGAAATGGGCTTTGCCTCATCAGTCTAAACTGTTGCTTAGGCGTGAGGCAAAGCCCTTTTCTCCGCTTATGCAGTAGTCGGCACACGTTCGTTCAAAATCCTTTTGGGCGATGGTGTGCCGACGAATAAAGCCGCTTTTACGGAAAAATTTGTATGAGATAGAAAAAATCAGGGAGATTCATATCAAAATCTCCCGTTTTATTGTTACTTTTGCATATGAAGAGTTCTTTGAAGGTTACGCAACGCGCAGAGGAATAATGCAGCAGATAACTAACTAAATCGTAACCTATTACTATCATGAGCATCTAACCTACGCTCATTTCCAATAAATTACACTCTTTTCGTAACTTCGGTGTACAAAGATACGAATTATTTGTTTCGGGATGTAGAGAGCCTTTGGTAATTTTCAGATTATTAAATGGTTTCAATGATTGGCAATACATTTACATTGGCTGTCTGAATGGTTCTATTTAGAACTGTTAAGTGATAAAATAGGATTTTAGGGCGACATTTTCTTACGATTATTCATATTTATCTTATTTTTTTCTTCAATTTGTTTGGAGATTATAAAAAAGCCCTTACCTTTGCAGCACGTTTGAAACAAAAAAGAAGAATTAAGTTATGAATTTATATACATCTATTAACCTGGCAGTCCTGCATATTATTCGCGTCGTGGTGGTGGCATCAAGAGCGTGAGAAAGGTTATGTATGTATTCGTACGTTAGAAGATAATTTATTAAGCCTTTCTCACTATAGTGGGAGAGGCTTTTTCATTAAAAGGAGATTTGAAAATGAAGCATCAGTTACGCAGCTCGTTCAGCACACAAGGTCGCCGCATGGCGGGAGCCCGTGCATTGTGGACGGCGAATGGTATGAAGAAGGAACAGATGGGTAAGCCCATTATCGCTATAGTCAATTCATTTACACAATTCGTCCCCGGACATGTACACCTGCACGAAATAGGCCAGTTTGTAAAGGAAGAGATTGAAAAGCTGGGGTGTTTTGCTGCGGAGTTCAATACGATTGCCATTGACGACGGTATCGCTATGGGACACGACGGTATGCTTTATTCCCTGCCTTCAAGAGATATCATTGCCGATAGTGTGGAGTATATGGTAAATGCCCATAAGGCGGATGCTATGGTTTGCATCAGTAACTGTGACAAGATTACTCCGGGGATGTTGATGGCGGCTATGAGGCTGAATATACCGACTGTGTTTGTTTCAGGCGGTCCGATGGAAGCCGGGGAATGGAACGGACAACATTTGGATTTGATTGATGCTATGATTAAATCTGCTGATGAAAGTGTGGGCGATAAAGAGGTGGCACAGATTGAGCAACATGCCTGCCCCACTTGCGGATGCTGCTCAGGCATGTTTACCGCTAATTCCATGAATTGCTTGAATGAAGCGATTGGATTGGCACTGCCCGGTAACGGCACGATTGTAGCCACTCACGAAAATCGCAAGAAACTATTTGAGGATGCAGCCAGGTTGATTGTAGAGAATGCCTTTAGATATTATGAAGAAGGGGATGAGAGTGTACTCCCGCGCAGTATTGCTACCCGCGAGGCATTTTTGAATGCCATGACGCTGGATATTGCGATGGGCGGTTCCACTAATACGGTACTTCATTTGTTGGCTGTGGCTCACGAAGCCGGAGCGGATTTTAAGATGGACGACATTGACATGCTCTCCCGCAAGACCCCCTGCTTATGCAAGGTGGCTCCCAATACCCAAAAGTATCATGTACAAGACGTTAACCGTGCCGGTGGCATCATTGCCATCATGGATGAGCTTGCCAAGGGCGGATTGGTCGATACGAATGTCCACCGTGTGGATGGAATGACGTTGGCAGAGGCAATCGACCGGTATAGTATTACCAGCTCTGATGTATGTAAAGAGGCAATCAAGAAATACTCCAGTGCGGCAGCCGGAAAGTTCAATCTGGTACTCGGCTCACAAAATGCGTCTTATAAGGAACTCGATACGGACCGTGCGACCGGTTGTATCCGTGATTTGGAACATGCATACAGCAAGGATGGTGGTCTGGCGGTTTTGAAGGGAAATATAGCTCAGGACGGTTGCGTTGTCAAGACTGCCGGTGTAGACGAGAGTATCTGGAAATTTACGGGGCCGGCGAAAGTCTTCGACTCACAAGATGCGGCTTGTGACGGTATTCTGGGTGGAAAGGTGGTCAGTGGAGACGTCGTCGTCATCACTTACGAAGGGCCGAAAGGTGGACCGGGTATGCAAGAGATGCTTTATCCTACTTCTTATATCAAATCCCGCCATCTGGGTAAGGAGTGTGCATTGATTACCGACGGGCGTTTCAGTGGTGGTACTTCCGGACTAAGTATCGGACATGTTTCTCCCGAAGCGGCTGCCGGTGGTAATATCGGCAAGATTAAGGATGGGGACATTATCGAAATTGATATACCGAACCGTTCTATCAATGTGAAGTTGACGGATGAAGAGCTTGCAGCACGCCCTATGACTCCGGTAACCCGCAACCGTGAAGTCTCCAAAGCATTGAAAGCATATGCCAGTATGGTGAGTTCCGCTGACAAAGGGGCTGTGAGGCTGATTGATTAAAAGCCCCCCTTTCCGAAAGCGAGGGGAGGAGAGAATGAAACAAATTTTTCAAGCTACTATTGAGCTTTTAAATATAATGAATAGATAAAGTATGGCTGATAATAATAAAAAGAGTAACTTTTCCTCCCTCTCCCAAGGAGAGGGTCGGGGTGAGGCTCTAATAACAGGCGCAGAAGCATTGATGCGCTCTCTGGAGCATCAGGGAGTAAAGACTATTTTCGGTTATCCGGGAGGGAGCATCATGCCGGTATTCGATGCCTTATACGACCACCGGAAGGAATTGAACCACATCTTGGTTCGCCATGAACAAGGAGCAACCCATGCGGCACAAGGCTTTGCACGTGTATCAGGCGAGGTTGGCGTTTGTCTGGTTACCAGTGGACCGGGTGCTACCAATACTATCACGGGCATTGCAGATGCCATGATTGACAGTACGCCTATCGTTGTCATTGCCGGCCAGGTAGGGACGAACTTTCTGGGTACGGATGCATTTCAGGAAGTGGACTTGGTAGGCATTACTCAGCCTATCACGAAATGGAGTTACCAGATTCGTCGTGCAGAAGATGTGGCCTGGGCAGTGGCACGTGCTTTCTATGTGGCAAAGAGCGGACGTCCGGGACCGGTCGTGCTGGATTTTGCTAAAAACGCCCAAGTGGAGAAAACAGAATATGCGCCTACTAAGGTGGACTATGTCCGTAGCTATCTTCCAGTTCCCGAAATGGAGCCGGAGGCCATACGGCAGGCTGCTGAATTAATAAATGGTGCGGAACGGCCTTTGGTGCTGGTAGGACAAGGCGTGGAGCTGGGAGAAGCCCAGCAAGAGCTTCGTGCTTTCATTGAGAAAGCCGGAATGCCTGCCGGATGCACTTTATTGGGACTTTCCGCATTGCCTACGGACCATCCGTTGAACAAAGGAATGCTTGGTATGCACGGTAACCTGGGGCCCAATATCAATACCAATAAATGTGATGTCCTTATCGCCGTAGGCATGCGCTTTGATGACCGTGTGACGGGCAAATTGGAAACATATGCCAAGCAGGCGAAGATTATCCACTTTGATATTGACCCTGCCGAAATAGATAAGAATGTAAAAACCGATGTTGCTGTCTTGGGAGATTGCAAAGAGACACTGGCTGCCGTTACCCAATTGCTGGAACCCGCCAACCATCAGGAATGGATTGACAGTTTCCGACAATACGAGGAAGTGGAAGAGGAAAAGGTAATCCGTCCGGAATTACATCCGGCAGGAAAAGCGCTAAGCATGGGTGAAGTGGTGCGTGCTGTGAGTGAGTCTACCCATAACGAGGCGATATTGGTGACTGATGTCGGCCAGAATCAGATGATGTCCGCCCGTTATTTCAAATACAGTAAGGAACGTAGCATTGTTACTTCCGGTGGCCTGGGTACTATGGGCTTCGGCCTTCCGGCAGCTATCGGTGCCACTTTTGGACGTCCGGACCGCACGGTATGCGTATTCATGGGAGACGGCGGCTTGCAGATGAACCTGCAGGAACTGGGTACCATCATGGAACAAAAGGCTCCGGTGAAGATGATTCTGTTGAACAATAACTTCCTGGGCAATGTTCGTCAATGGCAGGCGATGTTCTTCAATCGTCGTTATTCGTTTACTCCGATGATGAATCCGGATTATATGAAGATTGCTTCGGCATATGATATTCCTGCACGCAGGGTAATGACCCGCGAGGAGCTGGCAAAAGCGATTGACGAGATGATAGCGACTGACGGACCGTTCCTGCTCGAAGCTTGTGTGGAGGAAGAAGGAAATGTAATGCCGATGACACCTCCGGGCGGTTCGGTCAATCAGATGTTGTTGGAATGCTGAAGTCATACGAAATTAAAGAATTTACTCTATCTATGGATAAAAAACTATATACAATCATTGTTCATTCGGAAAACTTTGCCGGTTTGCTGAATCAGGTGACGGCTGTGTTTACCCGCCGGCAGATAAACATCGAGAGTTTGAATGTATCGGCCTCCTCCATCAAGGGGGTACATAAATATACCATTACCGCTTGGACGGATAAGGATACCATTGAAAAGGTGACCAAGCAGATTACCAAGAAAATAGATGTGCTGCAAGCCCATTATTTCACGGATGATGAAATCTATCAGCACGAGATTGCCCTTTATAAAATAACGACCCCTACGCTGGAAGAAAAACCGGAGGTGTCCAAAGTAATCCGTAAGTACAATGCCCGTATTGTGGAGGTGAATGCTGTATTTGCCATTGTTGAGAAGAATGGCATGAGTGAGGAAATAACCAATCTTTATGAGGAGTTGCGCCAGTTGGATTGCGTACTTCAGTTCGTCCGTTCGGGTCGCGTAGCCATTACGACCAGCTGCTTTGAGCGTGTCAATGAATATCTGGCGGACCGTGAAGCAAAATATCGTCAAAGTAAACACCAGGAATCATGATGAGCGAGAACAATAAAATAGGTACCTACAAGTTTGTTGCCGAACCGTTTCATGTCGACTTTACCGGACGGCTGACCATGGGAGTATTGGGCAACCATTTGTTGAATTGTGCGGGTTTCCATGCCAGCGACCGCGGTTTTGGCATCGCGACTCTAAACGAGGACAATTATACTTGGGTATTGTCCCGTCTGGCTGTCGAACTGGATGAAATGCCTTATCAGTACGAAGATTTCTCCATTCAGACTTGGGTGGAGAATGTCTATCGCCTTTTTACAGACCGTAATTTCGCTATCATCGATAAAGAGGGCAAGAAGATTGGGTACGCACGTTCCGTTTGGGCGATGATTAGCATGAATACCCGTAAGCCGGCAGATTTGCTGGCTCTTCATAGTGGCAGCATTGTAGATTATGTTTGCGATGAACCTTGCCCGATAGAAAAACCTTCGCGGATAAAGGTGGCCTCAAAGGAACCGGTTGCTACTTTGGTAGCCAAATACAGTGATATTGACATTAACGGGCATGTGAACAGCATCCGTTACATCGAGCATATCCTTGATTTGTTCCCGATAGAGATGTATAAGGAGAAGCGCATCCGTCGTTTTGAGATGGCATATGTAGCCGAAAGCTATTATGGGGATGAGTTGACTTTGTTCATGGATGATGCCGGTGAGGGCGTTTACGATGTGGAGGTGAAAAAGAATGGCAGCGAAGTGGTCTGTCGCTCTAAAGTGATGTTTACAGAGAAATAAATAAATTTATCAACGTTGGCGTAAGCCACAAATAAAAATTAAAACAAAAAATGGCACAATTGAATTTTGGCGGTGTTATTGAGAATGTAATGACCCGCGAAGAATTTCCTTTGGAAAAAGCACGTGAGATTTTGAAAGATGAAACAATTGCAGTAATCGGTTATGGCGTACAAGGCCCGGGCCAGGCTTGCAACTTGCGTGATAACGGTTTCAATGTGATTGTAGGACAACGTCCGGGCAAGACATACGAAAAGGCTGTGGCTGACGGATGGGTACCGGGTGAGACTTTGTTCGGCATCGAAGAGGCTTGTCAGAAAGGTACTATCATCATGTGTCTGTTGTCTGACGCAGCTGTAATGTCTGTATGGCCGACTATCAAACCTTATTTGACTCCCGGAAAGGCTCTTTACTTCTCTCATGGTTTTGCTATTACCTGGAACGACCGTACCGGCGTGGTTCCTCCTAAAGATATTGATGTTATTATGGTTGCTCCCAAAGGTTCCGGTACTTCACTTCGTACCATGTTCCTCGAGGGTCGTGGCTTGAACTCATCATATGCCGTCTATCAGGATGCTACGGGTAAGGCTTTTGACAAGACGATTGCACTGGGTATCGGCATCGGTTCGGGATATTTGTTCGAGACAACTTTCATCCGTGAAGCCACTTCCGACTTGACCGGTGAACGTGGTTCCTTGATGGGTGCTATCCAGGGATTACTGTTGGCTCAGTATGAGGTATTGCGCGAAAACGGCCATACTCCTTCTGAAGCATTCAATGAAACAGTGGAAGAGTTGACTCAATCTTTGATGCCATTGTTTGCCAAGAATGGTATGGACTGGATGTATGCCAACTGTTCTACTACGGCACAGCGTGGTGCGCTGGATTGGATGACCCCGTTCCATGATGCCATCAAGCCGGTTGTACAGAAATTGTATGCAAGTGTGAAGTCGGGTAACGAAGCTCAGATTTCTATCGACAGTAACTCCAAACCCGATTATCGTGAGAAGCTGAATGCAGAATTGAAAGCCTTGCGTGAAAGCGAAATGTGGCAGACAGCTGTTACGGTTCGTAAACTTCGTCCGGAAAACAATTAATCAGCTTTATATAAATAGGTGAAATACCCTCTTCGGTGTTACCGGAGGGGGTATTTCTTTATTATTGATTCCCTATATTTTGAATAAACTCCAATAGCTTCCGGTAAAAACCGTGATGTTTCAGCGTCTCTGCCTCTCCCAATATTACCAGCTTCATACGTGCCCGGGTGATGGCTACATTCATTCTCCTTAAATCATTCAGGAATCCTATCTGCCCTTCTTCGTTGGCGCGGACAAGGCTGATGAAGATAACATCGCGCTCTTGCCCTTGGAAGCCATCCACCGTATTTACAGTGAACAAGCTGCGATAAGGCTTGAGTGAAGCGTCTGCCTTTATCTTGTTGCGGAGATATTGCACTTGTGCCTTGTAAGGGGAGATGATGCCGAAGTCTATTTTTTCTTCCAGAATGCGGCTGCCACCGATACGGTTGATGTAGATTTTCAGTTCTGATAGGAGCAGGTCCGCTTCCGCTTTATTGATGCGTCCGAAAGTCTCTCCCACAAATTCTTCTTTGAAATCCATTTCGGAGGTGTCAATCCAGTGGATAGGGGTATCCCAGTCCAGGATGCCCCGGTAACGCACTTCGGGAGCGGCTTCCAACTCGCCATTATAAAACCATTGGGAAGGAAATTTCATGATTTCCTCGTGCATGCGGTATTGCACTTTCAGCAAAGAGACAACGGCAGGTTTGTTGGACACCACTTTCTCCATCAATGTTCGTTCCAGACCTCCACGGGCGGCTTCGTAGCATTTTATGGTGGGTGGAAGTTGGCAGTGGTCACCCGCCAATACCACGCGGTCTGCTTTTCGGATAGCTATCCAGCAGGCAGCCTCTAAGGCCTGGGCTGCTTCATCAATGAAAAGGGTGCCGAAACGGCGTCCGTTCAGCAGCCGGTGATTGCTGCTTACCAGCGTGGAGGCTATGACATGTGCCCCATCAAAAAGCTCTGAATTGATTTGTATTTCCAATGCGGTGGCGCGGTCGCGCAGGCGGCTCATACGGCTGCGTACTCCTTCGCGTTCGTCATAGCTGCCACGGCGGGCACGGCTGCCCAGTTCACGGAGATTTTTCCGGATGCTCCACAGTTCCGGATAAAGCGGATGGTTCTCGAAACGACGCTCGTAGGTAAAGGAAAGCATCTTGTCGTTGACACGGGTCGGATTGCCGATACGCAGGACATTGACGCCACGGTCCACAAGTTTTTCCGAAATCCAGTCGACGGCAGTATTGCTTTGGGCACATACCAGTACCTGCGGTTCCCGATGCAGGGTTTCATAGATGGCTTCCACTAAGGTGGTCGTTTTTCCGGTTCCCGGAGGACCATGTACAATGGCCACGTCGCGGGCACACAGCACTTTGTTTACAGCTGTCTCCTGCGTGGAGTTCAGCCAGGGAAACCGTACGGGGTAGAGCTCTCGGAAACCGGCTTTCGAGGTTCCCAGCAATATGTCCCGCAATTCGGCCAGGCGGTTGCCTTTGGAGCGTAACGTATCTTCCAAGGCTTCGAACATGGTCCGATAGGATGTTTCGTCGAAATAAAGTTGCACGCCGAGGTTGTCCGTTTCCTGCACTTCCATCACGGCACCGGCTCCGGGCATTATCGCTACCATCCGTGTCTCGTCGGCATAGCTTACGGTAGCGGTGAAGTTCATATAGGTTATTTTTCCATCGGCAGACTGGCGGAAAAAACATACGGGACGGCCGAACTCAAAATTATGTTCTATATCGGTATTTTCTGTGTGTGTAATTTCTATTACTAATTGATTCAGTGAATTATAGTAACTTCGTCCCGGAGTGGCAGGATACCAGCAAAGTCCCCGTTTCACTTTCCGGGCAATCCCCATGTTTTCGGTTTGGCGTTTGAATTCCTCTTTTTCGTATTCGTATTCCATGCGCAGCAAAAGTTGTTGCTGCTGGAGGTGAATAATAGGACTATTTGAATCTTGTTCCTTCATGGTTGCAAAGGTAATCATTCTTCGCTTCCGACGGAAAAAATGCTTTATTTTGTTAAACTATTCAGCCTTTTTATTTGTTTATGATATTAATTTGTAATCTTTACAATAATGAAAAACTAAAAAATAGTGGTTATGGTATATGATTTAACGATGCTCAAAACGTTTTATGCCGCTTATTCGGAGAAGATAGAACGTGTACGGAATGTACTACAGCGTCCGATGACTTTAGCGGAGAAAATTTTGTATGCCTTAATTCCGCAACATAATTGATAATTATTTTTATAAGTTCCTGAGCAACATTT
>OGKX01001369.1_pt1 | contig 10668 bp, 4 predicted proteins | sample 1572541 | NCBI WGS metagenome assembly OGKX01 (sample SAMEA2581982, study PRJEB24529) | metagenome | biome: Human gut stool | place: China | collected 2011
GCGCGCGCCGTGATCGACTATACGGGAAGCGCGACTGACGACCCGGGTGAAGGAGCGGAAGACGCTCTAGAGAAATTCCGCGAGGCGGATGAGAGAACAGGGCGGATGGATCCGGACCACGATGAAGCCGTGGATCTCGCGCTCCGGCATCGGCTCACCGTCATCACGGGCGGCCCCGGCACCGGAAAAACCACGGTGGTCGCCCGGATTCTTGCTTCCCTCCTCGCGGATAACGAGAGACTCGTGATCGCGGGTGCCGCGCCGACCGGAAAGGCGGCCTCGAACCTCGATGAATCGATCCTCGGCGCGATCCGCTGGATGGAGTCGGACCCCGAGCTCGAGGATTACGCGGAGATGCTGTACGAAGCGAAAATCCAATCAAAAACGCTGCACCGCCTGATTCTGGAGCCGGTGAACGGAAAGAGGCTCTCGCGCGACTACCCGCTCCCCGCGGATGTCCTCGTGGTGGATGAGTGCTCGATGATGGATATTGACCTCGCGGACCGGCTTTTCTCGATCCTCGATCCCCGCCGCACGCGGCTCATCCTCTTAGGGGACAAAGATCAGCTTTCCGCCGTGGGGCCGGGCGCTGTGTTCTCGGACCTTTCGGACGGACGCGGGGCGCTCTCCCCCTGGATCAGCGCCTTTACGTCGAGCCACCGCTTCTCGATGACCTCCAACATCTACCGTCTCTCCCGCGCGATTACGCCGGAGGACGGGAGCCGCGCGAAGGTCTCCCGGATCCTTGAGATTCTGAGGCAGGGCGCGGCGACGGACGCCGATAACCCGATCGTGTGGCATGAGGAGCAGAAGCTGCGTTACGGCGCTCTCGTGACGGAAGAACTCGCCGCGTGGCTCGAGCGGGAATTCAGTTTCCTCCTCAAGCCCGGTGCCGCGGATCACTTCCCCGCGGTTCCCTCAGGCGACCCGGAGGACGATAAGGCGCTCGCGGCCTTCTGGACCATGGCGGACGCCGTTCGGGTGCTCGCCGCGATCCACGCGGGCACAAACGGCACGGACGCCGTGAACGAGTGGATGGAGACCCGCGTGAAGCGGGCCGTAAAGGCCGACCCCCTCGCGGTCCACTACCCGGGGCGCTTCATCATGGTGCGGCGGAACGACACCGCGCTTGGGCTCGCGAATGGCGACGTCGCGGTGGAGCTGCCGGGTGAAGCGGGCGGCATCGTCGCGTGGTTTGGAAACCGCCGTAAGGCGCTTCCCGCCGCGCTCCTTCCGGAACACGAAACCGCCTACGCGATCACGATTCATAAGAGCCAGGGGTCTTCGTACCCGAGGCTTGCCGTAACGCTTCCCGACGGAAACGAAGGCGCGGGGTCCCGCGAACTTCTCTACACCGCGGTGACCCGGCTCTCAAACGGCCGCGAGAAGAAAGGGGAACTCACGCTCTTCGCGACTGAAAAAGCCGTGAAGCGCGCGGTCATGCATGAGGTGAAACGAAGCGGCGGGCTCGCGTCGCGGCTTAACGATTTCCTCCTTCTGAAATACAAAGACATAGCCAGCTAAGCGCCCTGTTTTGTGATACAGCCATTTTGAGAGCGGAAACTATTTAGCCGGCTCATGAATCCAAAGGCCTAAGTTGTTTTTCTTAGTTTAGATCAAACCCTTCAGGGGAAACCCGGAAGGGTTTTCTTTTGCGGTATACCGTAGTCTGAAGCGGGCGCGAAAGCCTCCTGGTACTGATTTTTGTGTCCCGGAATTCACTATTTACCGTGTCGCTATAAATATTGAATCAGCGTTGACAGATATAACAGCGGTTGTCGTTTTGTTTTACGGGATGAAATTCAAATACGATATAAATCAATTAGATAATCGTAAACAAGGGAACATAACAACCGGGTTAACAAGGTTGTAAAATTTAGTCAATGTGGATATTCTGTACATTACGATCTATGTAAATTATTTTAGGGGTTCGATTTCCGTGTAGCTTTTTTTGGAAAAAAGTGAGTTTTCCGGGGAAAACGGCGGAAGGTCGGTCGTCTTCCGACTCCCGGAACGAAACACGGAGTCCGTCGCGCCCCTGAATAGGTCGGCAGTGAATCAAACGTACCAGAGGCGGTACCTGTGTTTTGTCACGAACAGTCTCCGGCGTCCGCTGTCGGACCGTGAGGAAAGGAGAACTGTCGATGCCTCAGTCAAAAGAAGGAAAACGGTATCTGCGAAGCGCTCTCGCGCTTGCCGTGGCAGGCGCTTTCGCTGCCATGCATCCGGCCTGGGCTGACGTCCCGGAGCTGGAAACAAATTCAGACGGCGCGTATATCAATGTGACCGCGGGGACGGGTACGGGTGAGACCCAGAGCGTCACCGGGGACGCGGTATCGATTACGAATTCAGGGAATGCCCACGCGCTGACCCTCACCGGAACCGGAAACACCATTCTCATTGATGGGACTGAGTCTGTTTCGATCACGGCGAATTCCCAATACGCCCCGATCTCGAACTTCTCCGGAAATCCCTGGGCGGAAACACCTTCGTCCTACTCCGCGGGCGGCACGATTGATATTGAGTCAGATGGCACAGTCACGCTCTCAAACACCGCGGGCGGTAATAATCAGGTCATCGATATCGAGAATGGGGACAGCGACACACCCCTCAAACTCACCGTGAATGGCGAAAAGACCGCGGCTCAGGTCGTGATGACGGGGAATGTCCTCACTCAGAACGAGAATACCGCTGCCGAAATCAATCTCACTGGGACGGATTCGAGCCTCACGGGGCAGGTGTACGCGAAGGACGGTGCGGCGATTACGCTGAATGTCGATCCGAAAACGGGGTCAACGGCGACCGTCACCGGATCCGGTCTCGCGGATGGCACGGATTCCGTGATGACCGTGAATGCGAATAACGCCGTGCTGAATGGCGGTTACTATGCGCTCGATGGCGGCACGACCACCGTGACGCTCACCGGGAACTCCGTGCAGACGGCCCCGGAAAAGACGTCGGGATTCTCCGCTGTCCATGGGTCTCTCCCGACACGGGAAGAAGAATCGATCTTTACCTGCACCAGTAGTTCCTGTGTCCGCGTCGTTATTTCTCCAGCTACGGAAATCAAAGCCGTTATTGGGTCTATCACAGAGAAAAATGTCGCGGGCGGCGCGATGTCGGGGTCTTCATTCACCGAAATAACTGAGTCTGGAACCTAGGTGACCGGCGATTTCGTGGCGGAAGACGAATCCACGATGAAACTTTCGATTGGCGGCACGCTGGATGGCGACGTGCTGTCGAAAGGGAATTCTGAAACAACTCTGACTGTCAGCGGCACACAGACTGGCGGCGTAGATGTTGAAAATGGTTCCTCCCTGACCGTCACGGTCGATGGAACTCTGAATGGCGACGCTGAGGCGAACCAAAACAGCAGTAATCCTTCACATTCGGATCTGACCCTTACGATCAACGGTTCGATGAACGGTATGGTCGAAGCCTGGGATTATTCAACGGGAGATGTCACCGTTTCAGGCTCGTGGGTCGGAGAATCCACGGCTTACTACACCGGCGAAAATTCCGTCTCGATCATAGGTTCAGGATCATGGACGGGTGACGGCTGGGCCTATTGCGGCGGAACGTTTGGTGTTTCAGTCGCGGATGAGGCAAAGTGGAGCGGTGACGCGTATTCGACGGACGTTGAAAACGGGGTCTACGCTCATCTGACAGCGGATATCGCGGGTACGTGGGAAGGAGACGCGAAATCCGATTACGGCGCGGTTCTGAACGCCAATATTAAAGAGACCGGTGTCTGGACGGGTGACGCGGTGTCGACAGACTCCTATGACGATAAAGCGTCAGAAGTCCATGTGGATAACGCCGGAGTTTGGAATGGCGACGCCAGAGCGGATGGGGCGAGTCTCCTCACGGTGGATAACAGCGGGACCTGGACCGGTGACGCAAGCACCGAGGATACCGGTTCCTCGATGACGATTACGAGTTCCGGCACCTGGAACGGCAGCGCAGCAGCCGCTTCAGGTTCTGTTATGACAATCGATGTATCAGGCGCGTGGACCGGTGACGCGAAAGCGACGGGGTCTGGCTCCACGATGGAAGTGACGGACGCCGGAGTCTGGAACGGAAGCGCCACGGTCGCGGATTCCGCCGTGATGACAGTCGGCGCTCTGCAGACCTGGAACGGAAACGCGACGGTCACGGACTCGGGGTCGAAACTCACGGTGTCGCTCCCGGGAACCTGGAACGGGAACGCGTCGGTCTCAGCCGGCACGATGACACTCGCGCTTGACGGTACCTGGACCGGTGACGCGGCGGTCTCAAACGCCGGCCGCATGGATGTGGCCCTCAACGGCACGTGGAACGGCAGTGCCTCGGTCACATCAAACGGCATCATGACGGTTGACATGAATGGCACGTGGAACGGGAACGTTTCCGCGACGAAGGGCTCCGCTGTCGCCCTCAATATCAAGGGCACGTGGAACGGCGCGGTGGTTGAGGCGTCAGAAGACTCCACGGTCGATATCACGGATAACACATCATCCAATACGGAAACCAAGACTGAAACCACAGCGGATACGACAGAATCCACGTCGTCAACGCATGGGGTTCTCCGGTTCGCAAGGCTTCTCGCCGTGAATACCGCGTCGAACGACCTTACGGATACGTCAGACACCACAGAAGCCACGGGGACCGGCGATGCCGCGGATGCTGAAGAGGAATCCACTCCCGCACCCGGTGTCAGCGTGAATTTCGAGGGTGACAACGTGAGCTGGAACCTCACGGGCGATTCAGAACTTTCTGGCCTCAATATCGGAGACGGCACGATTTCGTTCCCGACTCCGGCTTCGGGTGAATCCTTTACGGGCACCACGCTTACGGTGAACGGCGACTATACGGCATCGAACGCGACGCTCAATATGTCTGCGTCACTCTCTGGCGAAAATTCCGCTTCTGACCTCCTCACGGTCACCGGAGCCGCGACGGGGGCGACCACGATCAATGTGACGGCGTTCCCCTCAACCGGCGAACCGAAGGCGGACGGCGTGGAACTCGTGTCTGTCACGGGGGATTCCTCGAACGCCACATTCACGATGCCGAGGACGCTGAAGTCCGGCGCCTATATCTATTCTCTCAGGAAGGCGGGTTCCGGCTGGTACCTCATGAACACCGTGGAGACGCCTGAAACCGTGTCGGGCACCGTGATCCCGGGGACCTCTGATCTCTCGGCCCACGTGATCCGTCCCGAGATCGCTTCCTACGCGAATAACCTCTACGCCGCGAACACGATGTTCGCGATGAAGCTTTCGGACCGCCTCGGCGAAACGGCGTACTCAGACGCGATCAAGGCAGCTGGAAAGAAAGCCGGAAGTTTCTGGATCCGGACCGCGGGCGGCCACACGCGGAACGTGATGGCGGATGGCGAAAACACGACCCGCGGGAACTGGGGTCTTGTGCAGCTCGGGGGTGACCTGATCTCGTGGCCCACCTCAGGGACGCACCGGATGCATGTGGGGCTCATGGCCGGTTACGCGCACGAAAGCAATAAGACCGGAAGCGACACGGCGGATTATTCATCGAAAGGCAAGGTCTCCGGGTTCTCGGGCGGTCTCTACGCGACGTGGATGAATTCGAACGCCACCGGGGACGGCCCTTATGTCGACGCCTGGCTGCAGTACCAGCGCTTTAAGAACACGACGTCCGTCGGGAACTATGCGGAAGAAGAGTCGTATCACTCGAAAGGCTTTACCGGAAGTCTGGAAGCTGGCTACACGTTCGCGCTGAAGGATTGGCAGAACGGCGCGGTCTCGAACGTCACGCGTCTCCGCCTTGAAGGTCAGGTGATCCGGATGGGCGTCAGGGCGGATAACGTTATCGACAGCACGGGGACGCTCGTTCAGGGCACCGGTGCCGGGAACGTGAGAACGAGGCTTGGCGCGACGCTCTTCCATCAGTTCACGAACACCGCGAAGGGCACCGCCGTGAAGCCTTACCTCACGCTCAACTGGGTCCACGACACGAAGTCGTTCGGCACCGCGATGGATGGGGTGCATGACACGATTGACGGCGGCCGGAACTTCGGCGAAGTGAAACTCGGGGTCGAAGGCCGGATCACGAAGAACCTCAACCTCTGGGCCTACACGGGGTACCAGGGCGGGGATCACGGCTACCGGAATGTGGAAGCGCTGGTTGGCGTGAAGGCGCTCTTCTGATCGGATAGGTGAGAGGGTTCCGGCCGCACCGGGACTCTGACCACATCAAACCCGAACCCCGCGGGGATTCAGTCTCCGCGGGGCTTTCTTTTCATGGAGCCTGACACCGGAACCTGTCATCCTGACCAATCCGGAATCGGCGGGAAGTCCGCGCTTTTAAACCGGGTGTCCCTCTATTTCCGTACATCAGTAATTCCGTTATTCCTTTTTGGGTACAAAAACAGATCGAATAAGGACGGGATTCTGTCTGAAATGCCGGGTTTTCGCTCTGAATTTCCGCTCTACAAATCAGCCTCACGTTTTTCAAAATGGCACGTTACTGAGATACGAACACCCGTTCACCCGGTGCTAGTCCGATCCGGTTAAGCCCCGTTTTCGACCTACTTTAAGTCCGGACGAAAGAATCCCCGTTTACCTCTCACGATCCTGGAATTTGAATGTCGAGGCTGCAGAGAAAAGGGTGGAATCCGGTAAAAGGAAGTCATTACGGCCCGAAAAACTGTCAAAACAGGGTGTCTTTTTTCAGGCAGAGGCATTAATCCTATGAATCGATAGGAAAAAGCGAATTCTTTGGGCCCAAGGTCCAATAGGTATGAAAAGAGATACGAAGAAGAGAGGACCCGGGTTACGTCTTTTGGGCTTTGCGGCCGTTACATTCTGAAATATATAATGAGAGGGCTGTACAACCCATATTGTTATCAGAAAGGATACTGCGATGATGAAAAGGCTCTTTCCCTGCCTTTCTTTCCAGCCGCGGTGTGTTTTCGCCGCGGTTTCCTCTCTTTCACTCCTCACCCCGGCCTGGGGTGCGGGTCTCACGGGGTCCGAAACGGACCCGATCGGGCTCGCGACGGACTCGGTGACGCTCGAAGGCGGCGCGGCTCCCGGGGTCTGGATACAGAGCGGGTCACACACGATTGACGCGCTCTCGGATTCAGGAACGCTTTCGGTCTCCGGTTCCCCCGGGATCTCGGTCACGGGGGACGGTTCGCTCCTGATGGTGAATTCGGCCGGAAGTCTCTCCCTCTCGGGAACTTCTGCCGCGTTGTCGGTTAGCGCCCTCGGCGCTTCGGTTTTTGTGAACGATCAGGAAAGCGCGTCTACCGTCTCCGTCACGGGGAATATCGACGTGACCGGGAGTCAGTCGATCGCGTACCTCACGCTCACCGGCCGAAGTCCGATCCTGCGAGGTAACGCGGCAGCACGGGGCGGCGGTTCGGTTTACCTGATATCCACCCCAGATACCGATTCGAAGAGTACCGTCAGCGGCGGTTTATCCGCAATTGGAGCAGATTCCATCCTCGATCTCTCAGGCTCCGGGAGAACAGCGTTCGAGGGAGCCCTTTCCGCTGCGGACGGCGGAAAGGTGCATATCGCGGCGGGGGATACCTCGTCCTTCACCGTAACGTCCGGCCTTGCGACAGGAGCCGGCTCTGCAATCGAGTCTGACGCCCGGGGAACCGCGGAGATAACCGGAAACCTCCGGGCGGAACTCGGGGCCTCAGCGTCCGAAAACCTTTATGAATCAGCGGCCGGGACCGGCGCGTTGTCCGCTTCCGGCACGGTTTCCGTGATCCGTCTCGGGCTCAGCGGGAAGGCGTCCTTCACGGGCACTGTGACCGCCGAATCGGGGGCAGCCGCTGAGGTGACGCTGACGGATACCGGGGTGATCGAGGGGTCTGGCACCGGCTCGAGCCTCGTCTTTCAATCGTCCGGCGCGGGGTCGGTGCTTGACCTCGATATCGGCACTGGCACAGCTGCGACCGGGGACCTCAAGGTAAGTGACGGGGCCGAAGCCGCGCTCCGGATTTCGGGTACCTGGATAGGAGCGGCACTCCTTGACACAGGCACCGCGAAAGTGAGTCTCTCGGGCGGCCTTTGGCAAATGACGGGGGATTCCGCGATCACCACACTTGTGGCTAATAAGAGCCGGATCGCGTTCCCCGCAGCCGGCTCCGGGGCTTTCCAAGGCACGACGCTCACGGTGGCGGGTGACTATCTCGCGTCCAACACCTCACTCTCGATGACCGCGGTTCTCGGAGGGGATGACTCACCGACCGACCGCCTCGTGGTGAACGGGAGCACCACGGGTGACACTTCGATCACGGTCACAAACGCCGGCGGCACAGGCGGGCTGACTGTGGAGGGAATTGAGCTCATCACCGTAAAAGGGAAGTCTGACGGCGTCTTTACGCTCGCGAACCGGGTGGCGGCCGGAGCGTATGACTATTCGCTGGTGACAAAAAAAGGGAACTGGTACCTCATCAGCACTGCGGACGGTACAGTCCCTCAGACCGATCCGACCCCGGCGGAGTCTGAAGAGACCCCGGTAACCCCGACTGGGGATACCGTCATTATTTCGACTCCTGCTCCGGCTGCCGGAACCGGAGAAGAACCGTCGGGCGAGCATACGGAAGACCCGGAAACGACACCGACCCCGGATCCCGCTCTAGGGACTGATCCGGCACCGACTGAAGTAACGCCATCCCCCGCCCCTCAGGTCACGCGTCACGCGGTGCGCCCTGAGATGGCGGGTTACGCGTCGAACCTCTACGCCGCGAACACGCTCTTCATTCACAGGCTTTCGGATCGGACCGGGGTGAGGGGAGCGGGAGACGGGAGCGGCTCAGTTTCAGGTCCTGGATTCTGGATCCGCACCGCGGGGAGCCACACACGGTTTGGAATGGCGGACGGCGAGCTCACGACACGATCGAATTCGGGGGTCGTTCAGTTTGGGGGCGATGTCGCGGCACACCCGATAGGTGAGAATTCAATTTTCCGGGTGGGACTCATCGCGGGGGCGGCAAGAGAACGTTCCCGCACCGGGTCAAACGTCACCCGCTACCGCTCTAAAGGCAGCGTGACCGGGGCGGCGGCCGGGGTTTACGCCTCACTCCTCCCCCAGTACACCGCCGGAACCGGTCCCTACGCGGACGCGTGGCTTCAGTATCAGCGTTTCTCGGCCTCTGTCACGGGGTCTGAACTTCCGAAAGAGACCTACCACGCCCGGGGACTCACGGGATCCGTTGAAATCGGATACGGCTGGAGTCTGGGAGCGTGGACTTCTGACACCGGGGTCACCCATCAGACCATTGGAAAACTCGAACTCCAGGCGATCCGGATGGGAGTGAGGGCGGGGATTCACCGGGATTCCGTGGGAACCGGGATTGAAAGCACGGGATCCGGGAACCTCCGGACCCGGGTGACCGCGGTCCTCTCGCATCGGATGCATCAGGAAGACTCCGGGTTCAGCCTCACGCCTTACGCGTCGCTCTCCTGGATTCATGACACGAAGCCGTTCGGTGCCGTGATGGATGGGGTTCGGGGCGTGATTTCGGGAAGCCGGAACCTCGCGGAAGTCCGCGCGGGAATAGAGGGTGAGGTCTCGAAATCCGTGATCCTTTGGGGGCACGCGGCGTACCGGGAAGGGCGGTCTTCCTTCCGAGCCATTGAAGCGCAGCTGGGGCTCCGGGTGAAGTTCTGACCGGGAGTCACCCCTCAAAGCGACCCGGGGGACAGAATCCCGCATTCTGTCTCCCGCTGCATAGCGGATGTCACCCGAAAAGTGTCAATTCCACCGGTTTTGTCACCCGTTTCCCCTCTCAGGCGACAAACCGGCGGGCTGAGTCAGATATTCAATCAATCTGAAAAACCGACACTGGATTTTTGAAACCCCCGGGTTTCAGTCACGGGAAAAGAGCCGCCAGGGACAGAAATCCGGGAAATGTCTCTTTCGGGACGACAATGTCACCCCAAAACAGTCATAAAACGTGAAAACTGTCCCCGGGGTCGCCTGAAAGGGGGGTTATGGCCGTCCCGCCTGGCCTCGGGCCGACGCGCCGCCAGTCGCTCGGCGGATGATTTCCGAGTAATAGGCTTCGGATGTCTGGTACCAATCCACGACACAGCCAATCGACCGGCATTCCTCGCGCCGCTTCCAGTTCTCGTTCTGGAACTTCTTAAAGACCGCGGAGTTTCCCGTCGCTCGCTTCGCCTTTTCGTAGGTCATCGCGAGATGGTCATCCATCTTTGAAAGATCCGGACTCGCGCAGATCAGTTTTTCAGAGTAGGAGCGGGCCTTCGTGCAGTCCCAGCTCACGGCGTTAGCGGAGGCGGCAGCGAAAAGCCCAAGAGCGAACGCCGCGATGATGGTTTTCTTCATGATTGAACGTGCTATACGAATTTATTTTTAGAAAAATACTTTTTAATCAAATAAAAAGCTGTTTTTTCTTAAATTGATGGTTAAGGAAAGAAACGCGGAAATCTGCCCCTATGGATTTAGGGATCTGCCCCAGCGCTGCTTTTCTATGAATTGGGTTGCAGGGGCTCAAACTGAATCCGGCATTTCCCGCTTTGAAAAGGTTGGTCGAAGAGAAATATCTCATCAGAATAGGCTCTGGACGACTGACTCGATACATCAGAGCGGGAACCATATAGTTTATAAAGGGTGAATTATCAAATCAAGTGCAAAGTTACTGAATAAAAGACTTCAGCCGGACAC